>OHHZ01000532.1_pt1 | contig 17252 bp, 16 predicted proteins | sample 1568081 | NCBI WGS metagenome assembly OHHZ01 (sample SAMEA3879597, study PRJEB24766) | human gut metagenome | biome: human-associated habitat; feature: feces | place: USA | collected 1985/1987
GGGCGGCGCGACCGCGCGTCCGCCCAGAGCGTGAACTGGCTCACAATGAGGATCTCTGCGCCCGCGTCCGCGGGGCGGATGTTCATCTTTCCGTTTTCGTCCCCGAATATTCTCATTTTCACGATCTTTGCGGAAAGGACATCGGCGTCCCTCTCGGTATCTCCGGCTGCCAATCCGACAATGCCAATCACAACAACCAGCCAGATTGGTGCGCCGCTGCTTTTCGCTTCTCCGTCTGCCGACACTTCCGAGCTTGTGGTTTCCGGCTCAGATACGGTCGACTCCACAGGCTTTTCATCCACGCTTCCGTCATGCGCCGCCGCACGCTTGGCAACTACAATATATTCCTTTTTGCTGCCATCTTCCGCAGTACAGATTACCTTTACTTCGTTGTCCTGTCCCGCCAGCAGCTTATCTCCGCCGACCACCTCAACGCTTGCCTTGCCGTCCGCTGCCTTGCCGCTCACCTTGATACTCTCAGTCTCATACGGCAGCCATACAACGTAATTTGTGGTATCTGCGTGAAACACCGGCGACAGCAGGAATCCGTCAATGCTGATTCCGCTGAGCTTGTTGTTGCTGCTTGCCTTGTAATTCGGATCCTGCTCCCTCGTCACCTTGATGGTATAGGTCTTTTTCGCGCCGTTCTCTGCTTTTACCGTAATCACCACATTGGTGGTGCCGCCCGGCGTCAGTGTGGGATTGCTGACGCTGACCGTCGCTTTGTCCTCGGCAGTCGCTTTGATATCCAGTTTAGACACACTAAACGGTACTTTTGCGGTATAGGAGGTTGTATTCGCATCAAAATTCGGAGAGAGGGTCGCATTGCTTACTGTCAGACCGGTCAGCTTGTTTGCGCCCGACAAAGGAGCCGCAACGGTTGCAGAATAACTCACTGTTCCAACATTAGCGTCCGCACTGCCGTCTGAGGCTTTCACATCGGTATAGGATACCTTAATTGCTGTTCCGGGTGCAACATTCTTCACCTTGAAAGAAACCGTAAACAAATCCTTGCCGCCGTTGATGGGGTTAGACAGGTTGTTGTCATATGCCACAAAGTTGTTTCCGTTAAACTCTACCGCCCACGGTGCGGCTATTTTCTGCTTGGTTCCGGTCAGCTGGAGCTGACTGCTGTCATAGGACAGGGTTCCTGATGCGCCTGACAGCTTGTTTCCGTTCAGCTTGAAGGTGAGCGTGATGCTGTCTCCTGCGCGGACTGTTCCCGGTCCGGTCAAAGAGGCGGATGCAGATGCCGCCGATACCGTCATCGGCAATATCATCATCAAACACAACGCAAGTGTTGTAACAATTGCTGACATCTTCTTCATATCCTTTTCTCCTTATCTTGCCTGTATTTTGCTTTTGCCCAGAATATGTGCTTTGATCTGGATAAAGTCGGTGATGGAAATGCCATTGTCAGCGTTGGTATCAGCCGCTTTTGCCGCTGCGCCGGAGAGAGTGCTTTTCTTTAAGACATGCGCCTTTACCGCGATCATATCGGTGATGGTGATTCCGCCGTCTCCGTTGGTGTCACCGGTTACTACGACCGGCAGCGTTTGCAAAGCGGTACTCCCAATCATCAGCTTCACTGCCATTCCTGTTCCGACAAGTGTAGTTTCCTTCACTTCGGTATTGCCTTTGTAGACTTTGCAGTATGCTTTTTCGTTGATACCATTCAGTAAAGTGCTGACTGTTGTTCCGGCTGGGATTTTGCTGATGAACCCGCCGCTGATATTATAGCGTGAGGAATTTATTGAAAGATTACTTAACCCGATTTTTTTAAGATCATATTTACACAAAGGCTTATACCGAGAAAAGTCGATAACATCCGATTCAGTCAAAGCATAACCTTCAATCCAATTATAAAACTGATAGCTAAGCGGATCTATTTTTTTAAGCTGCTCTGCTATAGTTTGGAAGGTATGAGGATCACTTATATCAACCTTGGGTTGAACTTCAATATTGATAAGGCTTGGCCGGTTACAATCAAAGCGGAATACTGACACGAATCTATCGTGAGGATAAAGGTTTTCTCCATTTATAGTTGCATGCGCCGGCCTATGGTAGTCCTCATAAAAGACATCTATAAAGCTGTCAGCATTACCGTTCCTATTCGTCCAATCAATCTCCATAAATCCCGGGCCGGTAAGGTATGCTTCGACCGGTTGACCTCCGATAATGGCTTTAACGCCTTTCAAATTATATGCATAGGTATCCTTGGAGTAACTGTATTCTCGCAAACCGTTAAATATTATTGAGTCAATTTTTAACCGCTTTAGTTCCTTGAGTCTTGTCAAATCAAGCGTTCCTGTCAGTGGATTTCCAATCAGATAAATGTTTTCCAAATTCGGGAAATATTCTAAATCACTTAACGAGTGTATATCTGTCCCACGGAAGTACAGCTGCGTTACACTATGTGTTTCCGACAAATATACCTTGCTTTTCATATAGCGTATTCCGTTTTCGTACTGAGTTGTTGCACGGTTGACGCTATAGATGTACGCTAACTTGAAATTCTCATCCGTAAAGTTTACAACAGGGCTTACAGCAGGAATAACGGTGATGGGAATTGACTGTGAGAGAGACGGATTTGTTGCGGAGGTCGCCGTAATTCTTGCCGTTCCGGGACTTACTGCAACATAGCTTCCGTCTGCATTCATTTTTACAACATTCGTATTGCTGGAGGTCCAAACGACATCTTGATTCGCCTCGCTTGGCGAAAGACGTGCGTATAACAGCATCGTTTGACCTGCTTCCGCTGTGATAGACTGGGTAGGGCCGATCTTTAGTTTTTCCGGGACGGGCTTTGTTTCCAAAAGTACACCGTAGGCATTTAAAGTGGCACCGTTTGCAATACAGTATTTTAAAAGCATCCCGTTTTTTACGGTGCCGTTCAGTATGGCGTTTTTAATCTGAGCGGTAGTATAGTTAGGATGTTTTGCCATAACCAATGCGGCAACTCCGGTAACCATAGGGGCAGCCATAGAGGTTCCGCTCTTTTCTTCATAGTTGTTTCCGGGTGTGGTGCTGAGAATGTCAGTTCCGGGGGCCACCAGATCTACACCGGTACCGTAGTTGGAATAGCCGTCCTTCACGCCGTTCGTCAAATCCGAATTGTAACCGCTGCTAATGGATGCACCTACCGTAATGATATTCGGCAAATCAAAGCTTGCCGGATAACAGGGACAGGTGTCAATACAGACATCCTCATTTCCGGCAGCTGCAACAAACAATCCATCATAATTTTTTATCGCTTCCTCTAACGGTTTATAGTCACTGTAATTATTAAAAGAGGCATAACCGCTCCAACTGGCATTTAGGATGGGAATGTCATTGTTTCTGGCATAGTTGATGGCTTCAGCTGCGTGGGAAACCGACATATTGCCGTTTTCATCACCAATCCGCAGCCACGCCAGCTGAACATTCCAGTTTACACCGCAAACACCGATACCGTTGTTCCCATTAGCACCCACAATGCCTGCCACATGTGTGCCATGCCCTTCGTCATCTGTAGGTGTGCCACCGCATCGATTCACAAAATCGTAGCCATGCAAATCGTTTTGGTATCCATTCCGGTTCGGATTCGGATTCACCCAAAGGTTATCCTTTAAATCCTCATGGGTTCCGTCAATTCCCGAATCAATAATCCCAACAACAACCTTTTTACTGCCCGTGGTGATATCCCACGCCTGCGGGGCCTTGATTGCATCAAGCGCCTCATATGTTTTAGACGTGTATTTCTCGTCATTGGGAGTGGTATTGCATATCTTTATAATCCTATCCGGTACAGCATACTCAACATTTGGATTGGAACGAAGAATCTTTAGAGTGTTTTGTACATTTTCAATGCCGGAATTTTTCAATGTAACAACAAACATATTATTCTGTGTATCCTCCTGCGTTGCACAAAAAACGGTATTTTTTGTGACGATACTTGATTTATTAGAAGGATTAATCAGCCTTACATCCACTGCTTCAATTCCCAAATCAGAAAAAGAGACAGAAGCAGTGGAATGTGCAGAGGTAAGTGCTGTTGACTTTGTTTTTACCGTCTTTAACTTAACAATTACCCTGTCAGGAGCATAAGTAAAATCATCAGTCGTGTTTTCTGTTTCAACTGTCGGTTCGCCTATAAACTCAGCGGACACACTTGGTGAGACTGAATTAGACAATAAAAGTAAGATACAAAGCAGAAATATCAGATATTTTTTCATTTAATACCCTCCGTACAATTTTAAAAAACTACCGACAAATTCGGGGCGACATATGTAAAGTCAAATAATTATAAATATTACATTTCAAAATCGAAACTAAATGTATCATTAAAAATTAACTTTTAGCTTTGAATAAATTTCTCTCTTTTCCATTTGACTTACCTCTTTTCATATTAAATTGAATACACTCTTTTATTGTTAGGGTGTATGAATTTAGTATTAACGAATTTCTCTCCTAATACTTCTTTTCTCTACGAACTGCGTATTCATCAGTTAACAACTTGGCGACAAAGATAAGTCCGGGTTTTAATTTGACATTAAAACAAGAGTCTGCCCCAGAACCAAATAAAAAAGTGATTTTAGCTTTTTTTGATTGTTACTTTCATTACGCATACACTGGCATTCCATTATATACAACATAATCGGCATTATGTTGTATATAGGCATAACTTACCCATTTTATTAACATCAGTATATCACACTACATATAGAATAACAACCCATTTTCAGCCGAAAAAGTATGATTTGGCAAGAATTTGTCGTTTCCCTTGGCAGTTCAAGTGTTTCGGTATGTTACCTTGGAAAAAAGTCTTTCGCAAGTCATAACTGTGCCTGAATTGATAAAAATTTTCCAATCTTCCCCTTGCAAACAAACATACGTTCCGATATAATAAAGACAGTTTCTTTTGGTCATCAGGCGAAAGCCTGTGATAAATAATATGTGCCGATGAGGTCACGCCTGTGTGACCTCAGATTTCTCGGATGCACCTGAGGCAATCGATGCTTTCTCAGGAAAAACCTTGAAGTCAACAGAATAATGGTGCTGTTTCGGCTGCCAACCGTGACCTTTCCCTCGGCGGGAAGGAACACATTTGGAAAAGACCATTCTCTACGGCAACAGTGAAATTTCAGTATCCAACGAGGTTGCAGAATTTCTGGAGAGCGACAGAAAAAGGCAGGAAGCCGAGGAACGGAGCGACCGCAGACACATTAGTAAGAGTGATTCTGAAACAGTGTCTGCAACTGCTCACCTTGTTTCCCGGGACGATCCTACTTGGGATGCCGTCCTCCGAAACCTCACGCTGCAAAAGCTGCGACAAGTGCTTGCCAATCTTTCTGAAGATGACCGACTGTTAATTCACCTGTATTTCTTTCAGGAATACACGATGGAACAGATCGGCAAAGAATTCGGAATCAGCAAGATGGCAGTATCCAAGCGGCTGAAAAAACTGTTATGCCGGATGCGGGAGTCTATGGGAACATAGGCTCCTGTATTTTTTATGTGTTTTTTGAAATTTGGTTTACAAATCGCTTTTGAGTGTCCGTATAGATAGAGGGGTCAATCACAGAGCATAGATCACACCGACTTTTTTGGCCTGATGCTTTCTGTGATTGCCCCCTCATATATTTTTTCACAGAGGAGATGGTGGCAGATGATTGTGCAGCAATCAAAAAACGGTAATTTCTTTATGGTGTCCAATCGAATCTTTGACCTTGGGCTGAAGCCGCGGGACTTTATCGTTTACTGCTGCCTGATTCGGCACAGCGATAATAATACTCGTACCTGTTTCCCATCTCGGCGGCTCATTGCAAAAGAATGCCAGATGGACAGAAAAACAGTTGATTCTGCAATCGAAAATCTCTCTGCCCTCGGTCTTGTAAAAAAGATTCAGCGACATCGTGAAAACGGAACAAAGACAAGCAATCTTTACTGTGTGGCTAATCTATTGGAATAGTGTAAATCTTTCGTATGGGATAGTGTAACCGTTCCCTATCAGTAACAAAACCCATAGAACAAAACTTACCTAACTCTATTACAGCAGAAAATATATTTAGACTGTACTGGAATGAAGAAAAGATACGCCCCAAAACGCCGATTTCAGCGAGCAAGTCACCGTATCGACTGTTATCCGACTAAGCAGCTAAAACGCCGTTGTAAGCGGTTTTTGAGCCGAACAGGACGAGGTTATGCCAGCACAGTTATTATCTTTTCTGCCGGTATTACTGGCTGAGAAACAACGCAGGAGCGTCCGCTTTTTCTCTCCTTGGGGAGAGAGCCAGCATCGCATTTGGCTGTACGCCAAACGCATTTGGGCGGGCAGAAGCCCTGCACCCACTTTATTATAAACTGGAGATGATAATTCTTATGAAAACAAAACGCTTTAATTTCAGGGTGTCCGATACAATGGATGCGCTGATAAGAGAGAAAGCAAAAAGCGCGGGAATGAGCATTACCGACTATATCATACTCTGCGCAATAAATAAAAAGGTAATAAATTATGACGGGCTTAAAGAGCTTACCACACAGGTTAAAAAGCTTGGCAATAATGTAAATCAGCTTTTGATTTTATCCCGTCAGGGAAAAATTAAAACCGTAAATCTTACCGCGACGCAAATAGAGCTTAAAAAGATTTACGATTTACTGGCAGACAAACTTAGGAGGCAGTAATGGCAATAATTCATTTTATAAACCGTCCGAAATCTCAAACCTCGGACGGCTTGTTTTTTGTCCTGCGTTACACTATGCAGGATAAGAAAACGATTGCGGATGACGGCATTAAGTATGTAAGCGGAGTGAACTGCACGCCCCAGTCCGCCTATACCGAATTTAATAACACCAAAAAGCTATTCGGTAAAACCGAGGGCAGACAGTATTATCATTTCGTGCAGTCTTTTTCGATTGACGAAAATATTTCGCCCGAAACAGCTCACGAAATTGCATTACGGTTTGCAGAGGAAACCGAAAAGTTTGGCGGCTTTGAAATAGTAGTTTCAACCCACTGCGACCGCGACCATATCCACTCGCATTTTGTAATGAACAGCGTAAATTCCGAAACAGGTAAAAAGTTTCATATCAGCGAAAGCGAAGTGGAAATGCTTATGCAGGTCTCGGATAAAATTTGCCGCGAATACGGGTTGTCGATTGTAAACCCCAAGCCGAGCTCCGAGCGAGTCAAACCGATGAACGACCGAGAATATCGGTCTGCTGAAAAGGGCGAGAGTTGGAAGATACGGCTTGAAGCTGTTATCTCAAATGCAATGCAGACTGCCGTTTCAAAAGAACATTTTATTATGCTGATGGAAGCGGAAGGTTACGGTGTCAAGTGGACGGACACCCGTAAAAATATCACCTACACCACACCCGAAGGCAAAGCCTGTCGGGACAGCAAATTACACTGTCAAAAATTCTTAAAGGAGAGTATGGAAAATGAATTCTGCTACAGAGCGCAAATCACCGCAAGATTTTATAACCAAAACACAACAGCAACTCACCGCCGCCGAAAAGGTTCATCCTTGCGTGGCGGTGACCGAGCCGAACTGGTCGGCACTGATATCTACGCAGAGAGCGCAGATAGAACTGCTGAAAGATATTCAGGAAACCCTGCCTACGCTTACGACAAGCGAGGAACTGAAAATGTATATGGACAAGCAGTTGAAAGTGCTGATGCAGTACACCGAGCAGACCGAAGAAACGACCGAACAGTTTCAGGCTACGATGAAAAAATCTGCGGCGGAACTGACGGGGAGTATCAGTCAGCTGATAACGGATACCGAGAAACAGGTTGGGAGAATGAGCGAGAGCTTTTCGAGCAATCTCTCTATGCTTCGCAGTACGGCGGAGGACAAGCTGGAGAGGCACACGAACAAACTGTTTTGGATATCTCTGATACCTTCGGCGGTACTCATAGTATTGGAACTGATACGGCATATCTTATCGGCAACCTCAGCAATATTATAGACGAGGACGCGCCGGTGGAAGATTGCACAACAAAATATTATCCCGCCGAGCGGAAGAAGAATCACGGCCCCGTTATGGGCGGAATGTAAAGAGTGTGAGAAAATCTATAATCTCACGCTCTGTTTTTATGCCAACTATAAGTTGGAGAAGGGATTTTATGAGTAAAACAAGCAAAAAAATTGTATATGAAAATGATATGTTTCCGTCAGGTGCTACACTTTCGGATGTGGATTTACGTACACCGTCCGAAAGTGAATACGACCGTCGGTTTGCAATTAGCCAGCGGCGCACCACACTCTACAGTATTACCGAAGACAGAATGGTGCAGAGCAAAAAATATAAAATAGGCGGTATGAACTATATTGTTAATTCCTGCTTTGACCTTAATTCTTCACGATCGGCTGATGACGGTCTGAAATATCTTCTCGGTATGGACTTGCAGAAGGATTCTGAAAAAGTCTCGTAATACTGCTGGACATTTAGACCGATTGGGAGTATTATGCTTGTGCGGAAATATTCTTCGCACAAATCTCTCAATCGGTTTGGCTTAAAATCAGGAGGTAAAATAATGTTACAGTCAAACCAAAAAATAACGGCGCTGTACTGCCGACTGTCGCAGGAGGATATGCGGCAGGGAGACAGCGACAGCATAATAAACCAAAGAATGATCCTTGAAAAATACGCCAAGGAAAACGGATTTGAAAATACTCAGGTTTTCGTGGACGACGGATATTCCGGAGTAAACTTTGAGCGCCCCGCTTTCCGTCAGATACTTGATCTGATAGAAGAAGGAAAGGTATCAGCGCTCATAACTAAGGATCTGTCCAGACTCGGCAGAAATTATATTGAAGTAGGCTCCTACACCGAAATTTACTTCCCGCGCAATAATGTACGGTATATTGCCATCAATGATAATTTCGATTCGCTGTATGCGGAGGGAAACGAGCTTGCCCCGTTTAAAAATCTGTTCAACGAGTGGTACGCACGGGACACCAGTAAAAAAATCCGTGCCGTAAAGCGCGCCAAAGCCGAAAAAGGCGAACGCATAGGTTCCCGTCCGCCGTATGGGTATCTGAAAGACCCGAACGACGCCAAGAAAATTATTATCAATGAGGAAACCGCGCCGATTGTCCGCAAAATATTTTCAATGTGCGTCAGCGGTCTCGGTCCGACTATGATTGCAAACAAGCTCAAGGAGATGAAAATACTCACTCCCGTTATGTATGAATATCGCAAATCAGGAACGGCAGTAACTTATCTTGATCCCGACCGACCGTATGACTGGAATGCGAAAACGGTTGCGGATATTCTCTCCAAAGAGGATTATATAGGCAATACCGTAAACTGCCGTTATACCGTGCCGTCATACAAGGACAAGCGCAAGATAAAGCGGGACGCGTCAGAGCAGCTTAGGTTTGAGCATACACATGAGCCGATCATAGACGAGCAGACATGGGAAACGGTTCAGAAATTACGCGAAGGAAAGCGCAGACCGACAAGCATGGGTGAAACAAGCAAATTTTCAGGTTTGCTGTTTTGCGCCGACTGCGGTTCAAAGCTGTATTTTACCCGCAGGCGCGCGGACGATCCTAAAAGCTATTCTTTCAACTGTTCCCATTACCGCAACAATGCAAAAGAAAAATGTACGCCTCACCGTATACGCGAAGTGGTTCTGGAGGAAATTCTTTTGGAAGAAATACGGCGGATAACTTACGCAGCGCGTTCAAAAGAACGGGAATTTGCAGAGTATATTAACAGAAAAAGCTCCTCCGAAAATCGAAAGGAGCTTGCCGCAAAGCAACGGGAGTATGAACGCCTGGTAAAACGCGTATCCGAGCTTAATGCCTTATTTAAGCGTTTGTATGAGGACAATGTTCTCGGACGGATAAATAACGAACAGTTCCGTATGCTGTCTGACGGTTATACCGAGGAGCAAAACAGGATAAATGCTGAACTGCCTGCTCTGGAACAGGAAATTCAAGGCTTAAAGGAAACGGCAAGTAATGTGGATAAATTCATAAGCCTTGCGAGAAAATATACCCGCATAACAGAGCTTACGCCCGAAATACTGCATACCTTCGTGTCCAAAATCGTAGTACACGAACGCACCGAACGGTACAAGCAAAAGTCCGAACAGCAGATTGATATTTATTTCCGTTACATCGGCAATGTCGCCGAAATGTAAAGGGCATAAAAAAGCCGAAAGACAGGCGGTGCATATGCACTACCTGCCCTTCGGCGCCCGATTAAACAAAGGTATCCTTATGGTAACCCAGTTAACATCGGGGTTTCACGGGCTACATCTATTTTGTAGCTCTTTTATGTGACTGCGCGACGAAATCACACAATGCGTTTCTTTCCTTATAACAAGCACTTTTCGGCTCATTGCATATATCTATTCGTCTCTCATATTTGTCGGGACGAAATAGCACAATTTTCAATATCTGCATTGCCGATTACAGTAATACCTATTGCATTGTTGTTCATAATTTTTGCAACCTAATCAGCTTTCGAAAATATGTATTCCGAATAACAACTAAACTATTTCAAATATAATTTGTTTGCCTATTAACAAATCCAACCATTACACAAACTTGTCCACCAAATAATCAACAAATTTAATTGCATCATCGTGAATCAATTTTATATCAGTAAATGACTTCCCTCGTATTTTGTTACTGCTAAACTCAACAAATGTTTGATGAGCAATTAAATTTCGTATTGCAAATATTTCCTGAAAAGATTTCAACTGTTTTTCTTTTTCAGGATCAGCAGTTATCTCGTTCAAAACCTTGTCCTTGAATCTTTCACCAAAAAAACCTAACGGTTCTAATAAATTCTTGATTTCTGGTAATTGGTTTTGCGATTCTGGTGTTTCAATTTTACCAAATCTAAATTTTTGATAAACACTCTTATCTTTTTTATCATTATCAAAACCATGCGGTCTGTCCTGATAAATATCCGATTGTTTCTGTGCGTAATCAGTGTAAGCTTTTTGCAACTTCTGCTCATAATAACTTGCACAAGTTAGGATTAAAATTTTAGTTAAATGAACAGATAAAGATTGTGCAGTACTTGGTTCATAAGGAAGAACCAATTCTTGAACCTTATTAAAATCTTCTACTAAATCTTCTATAAAGGAGTTATTGTCACTCATTACCAATAATTCCTCCATGTCATCTTAAAACAAGCACTTTCCTTGCCCGTTCTAAACGAGTTGAGACAGATGTTGCGCTTGCAGTATTTCCTTGAGAAGCTATTGAAAATTTTTCATCGCTTTTTAGTTTTGTCAAACTTTCCAGATCAATTTTTCGCCCATTTAACCCCTCATATCTAATTTTTTCACACACAGAAACAAATACAGCCTCAAAAAGTGATATAACAAATTTATTCTTATCATTTTTAAACGCTTCGATTGGCAATTCAGAGCAACTTTCCCAAAATAAATCAAACAAATTTGACAATTCGTCAATTTTTTCCTTTGAAAAACTCATAGCCATTTTGGAATATTCATTCAAAAAAATGTGTAAGGGCGATTTGTATTTTTCGCTATTTTCTAACATGGCAAAAGAACGAACTAAAGCCTCAACATCACTCATGTGTAAATCGGGATTGATTTTCCCCAGAAACTTACGCCAATTATCATTTAAATTCAATTTTGTAACAACACTCTCATAAAATTGTGAATAATAAAGGCTCATACGAATTTCTTGTGCTTTAAGAAGTATTCCACCACTATTTAATCGACTAAATATTTCAAACATAGAAGAATCGTCGTCACAAGGAGCTATTTGTTTTATTGTTATTGTGCGAATTGTTCTATTATAATCAAGTTCACCTTTAAAATCGTATTCATTTATTGTAGACAATGTATCATATTTTAATCCTGCTAAAATGTTTTTTTCATGAGTTGTTGATGGAAGCTTCAACTTAAAATCTTCAAAATTATTACCTGAAAGCTCTTCGTTTGGTATTTCTTTGCCAACCGACAAATACTTTCTGATAATACCTCTTGCGACATCATTTTTGGGAAATCGCTGCTTTTTAAACAAGTAAATTGTTACCAGACGTTGTTGACCATCAATCACCAAAAAATTGTTTCGTGCCCTCTCAAAAAGAAATAATTGTGGAATTGGCAGACCTATAATGATTGATTCGATAAATTTTGATGCCATGTCTTTTTTCCAAACATAATTTCTTTGGAAAGAAGGAATTTTTAAATACCCTCTATTTATAAGAGAAACTAATGTGGTCACATTATAGTCGTTAGGAAGACAATCCACTTCATATGGTTTAATAGCCACTTCCTCCTCGTCATTTTCAGTTTCAAAATCAGCAGACATATCAGAATAATCAACGGTTAATTCTTCCAACACAATCGTTCTCCTTTATTATATGTTTATTTGAACTCATATATACTATAACATAAACCAACAATTTTCGCAACACTTACATCTATATGTCTCTAATAGTTATCGGGACGAAATAGCACAATCACAAATTCCTTACACTATTATGATTATATCATATTTCGGAAAGCCATACAAGCTCTCAGTATGTAAAAAAGCCGACAGTTCATCTGCCGACTTTCTTATTATATAGTTTCTGTCGCTTCTGTTCCGAATTTTGTTATTACCTTGATTGTTCCGTCTTTATAAACCTTTATACACTCCATAACCCGACGAATTACGATGTCATCATAATCAGCAAAGGAAGTGTCATGGCAATCCAACCAATCGCAAAGCCGCTTGATCTCGGCATTAGCCTCGTCGCACTTTTCAAGCTTTGACTTTGCAGTTTCAAGTTGAACACGCAGGGCTTTAATTTCATCGGCAGCACTTTGGATACACTCCAGATACCGGTTTTTATCACCGCCTGTGTTGCGGTAACTCACCATGTATTCTTCCATTTCCTTGGTTGCTTCTTTAATGCGCTTTTCAATGGCTCCCAAATCAAGGTTGGTTTCATCTCCGGTAACTGCATAAGCAAGGTTTGCCTTAATCAAGAAAAGCGATTCCGCATTATCATTTACTGCTTTCTTTAACGCTCTGCATACTCATTCGCGCCACCTCCCGCAAAGAAAGCGTTCTGCTTTTCAAGAAACTTAGCAGCAGTTTCGTTATCTCCACGGTAAACAAGGGCTGCTTGGAGGGTAATGTCCGCCTCATACTTTGCAAGGAGCTTTGCCTGTTCGGTGTTGCAAAGGACCGTAATTGTGCTCGGAATTTCAAAGCTGCCGTCCTCGTTCTTTACAACGGAGTCCTGGTCTATACCGCCTGCGGTAGTTGTGGTGATGACCTTCATATATTTAAGCTCACCGGGAATAGCAGAGGTTCCCGCATTTTTATCTACCGCGATAAGCGAGATAATATCTCCGTTTTGAAGCTTACCGGAAAGTCCTGCCGCAAAGGTGTCTATGGTTACGCTGACGGCTACCTTGCTGCCGTTAAGCGTCGCAAGCACATCATCTGCATTATTGGAGTCTCCCGACAGCTTCGCCTTTGTAAGAATATCTCCGGCGTAGAGAGTGGAGGACGCATATTTGCCGACCACATCAGCGGTTTTTACATACACGCCCTGCGGCATAGTATCTGTTTTGACCTTTACGGTTTCAACCTGATCCTCCGTGATTTTAGTACCTCTGCCGACCTCCTGTTTCAGCCGCACAACCGTTGTTGTGTCGCTTGTCAGTCGGTTTACAACGGGGGCAATCACAAAGGTCATAGCAACCGCAAGAATCATGCAAACGATACCGATAATTGTTCTGTTCTTCAAAGTTTCAACCTCCTGTTTCTACATAAAATATGCCGCCGTAAACCCGACGGCAAGGTAAGGGATTAAAGGAAATCCCTCGTGTTTTTTCTTTCTGTTCTTTATGGAATTGATAATGACTGCAAGTATCAAGCCTATCATCAGCCCGGTCATTCCTTGTACCGTGCCGAGCATAAACGCACACGCGGCGGAAAGCTTTATATCCGCGCATCCGATGCTGCTTTTCGTTACGGCGGCAGTCATAAGCATAATTCCGCCTGTAATCAAAGCCGACAAAAGCATACCGGGCAGAGCCGGCATATCCGTACCGATAAACGCTGCAATCACAATCATTAAATGGACATAGTTTTCGCACTCCCTCGTTTTAATGTCCTCATAAGAGGAGAATGCGAGGAGCAGGCAGAAGATAATGCCCTTGACAGTGATTGCAGCACATCCAAAAAAACAGAACAGCGAAAGGGCTGTGAGCGCCGCAATAACCGTAAAGAAAAGCACCGCCTTTTTCTTGTTTCCCTTGTATACTTTCGACGCATACAGGCTGATAAAAACGGCTGTAAGCACCGTCAGCGCAAGCAGCACGATACCGTTCACAAGAATAAGAGGGTTTTCCGTTATTTCCGGTGTGATTCGCGGCATAATCGGTCGTATCATTAAGTGTTTCATTTATTCGCCCCTTTCAAGAAAATAGGCGGAGGGGTGCCGCCTATGACACCCCTCCGTCCGTTTGGTTTAGCCTGCGTAATTGAACAAGCCCTGAATCTTGGTCGTTACGGTAGGCATAATGGTGGTGTTAAAGAGCACATACAGCCCGCCGAGCAGGAGCGCGCCGATAACAACGGCGATGAGAATTTTTACGCCGGAGTCAACATAGCCCTCCGCCTTCTTGCAGGCGACAGCGGCGCGAACGGTGGAAATTGCGGTGTTTACCTTGTTTCTGATCTTCTTGAACATAGATTTTTACCTCATTCTTTCTTTGATTTGTTTTGTGGTTTTTTTTGCTTTGGCTTATTCAGCCTTTTCGGCAAGCTTCTGCTCGTAAGCCGCAAACACGGCGGCTTCCAAGCTCTTACGAACTTCGGACTTGATAGGGTGAACGATATCACGGCGGACATCCTTACCGTCAGCGTCCTTGAAGGTAGCATAGGGCATCGCAACAAACTGCGCGTTCTCGGTCTTGATTACTCTGACATTGTGGATAGTAAAGGAACCGTCCACGGTGACAGAAGCAAGAGCCTTGAGGGGCTTGCCGTTCTCGATGACCTTGCGGATTTTAACATCAAACTGCATACTGTTTTTCCTCCTTTCATCTTGGATTTTTATATAAGTGAAATAGCGGGCAGGGCAACAAAAAAGACCGGGAAAGCCTTTGCCTTCTCAGCCTTGTGCGCACTTTTCATTACCTTGCCTGCTCCCGTTGCTTTTTGAGATACTTCTGATAGAACTCAAGTGCTTTTATAACATAATCCTCAGCCTTACTGTCCGAATAGTCCTTTGGAATATACGGTTTCAGTCGGTCAAAAGAAAATGTAAATTTGGGTTTTTGATTTGGTTTTTCCTCATCCATAATGTCCTTAACTTTATCGTAGTCGATTTCGCCATTTTCATATGCTCTGCGAATACGGATTGCCTGATCGTGCGACGGAAACGCTTCGGTTTCGTCTATACGGTCAACAACATCTCTCTGAGTTTCCTCATCAAGATAGGAAAGCTCCACGGCAGGACGCATTTTCATCTGACCTTTATCCACAAAGTCTTGCAGCTCGTCAACAAGGTAGGTAAGGCGGATATAGCGTTGAATTTGTGTTTGGCTTTCACCTGACTCATTGCTGATTTGAGTAACAGATAACGCATCTTTTCCTTCTAACTTCTCCCCCAGTGGGGTAGAAGTTAAATCCGTCCTTTGTCCCTGCCTTTTTATTGCCTCCAATTTCATCTTATAGGCTCGTCCTTTATCACAGGGGAGGATAACCGACCTTTGAGCATTGCTGTCAACCATTAAAATGATTGCTTCATCACGGCTGACCTCTACAACCTCACAACGCAAGGTTTCAAGTCCGAGCCTTTCGGAAGCGTGTTTACGCCTATGACCGGAAATCATCTCATATCTGCCGTCATCCTTCTTTCGTACCATAGCGGGAGTGATAACCCCTCTGTCCTTAATGCTTTCCATAAGGTTCTGCATATCTTCATCGTCAAGAACGCGGTAGGGATGACCGGGGAAATCATCAATTTCCGAAAGTGGGATATCAAAGATTTTGGGGAGCTTGTTTTCGGCTCGCTCCTTGTCGTTCATGAACAACTCATCGAGAGCTGTCATCCCTAAATCGAGCTTTTTCACGCGCGGCAATATCCAGCACCTCCTTCGTCAGATTTTTGTATGCGTCGGCAACCTTACATTTACCGTCATAGGCAAAAATACTTTTGCCCTCCATATTTGCTTCGGTAACTCGCACGGAGGCGGGGATAAAGGTATCAAACACATTGATTTTCATTCCGAAAGTCTCGCGCATTGACTCAATTACCGACCTATCATTTACGGTTCGTGCATCCACCATTGTAAAGAGTATACCGTCAATTTTAAGGTCGGGATTGATACCGCGCTTTACCTGCGAATAAGTACGCAATAACAGGTCAAGACCTTTGGTAGACAAAATTCTCGGCTGACTCGGTACGATAATACTGTCCGCCGCAACAAAAGCGTTGATCGGCAGAAGTCCGAGCGACGGGGTGCAGTCAATAAGAATGTAATCATAATTCTTTTTAACCTGATTGACATAGGTTCTCATAATGCACTCGCGGCTCATTACCGTAAAGAGATAGCTTTCAATGCCGGACAGTTCCACATTACAGGGCATAAGGTCAATTCCTTCCGAACAGTGAATGATACCGTAATTATCATCAAACGGTTTGTTGTCGATTACCTTACTCATTAAGGTCGCAAGGGAAACATCTAACTCGTCCGGTCTTTTGATTCCGAGACTGATGGAAAGCGAACCTTGCGGATCGGCGTCAATAAGCAAAACCTTTTTGCCTTTCATTTTAAGACCGACGCCGAGGTTCAACGCCGTAGTAGATTTGCCCGTACCTCCTTTCTGATTTTCGATTGCAATTACTTTACAGTTCACTTCGTTAACCTCCTTTGTTTTCAGCCGCAAAGTATACGGCTATGTACGGTTACAAGGAAAAAAACGGGCATAAAAAAAGACCGTAAAATCTTTATATGTAATAAAGAAATTACGGTCAAAATATTTGATTTAATTTTCGACAGTTCAAGTCCAGCATGAGGAGGAGTGTATGAAGCCAATAATAAATTACTTGAGAATTATAGTTTTCGACGGTTCGAGTCTGGGGGAATAAGAAAAACAGCCAATTTTGTGCCCTGTGTTTTAGCTACAAAATTGACTGTAAAAATGGCGAAAACCCTTGATATTTCAAGGGTTTTCGTACTTTGTGCCTTTTCAGGCGATAATTCTGGTTGCGGGGGCTGGACTTGAACCAACGACCTTCGGGTTATGAGCCCGACGAGC
>OHHZ01000541.1_pt1 | contig 17061 bp, 13 predicted proteins | sample 1568081 | NCBI WGS metagenome assembly OHHZ01 (sample SAMEA3879597, study PRJEB24766) | human gut metagenome | biome: human-associated habitat; feature: feces | place: USA | collected 1985/1987
GGCAAAGCGGATATATATTAAAAAGCGGCAATACCGAAATTATAACATGCCCAATCATTACGATATGTTTCTGTCCAACTCCGAAGATCCGCTTTTGTTTTCAAAAAATATTAAGGGGGCTTGTTATGGAGTTTAAAAAAGAGTATCTGTTTTTATAACATTTGTGATGTCAAAAGCTTAAAATACCGTTTGTAACCGTTTTGTTTGAAAATCACAAAGTATAGCTGATAAAAAGCGTCAATCAGAGCCGTTATAATGTATCAGTCTTCAAAAAAGGTGCATTTATTCGGTGCAATATTACTAAAATATATGCACTCTTATTTTCAAATAATGTGTTATAATTATTAAGTAGTTCCTGTAACAATCCAATCTTTAAGGCTTATAAAAGTTAGGAGTATGATTATGAATAAGAAAATTATCAGATTATTGTCGCTTATACTTGCGGTATTCCTGTGCTTATCCGCAGTCGGCTGCGGCAAAGGCAAAGAAGCTGACAATACAGCCTCCGACAACGGCGGGGAGCTTGATATGGCAGATCTCGACGATATTGACATTTCCCTTGACGGTACGGTTTCCGACGACGGAACATCAGGCGGCTCCGGCGGCAGCAAAAATCCGGTGAAAGAAATTAACGCAAAGGACAGACTTTCGGTATTTGGTAACATACCTAAAAAGCTGAAGGGAACAAGCGTCACCTTCGCGCATTGGGGCGATGAAGGCGGCGAGGAATATGTTAAGGTTGCAAAGGAATTCACAAAGCTTACCGGCATTAACGTTAAGTGGGAGCTTTACAACGAACGTAAATACGCCGCAGACATTGCAATTAAGATTGCTTCCAATAAGGGACCTGACATTATAGTGCTCTGCGATTCGATTCCTCAAATATTTAAGGTTGCACAGCCTCTTACCTCAATATTTGATATAAATGACGGCTTCTGGGATCCCAGAGTAACCAAGGCAACCTCTTTTAACGGCAAGGCTTATTTCGTAAATTCCTATTATTCGCCTTATGCGCCTACAACTCCGATTGTAGTTTACAACAAAAAGATATTCAACGATAACGGACTTACGTCACCTGTTGATTATATAAATCAGAATAACTGGACATGGGAAACCTTTAAGCAATGTATGCTTGACGCTAAAAAGCTTGGCTTCTACGGCGGCGTTTTGGATCCGAGAGATATGGCGCTTACTATGGGACCTGTATTTATGACCTATAATTCCGCAACGAGCCGTGTTGAAAGAGTGAAAAACAACGACGCTATCCTTAAATCCATGAAATTCTTTGCAGAATGCAAAGCAGAGGGTCTTGTAGGCAACTACTATATAGCACAGTGGCCGGCAGGCAATATTGCAATGCTTACAACCGACCACTATGCGCTTAAACGCAACGGTTACTTAAAGGATATGAAAGCAAGCGATTACGGCGCAGTAAAAATGCCTACCTCATACGGTGGCGTACCCTGCAACTATTCAGGCTCATCTTGCCGTGCATACGGTATTGCACAGAAGGCAAAGAATGTTGAGGGAGCATATTACTTCCTGCGTTACTTCCTTGATGTTGATAACTGCAACAATGCAACAAATATCTTCGGAAACAAAGAAATGCAGAAGTTCTATACACAGGAAGTTTTAGCGAATTACAAAAATCAAAATTATAATATGAGTATTTTAAAGGGTCCGCTTTTACTCGTAAATCATGAATGGCCGCACACTGACAGCTTTAAGGAGCTGTACAGCTCTTCCTCTGAGCAAATGGCGGTTGCACTTTCAAAGGTTGACAACGTATTTGACGGCGCGGTTACAGAGTCGAATAAGGTGCTTGACGGCTTAAAATAAATTATTGTTCAATCTGATTTGGGGCAAAGCCTTAGAAGCTGCGTTTCTTAATAGCTTTGCCCTATTCGGTTTAATTTCGCTTACGGTTTTCTTTCCTTTGCGGAATATTCGAAAGACGACTGTTTTGTGTTTATTTGAAAAACTGATAATTATAACAAAACTCTCTATTATACAAAGGAGGAAAGTGGTTTGAAAAGACTATTATCAGCATTATCAGCAAGTGTGTTACTTGTAACAGCGATTATTTCAACCCCGTTTGCTGCGGCTGTAAATAACAACCCTACCGCAGCCGACAGAGTAATCGATCTGTCAAAATCGCAGTTACTGATTACCAGTGACAACACTGCTATGACATACGATACCGAGGGCGGAATATTAAAGCTTTCTGCACAACAGTGGTATTGGGATAATAAACCCATACGTGCGGTCGGCAGTAAATCAACTTGGTGTAAAGAGATAGGCTTAAAATATGAGGACGGCGCCTTAGCACAGCTTGAAAGCGGCAAGAGGTATGCGGTAACATTGAATTACACCTTTGTTAATAATAACGGGAACAGCCAAGACGCACGCAATCTGCCGCAGATTGCCATCGGTTATGACGGTAACGGCTCATCAACCTCTAAGGGTGCGTTTTATGTAGCTGCCGTAAAAAATCATGCAAAGACCGACGCAGGAAGCAGCTATTACCTCACTGCTGAAATAGTAGGAAACGGCAAGCCGCTCAGAATAGGCTTTACCGGCGTTGTGAAATTTGAGATCAATTCAATTTTATTGCAGGAAATTGACGCGAACGCAGAAAATCAGGTCACCGTTGTATACTGTGACGGCGGTGAATACAAAGCCGAGTTTGCGGCGGAAGGCGAAGCATTAAAAACCCCCGTCAAGGACGGTAAGAAATTCGTCGGTTGGTATTCCGCTTCCGATTACAGCGGCGAAAAGGTTACACTTGCGACCGCAGGCGCCGTACTTTACGCTAAATGGATTGATTTGATAAAGGGCGACCTGAACGAAGACGGAGCTGTAGATATCATAGATCTTGTGATTCTCAAAAAGGCGTCGGTAAATCTCAATACAGATTTAAAATATGATTTGGACGGCGATTCTCAACCCGCAAACGCAGGGGATCTCTCGTTCCTCAGAAGATTGCTTTTAGGTATAATCGGGTAATACCGCAGTACCTTAATATCCGATTTATATATCAAAATTAAATATTTTTCGTTTAAAACCGGAAGCTTGCGGTATGCTACATAAGACGGCAGTTTTGCAAAGATGTCTTGCAAGAATTTTTGCTTTGTGGTATAATACATAAAAACAAGCTTCCGGGGATGATATTTTGGCATTTTATGTTTTGCGCTTTCTGAATTCGACTAAAAAACTTTCCGATGAGAGAAGCTTTTTCTATCATAACGATGTTATAGTAAAAAGAATGACGGATATTTACCGAAAAAAGCTCAAGGTTATCGATACCTTTTCTTTTGATGAATTTATTTCGTTAGCCGCTCACGATGAAGAGGCAGTCGCGTTTTTTATAAAAACCAAAATTGATTTGGACGATTACAGCGAATGGGTAATTGAAAAATGCTATGAGAAGAATATTCCGGTAATATTAAAGGACGATTTTTTAAACGTTCCGTTTAATATCAGGCATGCCAATATGATAAGCAACGATATAGCCGATAAGTCAAATATAATTCTTAATTACTGCGTAACAAACAACAGAAAAAATCTGGCGGTTTACGGCTTAAATCCCCGCTCAAATGCCGATATGAAATTGGCGGAGGGAATATATCAGAGGTGGACTGCGCTTGAGCCTGAAGATATTTATACGGTTGTAAACGGTCTTGATAATTGCTATGAAAGCTTTTTTGAAAATCGGGATAAATATGACGTTGTTATTTTGGTAAACGACCTTGTAGCTATTGATTTGATAGAAAGACTTAAGCACAGCGACCCCGAATACATTGAAAAAACCTTTTTTATCGGTTCAATGAACAGCTTGTTGTCAAGGCTTTATTATCCGTCGCTTACGTCCTCAAGCTATAAACAGACCTCAGGGGCAATAATGCTTTACAGATTATATGAGCTTTGCGTTAAAAACAGAAACGATTTCGGAAGTGTTAATATAATGCTCAAAAATTATTTCACTTCAAGAGACACTACCGCCAATATACCATTTGAGCAAAGCACCGATTGCTTTAAGCCTGCAAACCGAAGGCTCAATTTTGACAGCAGTGTTGAAGAAATAGAGACTCCCGAAATACCGATAATGATTGAAAGTATGCTAAGCTCAATTGATTTGAACGACCTGAAAATAATCGGTATGCTTATTCGCGGCAAAACCGCCTTGGAAATAGCCGACAGTCTTTTTATGTCTTTAAGCTCCGTAAAGCACAAAATGTCAAATTTATATAAGCTTCTTAACGTAAAGCGGAAAAAGGATTTTATAGATACGGTAAAGCCTTATATAAATTTGAAATATCTTGACGATTATATTAGGGAACAAAGTACAGTTTAAATAAAAAAATTATGAATAATTACACTCAACAAATTAAAGGGCTTTTAAAGGAAATGACGCTGCGAGAAAAGCTTGCCCAAATGTCTCAAACGGTGGCGGGCTATCGCTGTTTTGAAAGAAACGGTGAAGAATTTGCTTTAAAAGACGAATTTAAAAATTTTATAAGCAATTACGGCGCAATGGGCGCTATCAGCAACTTTTTACGTGCCGACGGCTTTACACAGCATAATTGGGGGACGGGTATCGAGCCCCGCCACAGAGTTAAATTTGCCAATATGATGCAAAAGTTCATACTCGACAATGCAAGAGTGAAAATTCCCGTTCTTGTTGAGGTGGAAGCAAACCATGGCGTTCATGCTTTGGGCAGTACGGTTTTTCCCACAAATTTATGCATCGGCTCTTCCTTTAATCCCGGACTTTATTCCGAAATGATGGATACTGTCGGTAAAGAAATTGAGCTTTCGGCGAATCATATCGGATTTGTTACTATGCTTGATGTTGCCCGCGACCCTCGCTGGGGCAGAACGGAGGAGCTTTTTTCCGAAGATCCTTATTTGATTTCCGAATTTGCCAAAGCCGGCGTTGAGGGCTTCAAGAAAAACAATGCGCTTATTTGCTGTAAGCATTACTGCGCGGCAGGGGATTGCTTCGGCGGTATGAATACAGAGGAGGTCAATGTCGGAATAAGGGAGCTTCACGATATTCATTTGCCTCCGACCGAAAAGGCTGTAAAAGCCGGTGCAGATATAATTATGGCGGCATACAACACGGTTGACGGTGTGCCGTGCCATATCAATTCCTATCTTCTAAGGGAAGTTTTAAGAAAACAAATGGGATTTAAGGGGATAACCCTTTCCGACGGTTGGGCTGTTCCGAGAGTAATTGAACAAATGGGGCAGGACCCCGTGACGGGAGCTGCCAATGTTTTAAAGGCAGGCATTGATTTAAGCCTTGCCGATGCAGGCGCCTATTTAAAGCTTGAAGCTGCGGCAGAAGAAGGGCTTGCGGATATAAAGCTTATTGACGAGTCGGTAACGAGAATACTTGAAAAGAAATGCGAATTAGGACTTTTTGATAATCCCTATATTAAAGAGGATGACTCGCTTTCGGTATTTATTGAAAGCGGAATACAGAAAAAGCTGGCTTATGATATGGCGGCGGAATCTATCGTATTACTTAAAAATAACGGCATATTACCTATAGACAATAATAAAAGGGTTGCCCTGATAGGCGAGCATGCGGCTGATATTTACTATCAGTTAGGCGACTATACACCCTTTGTAGACGATCAGGCAAGGGCTATTAAGGATGTCTTTAAGGAAACGCTCAATTTGTCGGGATTTACAAAGGGGTGGAGCTTTACGGGCGATACAGAGGACTTTGATAATGCTTTAAGGCTTTGCGAAAAATCCGATGTTATAATTGTAACAATAGGAGGAAGTACGGCGAAAAATAACTCAAATCTTACCTACGATTTTAATAACGGGGCGGCAATTAAGGCAAAAAAATTCCTTGACTGCGGAGAGGGTATGGATATTTCGGATATTTCATTACCCGGCAATCAGCTTGAATTGATAGAGACTCTCAAGAGAACCGGCAAGCCGATCATAGCTTTGCTTATTGCGGGCAGACCTTACGATATAACAAGAGTAAGCGAAATTGCCCATGCTGTGCTTACAGCGTGGTATCCGGGTGAAGAGGGAGGCCGTGCTTTGTCGGACATTTTAATGGGTAAGGTTAATCCGTCCGGTAAGCTTTCAGTATCTATTCCGTATGCACCCACCTGCCTGCCGGCATATTACAACCGCATCACAAGCGCACAGTCGTCGGTTTCTGATGATTGGGTAGTTAATACATATGGCGATAATAATAAAAGAGTTTTATATCCTTTCGGTTACGGACTTTCATATTCTGATTTTGAATACGTTTCAATGGAGGTTACCGAAAAGGGCGCTTGTTTGTTTGAAGTAAAAGCGGTAATCAGAAACGTATCGGATATCGGCGGCAAAGAGGCAGTTCAGCTTTATATTCACGGAAAGGGCAATTCTATCCGCCGCAGGGTTAAAGAATTAAAGAGCTTTAAAAAGATCTACATTGCCCCCCACAGTGAGCAAACCGTAACGTTTACATTGGGCTATGACGAGCTAAGGATTTTTTCTTGCAATAACAGGTATGAACTTGAAAACGGTAAGGTTGAAATTTATATAGGTTCAGGGGATAATTTACCTCTCCGTACAGAAATTGAAATAAGGGTATAGACAAACAAAAAGAACGTTCTTCATTACATTTTTGCGAAGCTGCAGACAAATTATAATAACGAACAGAAAAAGCTGCCAATGCAGCAGCATAAGCGAAACAAAACAAAAAAACAGAGTGTTGTTACAAATAACCTCTCGGCTACTATAACAACACTCTGTATGGTACGGATATTCATAACCAACCTAAAATCTATATTGAAAATCCGGCTGAAAACTCACATGTTTCCCCGTACATTTGCCGATTTACTTCCTCTTTGCTATGATTATAATACAAAACATTAAGGAGGCAGTTTTTATGGAAAAGTATATTACAGACGAACGCACGGGGCTGAAATATGAATTGGTCGGTGATTATTACCTTATCGCCGGGGATGATGAGCCGGATGAAGAGCAAAAACCAATCGGGATATGGGGACAGCGACATTTAAGCTATCTGAAAAATCACCGCAAAGTGCTATATGCCAACCTACTGACAAGCGGCAAATTAAACGACTACCTTGCGGATATTGATCGGCAGGCTGAGGAAATGTTTATACAGCTTACAAGGCAGATGGCAATAGCGGATGGCGTTACCGAGCAGTTGAAAGCTGATACCCAAATGGCGTGGGTCAAGAAGATGAATAATATACAGAACAGGGCAAACGAAATCGTAAATATAGAGATTGTACTTAGATAATAATAGGGGGTGCCATTTTGAGAGGCATCCCCCTATTGTTTTTGCAATTAATATACATCCTCTACAAGGATTGCTGAACTGCCGATAAATAATACTGTTCACTTCGTTATACAAACTAAAAAATTCACATTTGAATATGTGCAGGTGCAGCATTTTACAGTTGCAAATATACAATATGCGTGATATAATAATATTGTATTGGAGGTGGGCTCTGTGGAAAATTTTAATTATGGAAGCATACGCTTATCTCTAAATGAAGTAATTAAGCGAAAGAAAATAAGCAAAAATCTTTTAGCCGAAAAAGCCAATTTGCAACGCACTCAATTGAATGCATATTGCAACAATCGTATTAAGAGACCAGATTTTGATGTTTTGGCACGTATCTGTTATGCTTTGGAGTGCAATGTGTCGGACATACTGGAGTATAAGAAGCCCATTGAAGGAGATGAAAACAATGCCAATAATAGAAGTATATAATAATTATTCTTCTTTGGGAATATTATCACGACCGATTACCTATGGTGAAGAATTTGAAATGGTTCAGAGATTTATTGATTACAAAAAGAACTCTTTCAAAGAGCAAGGAAATAAGCAATTGGCGATTTTTGTGGAGACAAAGATTAATGATGCTTATCCAGATGTAATATTTGCAGAATATGATCCGAGTAAATATGAAAGATGGAACAATTCCCGTAGCAAACTGTCAAGTGCCGATTTGAAATTATTATACTATTTATATACGAAGAATAATGCTACATCTAAGACGATAATTACTGATTTATCCATTCATTACAAAACATTACTGCAATCTTTGGAAGCACTGCTCGATGCTGGACTTATTTCTCGGTCAAACGAATGCTGGAGTGTTTTAAATAGAGAAGACATATTTAGCGTGAATAAGATTGAAGCAGTCGAAGCTAAAATAAATAAATGGGATATTGTTATGCAGCAGGCAATCTTAAATAAATCGTTTGCTTCTGAAAGCTTTGTATTGTCCAAATGTAAGAAAGAACCAAAAAATGATATAGTCAAACGGATTAATTCCTTTGGAATTGGCATTTATTTATTTGATGATTACCATTTTTCTCGCATAGTAAAAGCAAAGCGAAGCCGTTTTCCATCAAATTACAACTCAGTGTATCTGAACGAGTGTATAGGTAGAATACTAAACGCTTAGGAGACCGAAAATGATAAGTGAAATTGCAAATAAATATCCATCGATTAAAGTATTAAAAAAATACCCCGAATCCGGGCAAAAACATGTTTTTCTTGTTAATATAGAGGGATATGGAACGCTAATGCTTAAAATAATCAAAAAGATGGATGCTCGTATTCAGCGTGAAATTGATATAGTAAACAATAACAACATTCCAGGGGTTCCACACATAAGAGAATTTTCGTCCTTTAAAATGGATGGCGAAGAATGTTTTTATTTGTTGGAGGATTATATTGAAGGCATAACTTTATCAGAACTTATGAAAAGCGGTCCACTTGAGTTGCCTAAAGCCTTATCTTTATTTGAATACCTCCTCATAACCGTAGAAAAGTTGGAACAATTGAATATTGTTCATCGTGACATAAAACCGGACAATATCATTTGTGCCAATGATGGAACATTTCACTTAATAGATTTTGGAATTGCTCGTAATTTAAACCTTCCATCTTTGACATTGACTGTTGCAGCTGTGGGTCCACATACGCCAGGATACGGAGCGCCAGAACTCTTTCAGTATAGCAAATCGAAGATAGATAGCCGTGCGGATTTATTTTCTATTGGTGTAGTAATGTATGAAGCTATTATTGGCAAGCATCCATTTATAACCGGAAATGAAGTGGATTTGAATGAAATATGGTATCGAACAGCCACTGTGACACCACAAGAGTGTTTAATACCAGGAGATCAAGACAAACAACTAATGGGGTTAATTCAAACACTAATCCAAAAACCAGTAAGCAAACGCCCGCCCAATGCGCAAAGAGCTCTTCAATGGTTTAAATTGGTTGTTTCAACAATATCAATATGAAACGGAGGTGTGCGTGGTGAAACTGTTTTTTCAGTTTGGATATGGAATGAAAAATCTTACAGTAGACCTCGCTAAAAGATGGGGCGGAGCTACTGTTATATTAAGTCCGCGCGATATGGCGCCAAATCAATTAGTTCGTTGGACTAATGAATTTGAAAAAGCAAATGTTAATTGCTATTTTGATCCGCAATGTTATTGCCCTAAAAGTGAATTAAAAAGGCTAACTCAATATTCGTATTGGGATTGCAACCTAAATACAAATATGCAAGCTGGGACAACCTATGTGGAGCAAAAAATAGATAACATAAAGTATTATAATACTATAGCAAAAACCGAAGCTTATATTTTACCGTGCATACTAAACAAGTACGATGATACATGGGAAAATACCTTTCTGTTGCAACAAAAAAGATTTATTGAAGCTGCCCATAGAATAATGACCGATAAACCGATATTTGCAACACTTGCTTTGCCAAGTGGTCTTTTAGTTCAAAATGAAAAAATTATAGAACCTTTTCTTAATGAAATTATGGAACTAAATGTTGATGGGTTTTATATCGTAGCAGAAGCGTTAGATAAAAAATATCTAATCGATAGCCCTATGTGGCTATCAAATGTATTACATCTATGCGCTACTTTGAAAATTGAAGGCAAAAAAGTTATATATGGATACGGAAACCATCAAATGTTGCCATTGGCACTTTCGAGAGTTGATGCTATTGCATCTGGCACATGGCTTAATGTCAGAAGTTTCACTAATAGATTTGTTGATACAGATGAACAAAAACGAAAAAGCACATGGGTCTACTACCCGGAATCCCTCTCTGAATACAAGATGTCTTTTTTGGATTGGGCGTATAATACAGGTTATTTATCAACAATGAAATCTGGAGATAAATCTTTTATGGATGAAAACTATAATAAGCTTTTCCAGTCTTCTGTAGCACCATCGGCCACAGGGTTTAATGAAACAGATGCTTTTAAACACTATCTCTGTAGCCTGCGCCATCAAATTGAGTTGTTAGATAAAGCCACATATAACGAAGCATTTGATAGTTACAGCATTATTTTAACAACAGCGGAAAGAGAGATTGAGCGCTTGGAAAAAAACGCAATATTCGCCCAAGCGAGGAGCTTTAAAAATTTCATTGATGTTAACCGTGCGGCTATAACCCAACTTGATCGAAGCCATGGCTTTGCTTTAAAAATGTCATGGAATCAGTTATAAAAACGGATACAGAGTTTGATATGTCTGGATAAGGATAATAAAACACCGAGATTGGTTTGTGACTTTCCTCTCTCGGTGTTTTTGATTATTCTGTAAAAAAAATACGCTGAACATTGGTGGCTGGATTTTTTGCGCAATTCCTATTATCCTATTTTTTTACCTCAATACTCAAAAATCCGCCTACAAAGGCATCGGGGAAGATGAACTGTTTTTCACCCGCGGCAAATTTAACGCGGATGTACTTTTTAGCCTTGTCCATCCAAACAACGGTGCCTTTGCCGAAGGTCTTGTGTTTTACCGCAGTTCCTACGCCTACGGGAGCAAGAATTTTGTCCCAATCTTTTTCAGGGGCGGGCTGCGAGGTGGTAGCAGGCTTGTAGCCTGCCCCTACGCTATGCACTGTATCGTTTGTTTTGGGCTGAATATTTGCCGCTTTAGTGTCGGCGGGGCTAATTGCCTCTGTTAAATCGGCAATGGTTGCCTGCTGCTTTGAATAAAGCGCCTCGTATTCTTCACGGCGGAGTACCGTATCCCAGCCGCCGACCGCCTCTCCCTCGTGCTTGTCAATCCCAGCGTAGGAAAGACTGGAGTTTTCATATTTACGGAAACCGAAAATTCCCTGATTCATCTTTTCGGGGTCAAACAAGCCTATGGAACAGAGAATATCAAAATCCTTAACCGAAAGACCCGTTACTTTCTTAAAAAGCTCCGGTTCAATCTGCGTTATAACATCCTTTATTGTCTGCTCACGGTAGTCCGTTAAATACATAAACGCCGGAATACGGGCGGCGAGCTTGAGCAAATTTTCCTGCACCTGTTTTCGCAGTGATTTTGCTTTCTTTTCGTCTTCTGAAAGTTCCTTTTTCTCTTCCTTTGTAAGGGCGTCGCCTTTTTCTTTTTTAAGCTTTTTAACCTTTTCCGAGCGGTTTATAATTGTCTGTATTTCGGAATTAAGCGAACGGAAGCCCTCAATATTCATAAGCGCATCCAGTGCATCCTGATTGCTCTGTAGCTTTTTAAGAGTATCATTATCAACATGAACAAGCAACGCGGTTTGCCAGCGCTTTGCAAGCAATGTGGCGGATGTTCCGGCATATGTAATATCCAGTATATCCTGTGCGTCTATTCTGTTCATTGATGACCCGTCAAACGCAAGCACCGGCAGAAAACTTATAAATTCCGAAACCTTTTGTTCGGGGCTTGTATCATCCACCTTTAAGCGGCAGGAATAGTCTGAAATTTGGTGCAGCGCACGCTCTAAAGCAAAATCAAACACATAGCACTCCTGCTTTACAACCTCACGGTTGCCGTGCTCGTCTTTAGTTTCCCAGGGCGACTGCACACGGAATGCCGTTTGAAAATATGTTTCGGGCGATTTTAAGTTGCGCAGCATAAACACGCCCGCCCACGGTCTTACCGTAACGCCGGTTGTAAGCTTGCCGCAGGATAGCGTTATAGTCTTTGTTTTAAGCGGGTCGCCCATAGCGTTAAGCACGGGTGCTAATGCGTCTATGCCTATACCCGCCTTTGTTCCCGCACACACTATAACCTTATAATCATCAAAGAAATTGTTTTGCTTTTTCCGCAGCAAATTATCCATTGCATAGCAGCTTGCCACATTCGGCAAAAACCAAAGCGTGTGTGAAAGTACATTAAGCAGTGTTGTGTCCGAAAACGGCATAGGCGGTCGCTCTGCACCGAGCTTTAAGCCGTCTACGGGCATATAGTTGCCCTGTATCATTTTAAGCCAGTTTTGCACATAATCCTCATATACAAATTTTGCGGTTTCCGGTTTGCCCTTTTCCTCATATTCGGCACGGAAAAACTCGTTGATATCAAATTCGTCATAGCCCTCGCTTGTGGCAACGTTTGTAATGGAGCCTGGCACCTTATATGTCAGCATAATCATTTTTGGCAGTGCCGCATACGGGTTTTCACCCGGACCTTCCCAGTTTTCCTTTGCCGACTGTTCATCCGAATATGTCCAGTTAAAAACCTGATCCTCTAAAAATTCGCCGGAATTGAGCGCCCTGAACGGCGTGCCCGAAAGATAGAGATAATGAAAAGCGGATATGGGCAGGAAAGTTTCGTTAATGGCGTTTCCCGCTTCTTCCTTTTGATATTTTTCAATATCAAAATCGTCGTTTTCCTCGTCAAACCTTTCAAAGAGGTTTTTGGCATTTTCACGCCACGCGCCGAAGTGATATTCGTCAAACACTACCAAGTCCCAGTTGGTTGAGTGTATAAACTCATTTTTTGCTTTAATGCCGCCTGCGTCATTTGTGCCGAGCAAGTCCTGAAACGAGCCGAAAACAACAATAGGCTTTGTTTTATCGCAAGCCTCAAACTGTTCGTCAAGCTGCTTTGCGTCAAACCGCGCCTCTTTATTGGAAACAAACTGCCACCCGGCAAAATCAACATGGTGTGTAAGATCTTCCTGCCACGCTGATTCAACCGCAGGCTTAAAGGTTAAAATCAGGATTTTTTTGAAATCCATAGCCCGTGCAAGCTGATATGTGGCAAAGGTTTTGCCGAAACGCATTTTAGCGTTCCATAAAAATTTAGGCGGACGGGTCGGGTCTTCTTCCTTTGCCTGCTCAAAATATTTTTTCGCCATCAAAGCGGCGGTTTGCTGCTCTTTGCGCATAGAAAAAGTCCAGGTGCGCTGCCCCTCAAAACGAATGCCGGTACGCATTTCCTCTATGGCGTCAAGCGCGTCCTTTTCGGTGCAGCAAAACCACTCGTTGCGGTCTTCACCTTCGTTTAATTGCCGAAAACCTTTGTGCTTTAGTAATCGGTGAATATCTTTATCCGTAAAGCAAGTTCCGTCGGAACGCATTGCGGATTCCTTAAACAAAATTCTGAACGGAATCGCAGCGGTATGCAACTGCTCTTTGATTCTTGTTTCCGTATCTTCACGGTCGGTATATCCGATTTTTATGTAGCCGTTATGGTCGGCAACATCGGGCAGAGTGTAGCCGTAAATTGTAGGCACAACCGCAGGACGATTATGCAGGATGTCGGATAGGCTGATATTTCCCGCCATTAGTTTTCACCTCCCGGTATATCCATTGGGCGTATCGTATTTTCAATATAGCTGATTTCAGTTTCGGTTAAATTATACTTATTGTAAAGAGACACATCTGTCCAAGATTTTGAAAAATCAACCCACGGAACAAATTTGAAATTCGCTATCGATAGATTCATACCTATCAATGTTTGCAATATCAAAAATCTAACAAATTTTGTTCTGAGATAATTATACACATTTGTTGCTTCACTCATTTTTGGCGTAGGGCATATTGTCAAGTATGATTGATTACATATTTGTGATGGTGTCAGTAATTCCATTCGACTTAACACCCTGTACATTCCCGCCTTATCAGGAGCACCCGCATGTTCGCAAGATAATTTGGAAATCATAGGTTTATACATATCAATTGTATCTATCGATTTTTTTACATCTCTGCGGCGAACATATGACCATCCTTTACTGCTGAGCAGCTGGCAATCATCTGCGTATACCTTTTCTGAGTCACCCACATATGTAGATAAAAAGCCATATGGCGTTTGCGGACTACATCCTCCCGCTGAATTCAACATTTTTTCTTTCTTCGCAAGCACTTTATCTACAATTGATAATGCCTCATTGCTTCGAATAAATATATCAAATTCATTCAGCTTTCTTTTGGATGTGGTTTCTTTTCCATTATTTATATTTGTGTATTCACAAAGTGTGTGTTCTGCGGAATCATATAGAAAATAGCAAACACCACCGTTTAAATCTACCCCCGGAAAACAATCATTGGCATTTGAATAATCGACAATTTTACTAATGTGCTTATCATTAAGCATATTCTTTCTAAAATCTTCCAAACCGACTCCGCCTGCAAACCATCTGTCCGGAATAATCATTGTAATGTATCTCGGATTCAGTTTTTTTACTTGCTCAAAGAATTTATGATATATAGGTATTGCACCCAATCCTTTTCCGCTGTCATTTACTTTAAGCTGATATGGCGGATTTGATATAATCACATCAAATTTCATATTAAAAATCTCCTCGGGATCGCTCAGGTGAATTAGTTCATATGCATATGTCTCTAATTCTTTGTCCCTTTTCCACTGCTCTTTGTTTGCTCCGCAATACTTGCATTTTCCATTCACCCAAGTATGGTTTATTCTTCTGTATCGAATGTTTCCCTCGGCGTCATCAAAGTGCGTGATTGAGTACGGACCGTTCGGATATTTCGAGCAATAAAGACTTCGGCGGGATATAAGACTTGTCAGTTCTGTAATGGCAATTCCGAAAAGCTGTTTATGAAAAATATGATCTATGCGCTGTTGTAAATCGGGAATTTTATCTTCAAGCCCCACCAATAACCGTTTAGCGATTTCACGGAGAAATACGCCGGTTTTGCAAGCCGGGTCTAAAAATGTAGTATTCGGGTCGCAAAATAATTCCTGCGGCAAAAGGTCAAGCATTTTATTCACCACATCGGGCGGAGTGAAAACCTCGTCGTTTGAAAGATTTGCAAGGCATGAAAGTACATCGGGCGTGTGCTGCGTTTTATCCTTATAGATTTTATCAAAAAAACTGTCAGCCATTTTTCCATATCCTCCTGTAATTTATGGGCGGATATTCGCATATCGGCTCCGCCATATATTCTCCTGTAACGGGGTTTTCAGATAAATAACGGGTTATATCGTCTTCCGTATCGAACAGCGTGTTTTGCTTTTGCTTTGGCTTTTCGTTTGCTTTAAGCAGAACATCAAGGCGAAAATCACGCCTTTTAAGTTTTGTCCCGAGCATCAAACTCCATTCCGGGAAAATTATCGGAATATCGGTGTCATTTTGGTGTTCGTCAACGCACATTAGCGTCAAGGCGTTGCCGCATAAAATATTTTTCTCTAAAATGTACTTAACCGATTTGCGAGTATCGTCATTGCATTGCTTTTTGCAAACCGATTTATATTCCTTTTCCCAAATGGCATACAGCCGCTTGCGGCATTCCTCGGTGTTATCCTGCATAATGTCAACGCCGTAAATACTTGAAACGGCAAGCACGGAATATCGGTCAAAGTCATACGGATTACTTTTATAAAGTCTTCTTGCGGTTGCCAGTTTTCTTGTAAGAATTTCGGCAAGAAAATTGCCGTTGCCGCAGGCAGGCTCCAAAAAACGACTGTCAATTCGGTCACATTCCTGAGCGACTAAATCGCACATTGCTTTGACCTCACGCTCGGCGGTAAAGACTTCGCCGTGATCGGCAACCCGCTGTTTTGATTTAACTTGTTTTGTCACGCCTTTTATCACCCCTGAATTCGGCGACATAATACTGATTATGTTGTATATTGGATAATAAAAAAGACTTGCCGAAACACAGCAAGTCATAAATGAGTATAAAAAGCCAAGCCTTATTTTACGGGTCGAAAATCATACCCTAAAAAAGGCTTTATTGTGATGTTCAATTCTTGACAATTTCATGTTTTCGCACTTTTCATCACTGTCGTTCTTTACATTATCTCGTTTTTGTGCTATAATTCAATATGTATAATATAGGGTAAATGCAGCTACGAGCATTTAAGATACAACATAATCAGTATTATGTTTCTGCCGCCGATTTTGGTGGCTTTTTTATATTATAAGCCGCATATTTTCCATACGCTGACGGTGTTCCGTGCCGGTAGAGATAATATAAATTCGTGTTGTGTTGATGCTGCTGTGACCGAGAATATCTGCAAGTTTTGCAATATCTTTTTCAATACCGTAGAACACCCTTGCGAACAGGTGACGCAGGTTATGCGGGAACACCTTTTGCGGATTAACATTTGCTTCAATGCATAACGCTTTCATTTCACGCCAGATGTTAGTGCGGCTTATCGGCTTGCCTGTTCGTGTAACAAAAATCATACCGTTTTTTATTCCTTGCTCTGCTGCGTAGCGGAGCAATTTTTGTTTTAATTCCTTTACAATAAAAACCGACCGTGTTTTTGCTTTGCAGTTTACAACCGCCTCGCCCTGTTTTACCGCCTCAACGGTAATAAATTGCAGTTCGCTGACACGGATACCTGTGCCGCATATAGTTTGCAAAATAAGATTAAGTCTTTCATTGTGCTTTCGTTCCGCAGTCCTGCAAAGCCGTGCGTATTCCGATTTTGTCAGTTCCTTTTCTTCGGGGCAGAATACTTGCTGTTGCAGTTTTAAGGATTTCACCCTTAAATCGTGCCAACCTAAAAACATAAATAAACTGTTGATACTTGCAAGCATTGAATTAACGCTCCGCACAGCGTAATTTTCTTGCAAATATTTCTTATATGCAATTATGGTTTCTTTTGTAATGGCGCTGTTTTGTGTATACTTCGCAAATGCTTTAACGTCACGGATATATTTTTCAACCGTTATTTTGCTCCTTTCCTCTAAGATAAGATGCTCCTTAAATTCGGCAATCGCTTTTGCCGTAATAATTCGTCCTTTCATTCCTTTATTACCTCCGAGTATTTTCTAATATTTTACCCGA
>OHHZ01000542.1_pt1 | contig 17059 bp, 15 predicted proteins | sample 1568081 | NCBI WGS metagenome assembly OHHZ01 (sample SAMEA3879597, study PRJEB24766) | human gut metagenome | biome: human-associated habitat; feature: feces | place: USA | collected 1985/1987
ACTATGGAATTCGTAAGAATCTTCTTGAGTATGATCAGGTAAACAATGATCAGAGAGAGATTATTTACAAAGAGCGTATGTCTGTACTGAATGGAGACAGCATGCGTGATGCTATTTTTAAGATGATTCAGGATCAGGTAGAAAAGGCAGTGGATACATGTATTTCTACAGAAATTCCAAGAGAAGAGTGGGATTTACATGAACTGGATGAACTGCTTCTTCCAATCATTCCATTGGAACCAATCACAGAAGAGAGCATTTCAGATGTGAAGAATTCCAAAGAATTAAAGCAGCATTTGAAAGAAAAAGCAGTGCTTCTGTATGAGGCAAAAGAGACAGAGTTCCCTGAAATCGAGCAGTTCCGTGAACTTGAGCGTGTTGTACTTCTGAAGGTAATCGACCGTAAGTGGATGGATCATATCGATGATATGGATCAGCTGCGTCAGGGTATCGGTCTGCAGGCATATGGACAGAGAGATCCTCTTGTAGAGTACAAGATGGCAGGATTTGATATGTTTGACGAGATGATTTCTGCAATTCAGGAAGATACCATCCGTCTTCTGTTCCATGTACAGGTTGAGCAGAAGGTGGAGCGTGAGCAGGTGGCAAAGGTTACAGGAACCAACAAGCGTGAGCATGCAAAAGTTTATCCAAATGATCCATGCCCATGTGGCAGTGGAAAGAAGTATAAGCAGTGCTGTGGACGTAAGCCTGTCTAAGATAGGAAAGTCTTGACTTTTATACAAATAATTGCGCGAAGAATGTTCGTAGGGAATGTTCTTTGCGCTTTTTTGCAATATGCACTTCTGGCATAGTCACGAAAATAAAAAATAATAGGAAAATCGCTTTTCATATGGCTCGAAAGCATGTATGATTAAGTCATTATTAGATTTCAAAAGAAGAGAGGATGGGTTTGAAAATGGATGCTTCAATGTTTATTGGAACGTGGTGGTCGCTCGTGCCGCCGCTCCTTGCCATAGTGCTCGCGCTTGTGACAAAAGAAGTATATAGTTCCCTGTTTATCGGGGTGGCGACAGGAGCACTTTTGTATACGGGATTTCATCCGTGGAATGCATTTAATGCATTGTTTGATATCATGAAGGACAGCATGAATCTGAATATTTTGATCTTTGATGTGCTGCTTGGAATGATTATCGTGCTGATGTCGAAGTCTGGCGGTTCTGCAGCTTATGGTAAGTGGGCAGGAAGCAAGATTAAGTCGAAAAAGAGTGCGATGCTTGCAACAACAGGACTCGGAATTTTAATCTTTGTGGACGATTATTTTAACTGCCTGACGGTTGGCTCTGTGATGAGACCGGTAACGGACCGTTATAAAGTTTCCCGTGCAAAACTGGCATATATTATCGATGCCACCGCAGCTCCGGTTTGTATCATTGCTCCGATTTCGAGCTGGGCAGCAGCAGTGAATTCTTATGTACCGGAAGATGCCGGAATCTCCGGATTCCAGCTGTTTCTGAGAACAATTCCTTACAATTTGTACGCTATACTTACGCTTGTGATGGTATTTTTTGTGATTGCTGCAAATTTTGATTTCGGCTTGATGAAAAAACACGAAGAAAATGCCGCAAAGGGAGATCTGTTTACAACAGGCGCGGAGGAATTTGAACAGGTAGATGAAAACGAAGTGTCTCCAAATGGAAAAGTAATCGATTTGATTCTGCCGGTTGCTGTGTTGATTGTATCGGCGATCGGGGCCATGATTTATACAGGTTTTCTTGGTGGGGCAGATAATGTGGTCAGTGCATTTGCAGGTTGTGATGCAGAAAAGAGTCTGATCTTTGCAACCATGATTACGGTATTTGTTATGCTGCTTTTGTATCTGCCACGCAAGGTCGTGACATTCAAAGGATTTATGGACAGTTTTGTGGAGGGCTTTAAGCTGATGATTCCAGCCATTGGAATCCTGATTTTTGCATGGACTTTAAAGGGCATGGGTGATGCATTGGAAATCGGAACATTTGTGCAGAATATCGTTGGTTCGAGTGCATCCGCAAGTGTTTTACTGCCGGCAATCTTATTTATTGTGGCAATCTTTCTTGCATTTTCAACAGGAACAAGCTGGGGCACATTTGCAATCCTTGTGCCGATTGCGATTGCTATGTTCCCAGGCACTGATAAATTGGAGATGATGATTATCTCTGTTTCCGCAGTGCTTGCCGGTGCGGTATGTGGCGATCATGTTTCGCCAATTTCGGATACAACTGTTATGTCATCTGCCGGAGCGCAGAGCAACCATATTAACCACGTAACCACGCAGATGCAGTATGCGGCAGTGGTTGCAGTCGTATGTTTTATCGGTTACATTATCGCAGGGGTATCGCAGAGCTGGTGGATTGCGCTGGGCAGCAGTCTTGTGATCTTACTTGTTGTGCTGACCGTGATGAAGCGCGTGTTTGCTGCGCGCGAGAAGAAAAGCGTGGCTGCGTAATCATATAGTGATAAAATACAGAATCAAAAATGATTTCACAAATGATGTGTCAATGCTGTAAATGATGAAAATTTGCATGCGGCAGTGAGGCAGGAGTGGAAGCGGCATGCTTTGGGAGAAGAAGAAAATAACATGCGAAAGATAATAGAGGTACCATATATCGATCAGAGTGTTTCCTATCCGACCGGATGTGAGAGCGTGTCGGCAACGATGCTTCTGCAGTATCTCGGATATGAGATCACAGTGGATGAATTTATCCGGAATTATGTTCCGTGTGTGCCGATGCAGGAACGGGACGGACAGTTGTACGGACCGGATCCGCGCAAAGCTTTTTGCGGAAGCCCGTATGACAAGGATTCGTTTGGGTGCTACGCGCCGGTAATCTGCGAGGCGCTGCAGAAAGCGGTTGGGGATAAGTACAGGGTGGTCGATGAGACGGGAACATCGATGCAGGAATTAATCCAGCGCTATATTGACCGGGAGATGCCGGTTGTGTTCTGGGCATGCATCGATATGAAGAAAGAAATCATCGGTCCTCAGTGGAAGCTTTTGGACAGTGGTGAGTTATTTGCGTGGCGGTCAAACGAGCATTGTATGCTGCTTGTCGGATATGATGAGGAAGGATACTATTTCAATGATCCATATGAAAACCATGGATTGATCCGTTATCCGAAGGCTCTGGTTGAGGAGCGGCATAAAGCACAGTATGAGATGGCTTGTAGTATGAGGGACAGCTTGTAGGCGAAAAAACTTTGCGAGTTTGAATAACGGACAGAAATGCCGAAAGCCTGTATTTATGCGGACTTCCGGCATTTACTTTTCCTGATGAGTTTATGGTAGGATAGGAGGATGAAAATGATAACAGATGCATTTGACAATTCAGAGGTTTTATTTGGAACAAAAGATTTTTATGGAGAACAAAAACATTTATGCGATAAGTGTATGGTCGTATTTTCAGAACAGATATTTGAATACATGCTTGATACATATGAACATCAGGAAGTTGGTGTGATAAGATGTTGCAATGGGATTACACCAGTGTATGTTTTTGACATAGAGGGAATGAAAATTGCCGGATATTTAAGTCATATCGGTTCTGCGCTGGCAGGTGGAGATGTAATAGATGTAAACTGGCTTACTGGTGCTGTGAAGTTCGTTATGTTCGGCTCGGCAGGATCATTAGACAGTGGGCTGACAACAGGTAAATTTGTGATACCGACACACAGTTATCGGGAAGAGGGATTAAGTTATCACTATGCACCTCCGGCAGATTACATAGAGGTGAAAAATGCGAAAATAGTCAAAGCAATATTTGATGAATTAAAACTTCCAAATGTTTTAGGAAAAGTCTGGACAACGGATGCAATATATCGGGAAACAAAAGCCAAATTTGATGCGAGAAAAAAAGAGGGCTGCATTGCTGTGGAGATGGAACTTGCCGGAGTTCAGGCAGTCTGTGACTTTTATGGATGGGAGTTATATAATTTTCTAGTTACCGGGGATGTATTAGATCAGGCAGTTTATGATGTTTCCGGGCTTGCGGATGCCAACCATAACATGGATAAATTATATGTTGCAATTGAGATTGCAAAGAGAATTTGAAATGGGGAAGGAGTATCAACGAATGGTAAAGAAAATCACACGCGATCCAATGTTTCTTGCGCAGAAATCAGTGGACGCGACCGAAGCAGACAAGCAGGTGATAACGGATCTGTTGGATACTTTAAGAGCAAATTTAGATCATTGCGTCGGGATGGCGGCGAACATGATCGGAGTGAGCAAAAATATTATTGTAGTGGCAGCAGGACCATTTCAGTTTGCAATGATCAATCCGGTGATCACAAAGAAAACCGGGGCTTTTCAGACAGAGGAAGGCTGCCTTTCGCTGGATGGAGTAAGACCATGCACAAGATACAAAGAAATTGAAGTAGACTATCTGGACACAAATTTTAAGAAGCAGCACGGCAAATATATAGGCTGGACTGCCCAGATTATCCAGCATGAGTTAGATCACTGCAACGGCATCGTGATCTAGTTTTGATAGAAATTCAATCCAAGGAGGAAAATCATATGTTATTGATCTGTTATCCAAAATGCTCCACCTGTCAGAAGGCAAAGAAATGGTTAGATGGTAAGGATATCGCATATACGGAGCGCAATATCGCAGAGGAAAATCCAACTTACGAGGAATTAAAAGAATGGTACGAAAAAAGTGGGCTGCCATTGAAAAAGTTTTTTAATACGAGCGGACTTTTATACAAAAGCATGCAGTTGAAGGATAAATTACCGGATATGAGCGAGGAGGAGCAGTTAAAACTTCTTGCAACAGACGGTATGCTTGTGAAGCGTCCGCTGGTTGTGGATGGAGATACTGTGCTGACCGGTTTTAGGGAAGTGGAGTGGACCGAAAAACTGCTCTCATAAAAGAAAATTTTGATGGAAGGAATGAATATGACGACGAATCATCTGATTTTAGATTTTTCACATGTCTATTGTGACGAGAAGATACCAAAGAATGATAGAGTTCACTGGCTGGACTGTTCTGATATTGCGGAATGTGATTTATATTGTTCTAAACGTGCAGAAGAAGAGATCAGAGCGAGGATTGAACCGTATGGAATCCGCGGAATTCATTTTCTGGATTCTGGAAATTATCACTATGTGACAGGAATTATGACGGAACAAATCAAACAGGGGTTCTCACTGATTCTGTTTGATCATCACACAGATATACAAAAACCGATGATTGAGCATATGACAAGCTGTGGCGATTGGGCAGGAAAAGTATTAAAAACAAATCCATGGTTACAGCAGTTGATTTTGATTGGACCGCAGGAGCGTGATATCCAGCAGATATACAGTGAAAAAGAAGGTCTGGTGACCAGCACAGAACTGCGGGAAAAACTAGTTACTTTTTCGGCAGAAGAGATTCAAAGTGGAGAAGTTGGAAATAAAATTTCGAAAATAAAAAAGAACTTTCCGGTTTACATTTCCATAGACAAGGATATTTTAGATGAAGAATATTCAGAGACAAATTGGAGTCAGGGAAAAATGTCATTGCCTGTGCTGGAACGATTGCTGATGCCATTTTTAAAGAGTGGAAATATTTTAGGCATTGATATTTGCGGGGAATGTCAACAGGGAATGCCATTGCCGCAGTATTTGGAAGCAGAGGAGATTAATGGAGAAACAAATAAAGAATTGTTTGATTTTCTGATGCATTACTCGCACATGTAAAGTGTGAATGAGCAGTGTATTTTGTAAAAGTTCTTGACAACTTCTGATTTTTGCGTAAGCTAAAGGATAGAAAAAAGAAAGGCACGCATGTGATGGGTGAATGGAATGATTAACAGATAATTTGATTCAGAAGAAGGAAAGTGAAAGCTTTCTGTGTAAACAAGACAGACAGTTAGGAAACCCGGGGAAAGGGTTTGTTTGTGTGTTTCTGAATTAGGTTATTTGAAAATCTCATTTGCTGACATCGGTGTGGAAGATAGATATTACAATGTAGCATGTAATGCGGGACATCATGGATTTATGGATGAAGATGGTATTATGTAAACTAAAAGCAGATACCGTGATATCCATCCAGAGCGATCGTAACTGCCAGAATAAGAGATTTCAAAAAGTCTGTTTCAGGAAACTGGAACAGACTTTTTTCCCCTGCGGAAAACAAGGGAGAACAAATCCTCTGCTCACCAGAGGGTTCGCATTTTCCTTCGGAAAACGAGGAGGATTTATGTTACAGATTAAAAATTTAAGCATTATTCATAAAAAGGACCTGCGTGTTATTTTAAATGATTTTTCCTGTGTGTTAAATGACGGCGATAAGGCGGTTATCATCGGGGAAGAAGGAAATGGAAAGTCAACACTTTTAAAATGGATTTACGATGAAAAGCTGGTGGACGATTACTGCGAGACAGAAGGAGAATTGGTTAAAACGAAAGAGCGTATCGCTTATCTGCCGCAGGAATTGCCGAAAGAAAAACGGACATTATCAGTCTGTGAGTTTTTTATGGAAGAGGAGAGCTTTTTGGAGCAGACACCAAAAATGCTGGGGCAGATGGCGGCAAAATTTCATGTCCCGGCAGATTTCTTTTATCGGGAGCAGCCCATGGAAACACTGTCGGGTGGAGAGAAAGTCAAGGCGCAGATGGTGAAACTGCTTTTGACGGAGCCGACAGTCCTTTTGCTGGATGAACCGTCCAATGACATTGATGTGGAGACGCTGGAATGGTTAGAGCAGCTCATCCAAAACTGGAAACATATTGTGCTGTTTATTTCGCATGACGAGACGTTGATTGAAAATACAGCGAATATGATCATTTACATCGAGCAGATCCGCAGAAAAACTGTGAGCAGATATACGATCACAAAAATGTCCTACGAACAGTACCGAAAAGAGCGGCTGCGCAATTTCGAAAATCAGGAGCGGCAGGCAGAGAGTGAAAGACGTGAAAAGAAGATACGCGAGGAAAAGTTAAAGCGTATTTATCAGAGTGTGGACTATGCACAGGAGACGATCTCAAGGCAGAACCCGGCAGGCGGGAGACTGTTAAAAAAGAAAATGCACGCAGTAAAATCCATGGAGCGGCGTTTTGAAAAAGAAAATGAGAACATGACCGAGATGCCGGAGCAGGAGGGCGCGATCTTCTTTAAGCTTGGAAATAAGGAGGCGGCAATTCCGGCAGGAAAAACAGTGATCGAGTACGAGTTGCCAGAACTGTGGACGCCAGATGGGGAGCGCATTCTGGCTGAAAATATTTTTCTCCGCATACGCGGTTCTGAAAAGATTTGCATCACCGGGAAAAATGGAGTCGGTAAGACGACTCTGCTTCATAAAATAGCGGAGGAGCTGTTGAACAGAAATGACATTCACGCGGAGTATATGCCGCAGAATTACGAGGAACTGTTGCAGTTACATGTGACGCCTGTGGAATATTTAGATCAGACCGGGAAAAAAGAGAAGCGGACAAAAATCAGGACATTTCTGGGCGCGTTAAAATATACGGCAGATGAGATGGATCATCCCATCGCAGAGTTATCCGGTGGACAGAAAGCAAAAATTTTTCTACTGAAAATGAGTATGTCCGGGGCGAATGTACTGATTTTGGATGAACCGACAAGAAATTTTTCGCCGCTGTCCGGTCCGGTCATCCGTGAAATGCTAAAGGAATTTCCGGGGGCAGTCATCAGTATCTCGCATGACAGGAAGTATATTGATGAGGTATGCGATAAAGTATACTGTCTGACGGAAACAGGGTTACAGTTGCAGGAAAAATAGAAATCATAGACTTTTGACAAAACTTTAACACTTTAAACGAAAAAAGTGCTTGCCAATCCGAAAAAAAACGTATATCATGTTTGATAAATACAAAAAGCAAAACAAGGAGAGGATTAGTATGGAAAAACGTATTTCAGGTCACACAGGTTTACTGGCATTGATCGGATCACCGGTCGGACATTCAGGTTCACCTGCAATGTATAACTACAGTTTTGAAAAACTTGGTCTTGATTATGCTTATGTGGCATTTGATATAAAAGAAGATAAGGTAAAAGATGCGATCGCAGCGATGAAAACATTCAATATGCGCGGGTGCAATGTGACGATGCCGGACAAGGTAGAGGCAGCAAAGTATATGGATGAACTTTCCCCGGCGGCGCAGATCATCGGTGCAGTCAATACGATTGTCAATGATAACGGAAAACTGACCGGACATATTACAGATGGCGAGGGATTTGTACATAATTTAAGAGATCATGGAATCGAGATCAAAGGTAAGAAAATTACGGTAGCCGGAGGCGGTGGAGCAGCGACTGCAATTCAGGTACAGTGTGCATTAGACGGAGCACGTGAGATTTCGATTTTCAATATCAAAGATGCATTTTTCGAGCGCACTTTACAGACCGCAGAAAAGATTCGGAAAGCAGTACCGGAGTGTGTGGTCAATGTATATGATATTGCGGATACAGCAAAAATGACGGAAGAGATTCAGTCCAGTGATATTTTTGCAAATGCTACAATTGTAGGAATGAAACCGATGGATGACCAGAGTGTTGTGAAAGATCTGTCTGCATTCCGCCCGGGACTTGTAGTTGCTGATGCAGTATATAATCCAGAAGAGACAAAGCTCTTGAGAGAAGCAAAAGAAGCCGGATGCACCTGTGTAGGCGGAAAAGGAATGTTATTGTGGCAGGGTGTCGCAGCCTTCAAACTTTACACCGGTCAGGATATGCCGGTAGAAGATGTGAAGAAATTGTTCTTCAGTTAATATAGAAACGGATTTATTGAAAAAATGAGCCGGCAAAAGTGAAATACTTTTGCCGGCTTTTTAGATTCAGGCAACATAATTAATATTATTTCCGGTGAAACGCAGAGCGTCCTGTGCTTTCCGTTCCTGCTGATATGGATTGGATTCATTCGGATATTTGATCATTGTGTTTGTCGTACCGCCGGATACATAGGTGCGTCCGCATTCCGGGCAGACCGAAGTATGAATGGATACGGAGGCGGAAATGACTTTTCCATTGTTCTGTGAAGCTTTAGTATATGCATTGGATACATGCTCTCCCTCATGGGCGCGCACTGCATTTCCGGCTGCACCCGGAGCAATGTGGGCGGCTGATTTGTAGGAAACATTTTCGTTGGATCCATCTGCATATTTCCGGTTTTTACAGGTCTGGCATTCTTCCGGGGAGCTTGGACGGTTTGTGGAATCCGTTTTATTTGGATCATCGGAATTTTTGATATTATAATGATTATAATAATCGGAATCTGCATAAGTTTTTATGCTTGCATTCGTGGATATATTCATGAGGATGCCTCCTTTTTGCAAGTGATTGGTGTTTCGTAGTTTTTCTTTATCATAACACAGCCTGCAAATAAAAAGTCAAGGCTAAAATGAAAGAACTTTGAAAATTTTATACAGGTTGAAAATTAGACATCAAAACAAGACCACCACACCAGTGCTGGTCTGAAAGGTATAGTAGATAATTAAGATTCTGGAAGAGATGCAAGATATTCTTTCACTCGTCCATAGTAGATGCGTAGAAACTTGTTAGCACCGGCAGTCATATAGACATAATACGGTTTCTTTTGAGCCCGTTTTTTGTCTAAGAACTGATACACAGGATCATCTTGTGGATGTGTTTTGATTAAGACATCCATTACCTGAAATAGTGTTTTCCTGAGGTCAGAAGAACCTCGTTTTGAAGTTGGAACACTTTTCTGTTCATAAGAGCCGGATTCGTTAACACCAGGGTCTACACCGGCAAAAGCAGTAATGGCACCCTTGTGAGTGAAACGGGAAACATCACCAATCTCAGCCATCAGTTGAGGACCGAGTGACGTTCCAACCCCTTTCATTGCCATAACAACGGGATACTCCGGAAGCTTGGATGCAGTTTCGTTCATGAGAGTGCGTAGCGACTCAACAGTAATAGAAGCACTGTTAAGTTGGTCAACTGCCTGCTTGATAATAAGCTTTGTAATGTCATCCTTAGGAAGTACAGGAACAAGCTCCTTTGCTTTTCCATAGATTTCTTCAGCTTTTGACTTGCTGAAGTTGTACTTCTTGCGTTTGCACCAGTTTTCATAGTGATCAATAAAAGCGTTTATGGACATTTTACGGACACAGTCTACATGCCAGTATGTAGATGCAAAATCGACCCATTTCTGGCTGCCGTCACTACGTGCAGGACTGTCAAAATAAGTATTAACACCAGGATAGGTTTGGTCAAGGATGCCGATAAGGTTATTCTTCATAGCCGTCTTGTGCTTCATGTAAAAGCCAAACTGACGGTTCATGGTTTTGAGTTGATTGCGTAATTCATCCATAACGCTATACTGTTTCAGATTTTGCCACTTGTCAAGTGCATATCGGGCAATTTTAACAGAGTCAGCTTTATCTGTTTTGACTTTACGAAGGGAATCGTTATCAAAATCCTTGATAAGCTTTGGGTTAATGGCACTAACGAAAAGATTTGCTTCGGAAAGTTGATGGGCAAGGACTTCGTAATAGCGTCCGGTATGCTCCATTACAATTCGGGACTCACCTTCGATAGACTTGATAAGTTTTACAAGCGAATTGATGTCACTGGATGTGTGTTTAATTTCAAAGGGTGTGGAAACAATTTCGCCAAAAGGCCGCATAATAGCAACCATACTTTTACCTTTTGAAACATCGATACCTACTGCGTTCATAAATTTGTCACTCCTTAAGATTATTGCAATGGATAAGTACCAGTTTTACTCATTGCCTATTCAATCTACTGTGGTGTGACACGAATGCACCTGAGGTGATTCAACCTGCATAAAACGAACGCTGCGAATGAGGAGCTGGTTATCAGTCTGTGTTACGGACGCGAAGTCCAAGAAAGGAGAAGATATCCAATTGCTACCTACATTCTAACAGCTTAAGCAACAAGATGGATAATTCCTTACTGGCTGTAAGGGATATTAACCATAAATATATTGTAGTAGAATGGAGGAATTTTTAAGGTGAAAAATGTTTTAAGGATTGAAAAAAATGAAGAACTCAACTATGAGTTTGGTAAACAAAATCCAACCAGCACAAAACTGGTTGGATTTTTTGTATGTGCCCTGCGGCACTTCATCCTGCCTGCCGGGAAGGGGGATGGCAGGCAGTGTGTCTCCCGGAGAGACACATTATATTTATAAGGAGAAGTTTATAAAAAGATAATAGCTGTTTATCTTATAAATAATCGTGGCGGGCAAGTACGTTTAAGATATTTCTACCTTCTTCCGTACCCTCAATGATTCTGCGGGCACGTTTGCTGTCGCCGATATTAACAATCTCTACGTTTGTATCGCTGAAAGCTTCCTCGATTTCACTTAAAACAGGAGTGTTAGCTCTCATACCAAGGCAGATGAATCCATAATCGAATGGAACTTCCTCAATCTCACCTTCTGGATTTTTCACGATGAAACGATCATTTTTTACTTCCTGTAAAGCAGTGTTTGTCATCTGTTTTACATGGTATTTTGCCATTTTAGCGTTTGTGTCACATTTTGTGACAGGATCAAGACCATTACCGATCATTGGAAGCATTTCAACCATAGAAACTTCTGCACCTCTCTCGGTGAAGAATTCCATAACGTCAAGACCTACAGCACCACCGCCGATGATGGAAACTTTTTTACCGGTCATGTCTTCTGGATACTCATTCAGCCGCTCGATCATCTTTAATACAGTTGCAACATTTGTGCCATCTTTGTCAACAAGGTCATGCAGACCTGTGATCGGAGGAAGTGTTGGAACAGAACCGGTTGCATTTACAATGATATCCGGGTTTAAGCTCTTAACCAACTCTGCGGTTGCACTTGTATTTTTGAAAATAAATAAGTTGTGAAGTCTGCCTGCACGGTGGATCATGTAGTTCGGGAAGTCTGCAAGACGTTTTTTGTCCGGAATCTTGGAGATTACGGAAGCAAGTCCGCCGAGCTCTGCTTTTTTCTCAATCAGGAAAGTGGTGCATCCAACCTCTGCTGCGGTACAGGCTGCTTCAAGACCGGCAGTACCACCACCGATGACAACAACGTTGCAAGGTTTGTTCACTTTTTGTTTCATGTAATCTTCACCGGTGTTGACAGCTGGGTTTACGGTACAACGGATTGGCTGGTTTAAACCGATTCTGTGTCCTGCACAACCGATGTTACATGAAATACATTTACGGATATCACATTCGTTGCCGAATTCAACTTTATTTACCCATTCAGGATCAGCGATCAGTCCACGTCCCATTCCGATAAAGTCAGCGTCGCCTCTTGCGAGGATATCTTCTGCAACTTTTGGATCACGGATGTTGCCAACTGTCATACATGGTTTGCCGTATTTTTCTTTTACAGCTTTTGCCATGTAAGAACGCCAGCCGTCTGGTAAGTAGTTTGCGTCGATCTGGTACTGGATAGAACCATTTAAACCACAGGAAACGTCAAATACGTCAACTTCTTTTTCAAAATACTGTAAGTACTCTAAAGTATCTTCTAATGTATTACCGCCTTCCATTAATTCATCAGCACTGATGCGGACGAAGATAGGGAAGAATGGTCCAACCTGTTTACGGACTTCTTCGATGACTAATTTTGCAAATCTTGCGCGGTTTTCTGCGGAACCACCGAATTCATCTGTTCTCTTATTTGTAATAGGAGAGAGGAACTGGCTGATTAAGTAAGAGTGTCCGGCGTGGATCTCAACTGCATCAAAACCACAGATCTGAGCACGTTTTGCAGCTTCACCGTATTTTTTTACGATATGCATGATCTCGTCTTTTTCCAAAGGTCTTGGAATCTCTCCACCTGCTTTGGAAGGAATGTCAGATGCGGAAACCGGCTGCATTCCGATACGGGAAGACATTGCAGAAGCACCTGCGTGGTTTAACTGGATCGCGATGCACGCACCATGTTTGTGAATGCTCTCGCATAATTTGAAAAGTCTTGGGATGTAGTTGTCAAGGTCGATGCGAAGCTGTGTTGTTCCGTTGGAACCCTGCGGGGAATCCACGCTTGCGTTCTCAACGATCAAAAGACCTGTACCACCCTTGGCTCTCTGCTCATAGTAGTTAATATGAAGGAAACTCATTTCACCATTCTGTTCACCGTAGTTGGTTCCCATAGGTGTCATGACGATTCTGTTTTTTACGGTCATTCTGCGGATGGTCATTGGTTCAAAAATATGTGGATATTTGGTTTTCATCGTAAAATAATCTCCTTATTTGAAATATTATCTGAGGAATCAATAACGTGGGCAGACGTTAATTTTTTAACAAATGAGAGGTAAAGTGACCTTCTCGTTACATTCAACTTATATGGAAATGATAAAAATGTCCAATTGTTATTTTGTCCGGAAATGATAGAAAAAATCTATAGATTGATTTATAATTTGAGAGGTATATTTATTATGGAAAAATAAGAAGTGAAAATAAGAGGGGGAACGTTATGGCATTTTTTTCGGGAATCAGTACACAGAAAAGAGATTCTGCGAGCGAGGCAGACGGAGGAGAACTTTTCAAAGGAGCAGCGTTTATTGCAGCGGGAGTGCTGGCAGCTTCCTTTATGACAATGGAGATTGCATCTGTGGTGAAACTCGGACTTCTGGCAGCCGGGGTGGTACTGTGTGCGGTCGGTGTGAAATGGATTTTAAAGTACCGGAAAGACAACAAAGCGTTTGAGGATTTTGTTCCGGAGTGGGACAAGGGGCGCGGCATGTATGACCGTTTTGCAAAGGAATTGAATCTGTGGTATGAAAAAGGAATTACACCGCAGGACTGTGACGGCGATACGGCGTATTTTCTTAAATTGCAGAAGGAACGTCTGGACAAAAAGGGACTCAAACTGCATGAGAGTGTTGTACCGTCCAAAGGAACCAGCTACGGAACAGGCAAGGTATCGAGAAAATCTCTTTGGTACACAACGGATATGATGTATGAGAATGTATCCAGAAAACTTTCTTTTGAAAATGAGAATGGACCGGTTTATGAGCGGGATACGGAGATGGCGATGTACGAGATCGTGGCACATTCACCGAATGAGGCGCAGACCCAGTTCATCCGCGTGACCTGTCCAAACTGTGGGGCAGTGAATTCTGTCTCAAAATTAGGGGAGGGGTGTCCATACTGTGGTACTGTGTTTCAGATCAAAGATTTGTTTCCAAGAGTGATCAATCTTTTCTTTATAAGAAGTAATTCCAGCGCAAAAAATGGACATATCTTCAGACAGTCGATGACATTTTCCATGTCCGGTGTATTTCTGGTGATGTTGATTGCAAATATTGTCAGAGGAGGACAACCATTGCCCCTCATATTGCTTGCCAGCTATTTTGCTGCGGTACTGGTTGGAGGTTTTCTTGGATTTATCGTTGCGGATATCCGCCTGGTGGCAACACTTTTTGATCACGACGGAATGAAGCATTTACCTATATTAAAATGGGGCAGTTCAAAACGGAAAATCAAAAACACAATGCTGCGCTATGACAAAAATTTTTCTTTTGACAAATTTGAAGGACAGCTTGTTTCACTTGTGCGTATGGCGGTATTAGCCGAAAAACCGGAGGAGCTTGCCTGTTACCGTGCAGATGCGCGCGAGCCACTTTTTTCTGACATTCTGGAAATGACTTATACGAATGGAATCTGTCTGAATGGAATCCGCATGGAGGGAAATATTATGCACATGTCGGTGCGGACCTGGTGGATAAACCATTACGAGGAGCATGGAAAAGTGAAAAAGAGCGGTGACTGCATTGATGTTACATTTCGCAGAAATGTGGAAAAACAGGAAGCACCTGGATTTTCCATCACATCCGTTTCCTGTCCGGGTTGTGGCGGCAGCTTTGACGCGGTACGGCAGAAAAAATGTCCTTATTGTGGCAGTGAATATCATATGGAAGAGGAAAGCTGGGTCATCGAGCAGATGCATTTGATCCGGTAAAATAGAAAAGTGGTAATAATGGAGGCATACAATGAATTTAAATCAGCTTCAGTATTTTAAGATATTAGCACAGGAAGAACATTACACGAGAGCCGCACAGATGCTCTCTATCACGCAGCCGTCTTTAAGCCACGCGATCGCGCAGCTGGAAGAAGAACTTGGCACAAGGCTTTTTGAAAAAAAGGGAAGAAATATTGTGCTCACACGTTATGGAAAGTTGTTTCTTCCTTATGTGGAGGAATCTTTAAAAGTGCTCGAGGAGGGGGTACAGAGAACCAGGGAACTGAACGGAAGCAAAGAGGGTATCATCCATCTTGCCTATATTTATACAATGGGAAGCAATTTCACACCCAAAATGGTGCGGAACTTTCTGGATGCTTACCCGGATTATCATATCGACTTTCATTTTACGGTGGGAACGACCGGAGATATTTTAGCGGGATTAAAAGAAGATAAATATGACATGGAGTATATTAATATAGAAAAAAAGAAAAATGGCGGTATCGTGACAAAGCCGACTTATCTGTACGATGCACTCTATTCGCAATTTTCAATTTTTGATGGCTTTAGTATACAGTGGATAGATGGAGAGAAAAAAGCGGTATTAGAAGAAAGTTCAGAACCGAGAATTAATGTGCCGGAATATGAAATGAATAATATGCATGTACCTGTCCCTAAAAAGGACGTTGTAAATAGAAACGATTTGACCAAGAATGGAAAATATAAGCAATGCCTTAGAAAATGGAAGTTTAAATTAAAGCAATAATCTAATAGCTGACTATGAAGCCAATGCTATATCTAAATACTATGAAATTGCCTTTTCAATACAGACATATAATGTAGCAGGAATAAGAGGGAGAAGAGAACTTTTGGAAGTTTTAATTAGCGTCGTTGAATGTAGAGCCAGCGTTGTTGGCTATACATTCAACGACGCTGTTTGTATAGCCGACGTCGCCGAATTAAACCAATGAATGGAATCATAGATTTATATTATTGATAATGAGTGCCTTTTCTACGGATGAATGAGAAAATTTTGTTTTACCCAATAGCCTGAATTGATATAAAAAAGAAAGAGACCATCTCAAAATGATTTGAGACAGTCTCTTTTTAATTTTTTCGAAGTAAAAGAATCGATTATGCTTCAGCAGGAGCTTCAGTTGCTTCTTCAGCAGTTGCTTCTTCTGCGTTAGCAGCAGCTTCTGCTTCAGCTTTTGCAGCAGCTTCAGCAGCTTTCTTTTCAGCTACTTTCTTAGCGATTTCTTCGTTTACTTTCTTTTCAGCTTCCATACGTGCTTTTGCATCAGCCTTCTTAGCTTCTTCTTCTTTAGCTTTCAAAGCAGCCAAACCGTTCTGCTTGTTTTCTTTCCAAGCGTTGAAACGAGCTTCTGCAGTAGCTTCGTCGAATGCACCTTTAGCTACACCACCCATCAAGTGTTTCTTCATGTAAACACCTTCGCGAGACAAGATGTTGCGTACTGTGTCAGTAGGCTGTGCACCGCACATTACCCAATGAAGTGCGCGTTCAAAATTCAAATCTACTGTGGCAGGATTGGTATTAGGGTTGTAAGTACCAATTTTTTCAGTAAATTTACCATCACGTGGAGCTCTTACGTCTGCGATAACGATTGAATAAAACGCATAGCTTTTGCGTCCGTTTCTTTGCAATCTGATTTTAGTTGCCATTTTCTAAATAACGTTTTTATAATTAATGATTTGAATTTATGCTAATATCTCGTATTAGCGGGTGCAAAGATAAATCTTTTCTTTTGAATGACAAAGCTTTAAGTGGCGTTATTCAAAAAAAATAAGAAAAAAACTCTTGTATCGGTATAAAGTATTAAATTTAATTTTATATTTGCCACTATAATTTATGATAAATGACTAACTAAAAAACTAAGATTATGATTTCGCAGAAATTACAAGATGCTATTAATGCGCAGATTGTGGCTGAGATGTGGTCAGCTAACCTTTATCTTTCTATGTCTTATTTTTTTGCAGCAAAAGGATATGAGGGTTTTGCTGCATGGATGAAAGCTCAATCTCGTGAAGAAAATGATCATGCCGATATGTTGGCTCAGTACGTCTTTAAACGTGGTGGTGTGGCAAAAGTGGGTGCTATTGATACTGTTCCCCAAGAGTGGGAATCACCATTGGCTGTCTTTGAA
>OHHZ01000549.1_pt1 | contig 16963 bp, 16 predicted proteins | sample 1568081 | NCBI WGS metagenome assembly OHHZ01 (sample SAMEA3879597, study PRJEB24766) | human gut metagenome | biome: human-associated habitat; feature: feces | place: USA | collected 1985/1987
GACAGCGCCGGCCTTGGGGCTACCCTCGTAACGATTGTTGCAGATGATGCCCACCCGCTTGACAAGGGTCGCACGCAGCTTGGCATCGACCAGTTCAGAATAACGTTCTCTTGCAATATGCGGCATAGTATAGTCCTTTCTGTCAGATCTTGATATTCGGATTCATGTTTTTAAAGGCGGTCTCCACCGGGTCGGTATCGTCACCGCCGTGCATGGGGTCGCCGTGTTCGCTGCCGGTGGAGTAGGTGCCGGCACCCTGCTGTGCAGTGCCCGGCTGCTCCCCGAACGCCCAAGGGTTGGCCTTGACTGCATCCTCCAGCGCCTTGTTGATGTCGGTGGTGCGGTCTTTGGAACCCTTCAGGGCATCCAGATCCAGCAAAGCGCGCACCGCATCCACGCTGCGGCCCTTCTTGCCGAGTATGGCGGTGTTCAGGGCGCTGTCAAAGGCAAAGCCATCGGCCTGCGCCTGCATATCCGCCTGCAGTTTGGTCACCTGCGCCTGCAGCCCGGCAACGTCCACACCGTCAAAGGCCTTCAGGCCGTCCTGTGCGGTCTTGAGCTGTGCCTGTGCACTGTTCAGCTGGGTCTGCAAGGCGGCGGCTGCGCTTTTCTCCCGGGTGATGTCGCTGCCGTTCTCCTGCATGAGCCAGTTCAGCTGCTCCTCGGTAATGCCGGGGATCTTGTTCTTCACGTCTTCACGCTTCATGGTGGAAAAACTCCTTTCTGTTGGTGAAACCACGGTTTGGTGACACGGTTCTCCGTCCGTGTTCGGTTGTGGGCAGGGTACGCACTGCCCTCTGCGATGGCACCGTATGCAGGAATCGAACCTGCGGCATCCGGTTTTGGAGACCGGCGCTCTGCCACTGAGCGAATACGGCATGAAAAAAGCGCCCCTGCTCAAACGAGCAAAGACGCTTGCGGTATTGGGTTGGGTCAGTCCCAGTCGGCATAACGGGGACAATTAAGGCAGGCTTTATGGGCTTCTGCCCAATTGCAAGGTGGCTTATCGTCACCCTTCAGGCAAAGAGTATCATCGCCAATATTGGAGACCTCAAAGCACAAACCGCAGTCGATTTTGCGGTTGTAGATAGGACAAAACCATTCTTCCGGCTTTGCTGTATCGCTAGTGCGGAATACCATGCTTCTTAACCACCTCCATCAATTTTTGACCGCCCTCATCCAGCGGCCCGATACTGGAAACATTGCCGTTCTGCCCAATGGCAACAAAACCATACTCGGAATAGTAACAGGTCTGTGTTCCGTTACGCTGGGACATTGCGACTTTGGAAGAGCGGATAATGCGTTCGGCATCCATCGGCCCCATGCCACGTTCTGCCCAGCGCTGCAGAACGTGTTCGCTCGCAAAGTTGATTTCATTGGGTGCAGGCGGCGATTCAATCAACTTGCCTTTCGCCTTTATTGTACCAGCTTCACGCATCTGTTGCAATTCCACATTTGCAGAATCAAAACGTTCCTGCTTTCGGGCTGTATAACTGGCCTTGCCAGCCTCGATCCTGCCAAACCCTGCAACGCTTGTGCGGGCACTGTCGGCCCTGCCGCCGGTGGCGCTGATGAACTCTGCCAGCTCCTGCCGGGCCTGCCGGAGCTTCACCGCGCTGGCGGTGGCATCGACCCCGGCGGCATCCTCGGCAAGATACCGGCGTTTGTACTTGCGCACGGTGCGCTCCCGGGCCCGCTGCATCTGGGATATCTCGTAGGCGGTATACTTGCCGCCGTTGTATTCGATGTCCCGGGCGTTGAGGGCTTCCAGGTCTGCTTGTGTCCAGGCAGGTGCCGGGCCCAGCTCCGGGAAGATGGAAAAGAAGGTGTGACGGCAGTTCCAGCCGCACAGCCCTGCGCCGGTGCCGTAGCCGGTGGTTTCTTCAAAGTCCGGGTAGTGCCGGCCGTTGTAGTCCACGGGTCCGCCCCGGTGAAAGCGGCGTCCCTGCCATTCTGCGTGGCTGGGGCGGGCACCGCCGTGTGCCGAGGTCTCCACGAACTCCGCGCCCATCTCGTCCATGCGTGCCAGCTGCAGCTTGCCTGCGGTCTGGTTCACGCCGGTAAGCACCGCACGGCGGGCAGCTACTTCCAGCGTGTCGGTGTGGCCGCTGGGATAGGTGACTACAGGCAGGTCGTCGGCAAGGCTGTCCACAGCCTGTTTGACGGCGGTTTTGTAGTCAAAGGCACCGGTGCTTACCTTGCCCCACGCCGCGTCCAGCGTGCGCTCAAACGCCCCTGTGACGGTGTTTGCCGTGGTTGCAGTGAGGTTCTGCCATGTGCCGTTGGTCTGCCGGGAACCGGCGTCCAGCAGGTTATTGAGCGTGGCGCTTTCTTCAAAGGGCGTCGGTTCAAGGCCGTAGTGGTAATAGATGGCGTCCTCCCGCTCCATGGCTTCGGTGGCGGCTTCTTTGAGCAGGCTGCGGATGGTGCGCTCACTCTTGCCGCTGTACCTTGCCAGCAGTTTGACCACGTTGTTCCGCACGGCTTCGGTCTGCTGGTAGCGCCACAGCTGCCAGTTAGCTGTCTCAGTAAGGGCGTCCATCTTGCCGATGCGCCGAGCAGCGTCCCGCAGGATGCTGTCCTCCACCTCCCGCCACAGCGCCACAAAGGCATCCGGCAGGGTGTCCAGTACCTCCGGCGGCAGCATCACGCACCCCCAAAGGTAAGGGTGTCCTCGGTGCGGCGCTCAGCATCCGCTTCGGCAGCCCACTGGCGGGCTTCCTTCTCGCTCAGACCGTACCGGGCAGACAGGTATCGGCAGCGGGGCACAAGGCCTGCAATGGCATCATCCCGCAGCTGCGCGGTGCGCTCCTGCTCGCTGACGATGTAGCTGTCATCCCAGTTTACAGAGATGCTGGTGTTCGGGTCTACATCTGCTCCCAGCAGGTTTTTTGCCGCCCACAGCATCGCCCGCAGGATACCGATCAGCGCGGTCTCGATGGGGATCTGGTTCTTGTTGGCGCTCTGCACCAGATCCTGCCGGCTACCGGTATACTCGGTAGCTGTGGTCACCTTGCCCTGATCGAAGTTGTACCGGTGGCAGCCCAGCCCGCACTGGAAGCTGAACAGGTTCAGCATATCTTGTACGGCGCGGTGGTTCTGCTCAGTGCGCAGGTCAGGGTTATACTCGTGCCACTCCTGTTTTTCGTCCAGACTGCCTTCACGGCCGGGCAGCGCATAGAACTGCTGCACGCTCAGATCGTCCGGCGGGATAAAGCGGGGCTTGCCATCTGCGCCGATGATCGTTTTGCACAGGCTTTTGTCGTAGAAGATCTTTTTGCCGCCAAGATAGAGATCCTGCCGGTAGTTGTCAAAGGCCAGATCTACGCCCTGAGCGCTGTCCAGCGCTTCCGAGAACACGCTCATGCCCAGTCCGGGGCCGAGATCGATGTTTTTCAGGGCAGCAGGGGAGAACAGGGCGAACCACGGCGGCGACCCGTCTACGGTCATCTCAGAGACCATACCGTCCGGTGCTTTGCGCGGGGTGAACTGCGGCACGCCGCCCTGTTCCTCGCCAATCTCAAACCATTCATTGCGGATGGTGCGCCGGGCACCGCTGACGGTGTGGGTCTGTAAATAGGTGCAGGGCTTGCCGTCCATCAGGCATTCAGAGACAAAAGCCGCTTCCTGTACCACGCCGCGCTCCACCCGGATGGGAAGGATGCAGGACGCCGGGTCGTAATCCAGCACAATACGCCCTGCCGGGTCTGGATGCAGGATACCGTCCGGGGTGCCCTTTACCCCCTCCACACTCATAACAAACGCACCGGTGCCGGACCAGTAGGCTTTTTCTACCAACTGGTTGGCGTTCTCCCAGAAATGCAGCTGGCGCAGCAGGCCGCCGGTCTGCTGTTCATTGCTGCCCAGCAGGTAGGCGGAGGTCTTTGCATCAGCGATCTGGAAGGTGGTCTTGTCGTTCAGCAGCAGGTTGGCCCAATCCTCGCAGGCGCGTTTTGGCATCCGCAGGGAAGCCCGGCGGCGGGTGTGCTCGCCATCCTCCAGCTTGATCCTGATGTTGTGCACGGAGGGCACATCGCCCTGCCACCATTGCCGCCAGGTCTCGATGCGGCCATAGTAGGCGGCATCCAGATGCAGGCCTTTCGTATTGTTCAGGTAGGCGATAAAGGCAGTAACGTTCATCGGGAAGTAAACCTCTTGTAATCGCGTTCGATGGTATACTCGAACGCATCCAGTGTGCCAATGTCGGTGGTGCCGTCGTCCAGCCGCTCGTCTGTGCCGGGGTGCTTCTGGCTCCACAGAGCGGCAGCCAGCGCATCTCGCAGGGAGACGGCTTCCGGCATATACCAGAAACGCCCGCCGCCCATGAGAATGGACGTCAGGCGAATGCGGTCGATAATGGTGATCTTTGCGGAATTGTTTACCCGGTCAGCCAGCCAGAAAAGCGGGCAGGCACGCAGCCGGGCACGGATATGGTTGATAAGGGTCTGTTCAGCGCTGTCGCAGAAGATATAGTGGATCTCGCCGTACCGGGCGAACACTGCAGTGCAGAATGCAATCAGCTGCGCGGCAAGGTAGTCTGCGTCCTGTCCTCTGGGGTCTACCCGCTGGGAAGCCAGACCCACCACGCCTGCATAGAGCGGCAGGATGCCGGTTGCCACAAAGGCGTGCCGGGAACCATTGCCGCCAAAGTCCACCCCGATATGGATACGCCATGGAGTGCAGGTCTGTTTTGCAGGCCATAAAAAGCGGCCGTCCCCGGCGACAATGCTGTCTGCAAAGGGCTGGTAGATGATGCCGTTGGCGGCACACCACTGGCCGAGGATGAAGCGATTGTAATAAACGGTGCCGGCATACTCCTGCTTGAGACTTGCCACGAACGCCGGCGGCAGGGTAGGGTTGTCGTCGATGGTGTAGGCCTGACAGTAAATATCGGCATCACTGTCCAGAAATTTTTTGAACCAGTGCTGCGGGCTTTCCGGGTTGCAGGTGCCGTCAAAATGGGAGTGCGGGCAGGACAGACGGCTTTTCAGCATCTGGAACACGCCCTCGTCCCATGTAGTGATCTCGTCCCCATAGGCGTACTCAAACGCCGCGCCCTGAATGCGGGCAATGTGCTTTTTGTTGTCGGCTCCCAGCACATATACCTTGCGGCCAAACAGCTGCACGATATTGCCGGATGCCGAGGTGCGCACGATGCCCACCAGTTCAGTCCCCCAAAGGGCACGCATGGGCTCCAGTACATTGCGTTCCAGTGTGCCCAGCGTGTTGCCCAGCATGACGCAAAGCCCCTCGCCCCTGGCAGCACAGAGCCGCTGCGGAATGGTGACGGCGCAGTCCAGATAGGTCTTGCCGGAACGTGTGGCGCCGGTCTTGATGTTCCAGCGGTGGGAGCAGTTGCGCAGAAATTCCTGCTGGTGTTCAGTCAATGGCACTGTCCACACCTCCCAGGATCTTGCGCGCTTTTGCCAGTTGATCAGTGACTGCATCCTCCTGCGGGGCATCCTCGCCCAGCATCTTCAGCAGCACGCTGGCGGCTCTTGCGTCACCCCGCTTGGCCTGCGCGGCAATACCCGCCACAACGGCCATCTGGTTATCGATATCCTCCGGGTCGATGGCATCCCGCAGCAGTCGATTCACGGTGCGGCGGTCGGTCTCCGGCAGGCTCAAGTAGTAGTCGGCGGCTTCCTTCATGCTGCGTCTACGGCGGCGTGCCCGCCCAGAGGCGATGCCGCCCTGCTTTGCGATCTCTCTCTGTTCACTCTCTGTCCGCTCATTGAATGGAATCAGATTCTCCTTGTTGGCCACGTCACCACCTCTCTTATCATCAGGGTGTAAAAAAGCCGCCCTTGCGGACGGCAGGATATTCAAAAACACCCGGCTGGTACATTCAGGCTGTTGGGTAGTAAAGGTGATCCTCTGTGTCAGCCGGGCAGCACAAAGCCCGCAGGGAGAAGGGCGTAAGCAAACCTTTCCTGCGGGCTCTTGTACAGCTTAAATTCTAACAGGGGTTGACAGCATTATCAAGTCCGGTCAAGTCCGGTTTCGTCCGGACTTTTGGGGTCAAGGCGTTTCACGGCGGCGCTGTGGTGCTGGAACACCTGACTGCGGGAGAGCCGGACGTGATAAGCAATCTCGCCCCAGTCCTCCAGCAGGATATAGCGCCGGAACAGGATCATGAAGTCCACCTCGTTGCCCAGCTGCCGGAACGCCGCCATGATCTCGGCACGGATGGCGTCGCAGACGGCGGCTTGCGCCTCGGCGGCGCGGCGGGCTTCGTCGATGCGCTCCACGCAGCGGGGCAGCGTCTGCCCGTCCCCGCTGCCGCCGGGCAGGGCAGAATAGCGCTGGGTGGTGCGGCGGGCTTCTGCTTCCAGCGTTGCTACCTCGTCCAGACGCAGCAGCTCGAACCGCTTTGCCGACCGGTACCGCCAGAGCCACGCCTTTTTTTCTTCGTAGGTCAACTTGGGTATCTCCTTTCTGTGGTGGGAGTGGTGGATAGATGGATGTTTTTAAGAACTCCCCGGATGTAAAACAAAAAATAAATAGTAAAAAGTCTGGGAAACGCCACCTCTGCCACCACACCCACCACACGGTCAGTTTTTCAGGCGGGTCTGCTGGTACAGCGGAGCCGTCCGGGCGGGCATCGCGGAGGGTTCGCTGCCGCGGTTCAGTGCCAGGCACCGCAGCCCCTCGTCCGACAGGGCAAGATCCACATACTCAAAGTAGTACCGCCCTTTGCGGATGGTACAGTGCTTTTTGACCTCCACGCCAAACTGCTTGTTGGCCATGCGCCACTTTTCGTTATTGTCGGCGCACCAGTTCAGATAGGTGCGGAACAGCACGCTTGCCTGCACGGTCTGTCCGGGGGCGGGTTCGGTGCAGTCGGCCAGAAAGGCGGCGATGCGGTCCTGATCCTGCTTGTAGGCGTTTACGGCATCGTCCACGGCAGGGCATACCGGCAGACCGTGCCGTTTGCCGCCCTGACTGTTGGCCAGCCACTTGCGCAGACCCTCCAGCGCCCAGTTCAGGATGCCGGGCAGCTCGGCTTCCAGCTTGGCGATGCGGGTCTTGCGCTCCGCCACCCGCTCATAGTCGATGGGCTCGTTGACGTCTGCCGTCTCCATATCCGCTTCTTCCTGCTTCAGGGCGTCCAGCTCCTTCTGCATCCCCAGATACTCGGAGATGACCGGGTGTGCCAAATTGCAGCAGGCGCAGGCTTCGTCCAGCAGGTCGATGGCCTTATCCGGCAAAAAGCGGTCGGTGATGTACCGCTCGCTCAGGGTGACCACCGCCGAAAGCACCTCGGCGGGCACCTGCACATGATGGTGCTGCTCGTAGTAGCGCTTGATTCCGTTCATCACCGCAAGGGTGTCGGCTACGCTGGGCTCTTCCACCCGCACAGGCTGGAAGCGGCGCTCCAGCGCCTGATCTTTTTCGATGTACTTGCGGTACTCGGTAAAGGTGGTGGCGCCGATGACCTGAATTTCTCCGCGGGAGAGGGCGGGCTTTAAGATGTTGCCCGCGTTCATGGCACCCTCGCTCTCACCGGCAGAGGTGATGGTGTGGATCTCGTCAATGAACAGGATGACGTTGCCCGCCGCCTTGACCTCGCTCAGCAGGCCCTTGACCCGCTGCTCGAACTGGCCGCGGAACTGGGTGCCTGCCACAAGGCTGGTCAGGTCGAGCAGGAAGATCTCCTTATCCTGCAGCCCTGCCGGCACCTGCCCCTTGGCAATGCGCTCCGCAATGCCCTCGGCAATGGCGGTCTTGCCAACGCCCGCCTCACCAATGAGGCAGGGGTTGTTCTTCTGGCGGCGGCTCAGGATCTGGATGGTGCGGTAGATCTCCCGGTCGCGGCCGATGATATCATCCAGCTTCCCCTCCCGGGCTTTGCGGGTCAGGTTCTCGCAGTAGGTATCCAAAAACTTGCGGCGGGGCGGCTTTTTCTCATTTTTGCCCGCCTTCTTTTCGTTTTTACCGTTCTGGGCACCGCCGTTCACCCCCAGCGGGAAGGTGGCGCTGGAGCCGGGCACAAGGTCGCCGTCCTCCTCGCTCTGGTCCGGCTGGCCCATGCCCATCATCATGGAGAAGGGGTTCATGCTGCTCATGTCCCCCATCTCCTGCATCATGTTTTCCATCCGGTCTTCCATGGCATCCATGTCCTCATCAGACATGCCAAACTGCTTCATCAGATCATCGACCGGTTTGATGTGCATCTCCCGGGCACAGTGCAGGCAGTACCCCTCGTTTTTCATCTGGCCATTTTCCATCCGCTGGACAAAAATAATGGCAGGCCGCTTCTGGCATCGAATGCAGACCATTGTTCCTCCTTTTCCCTCCCCGCTCAGACAAACGGGTTGAACACATTGAATACTTTATAGTAAAGGCTGCCGCTCATCACCGTGTCGTTGAGCATGGTGAGGTTGCCGCCGGTGATCACAATGAGCGCCCAGACCACGCAGAGCACCAGATAGATGTCCACAAGGCTGGCAATGCCGCCCACGCCCCAGCCCAGCCAGTGGTTCACTGCACCGATCACGGGCAGCTTGTTCACCAGCCCCAGCACCGTGACCAGCAGGCTGACCAGCATCCGCAGCAGGGCAAACGCCACAAAGAACAGCACCAGCGAGATCACCGGGGTCAGCAGCGGAGCCAGCACCTTCTGGACGATGGTATCCGCCAGCACAACGGCGTTGTCATTGAGGACGGCAGAGATGGAGCGCTCGCAGGCATCCACGATGGATGCCCGGAACGCCTCGGGCAGAAAGCCCGCGTACCGCTGGGCAATGCCATCCAGACTGACGGCTCCCCCGGCGGCGATATTGGCAGCGATCTGGTCCCGGAAGCTTCCGGCGAGGAAGCGCTCGAACACCTGCCCGGCTGCCCAGCCTGAAAAGGCTCTGGCACCGAACAGGCTGATGAGGCTGCCCGTCAGCTGCACCACCGAGGCCAGAAAGCCTTTGCGGGCATACCGGACGGCCAGCACCAGCCAGACCACCGTACATAGGATATCAAAAATAAATGACGGATTCTTGAACATACGTTTAACCTTATTCCGAACTGGCTCACCCTCTCAGTCACGACTGCCGTCGTGCCAGCTCCCCCAAAGGGGGAGCCAACGCTTCTGACAGGGGAAGCCACAAAATAAATTGCACTCTTTTTCCTCAAAGCCGCAATTGCCACCTCTCCCTTTGGGAGAGGTGGCAATGCGCGAGCATTGACGGAGAGGGCTATTCAGCGGGTGCTTCCAACTTCTGCACCGTGTTGCCGCTGAACAGCAGCAGATCCTTGCTGTTGGCCAGCAATGCCTGCGGGCTGGTGTCAAGGTTCTGGCTCCACTGCTGGGTGCCAGATGCATCAAAGCACTCCACGGCGTTATCGGCCAGCAGATAGAACAGGTTCCCCGCCCGGACAATGGAATTTGCCGCCGAGACAGCAGCACTGAACTGGACGTTCAGGTTTTTGTCCAGCGTCACAGCCTGAGAGACCTGCCCCGATGCCAGCAGCAGGGCCACATTGCCTGCCGCGTCCACCGAAACATCTTTCAGCTCCGTGCCCGCAAAATCATAGACCGCACGCTCGCCGCCGCCCGCATTGTAGAGCACAGCCCTGGTATCGTAGACAGCCAGGATCGTGGAAGCGGAGGTCCACCCCAGCCACTGGGGCACGCCGCCCTGATTCACCAGGCTGACGGGATCGCCCGATGCCAGATTGATGAGGTAGAGGTTGGTCATCACCTGTCCCCCGCTGACGGTGACGGCTGCCGCCGCCAGCTTCCGGCTGTCGGGGGAAAAGGCCATCCGCAGGGGGGTGCCGTCGTTGGAGGTCATGCTCCAGCTGAGCTGCTGCTCCATGGAGGGGCTGTATACCAGCAGCTTTGCCATGCTGGTCTGGTCCTCCGTGACCACGGCCAGCGTGCCGTTGTCCGACATGGCGCAGAGGAAAATGCTGTTTTCCAGCTGCTTGGTGTAGAGGTTCTGGGTGCGGCTCTCCACCCGCAGCTCGTTTCCGGAGCGGTTGTAGAGGACAAAGCGGGTCTTGCCCGCGGCCAGCGCCGGGCGGGCATAGCCGCTCTGGATGCTGTTCAGCTTTTTGCCGGTGCGCGACCAGACCACACAGCCCTCGTCCCCCAGCTCCACAAAGCTGCCGGTCAGGGGGGCCATCTGCTCCAGCTCGGCCACACCGGTCTGCTGGGGCCAGCCGGAGCCGGGCAGCAGGGCAATGCGGGCCGTATCGGTCAGGTCCTTCAGGGCCGCCACCGAGCTGCCCGCAATGCCAGTGGCAAACAGCACCACCGCCGTTAGCAGCACCAACAGCACCGCCGTGCGGCGGATGCGCCGGTTCCGCACACGCTGGCGGGCAGCTTCCAGATATTCGACCCGCCCTTCCGAAAGCGGCTCGTCACTCTCGGTCGAACGATGCTTCTTTCTCATGGATATCTCTCCTTTGCGAAACCTCTCAGTCACCTACGGTGACAGCTCCCCTAGCAGGGGAGCCAAGTTTACGCTGCCATTTTCTTGCCTCTCCTATCAGGAGAGGTGGCAATGCAAAGCATTGACGGAGAGGTTCACCCTTCGTAATCTACACGTTTCAAAAATAGCCCCTTCGCGGGCAGCGTCGGCCCGGCCTGGCTGCGGTCCCGGCTGGCAAGGATGCCGGGGATGGCATCGGGCTGCATCCGGCCCGCGCCCACCTCACACAGGGTGCCTGCCAGAATGCGCACCATGTTATAGAGGTAGCCGTCCGCTGTCACCTCAATGTCCACCTCGTCGCCCTTCCGGGTCACATGGCAGTCGGTGATGGTGCGCACGGTATCTCCGTGGGCAGCAGCAGAGGAACCCGCCGCGCACAGGGCCAGAAAATCGTGCTTTCCCACAAACTGTTCCGCCGCCCTCTGCATGGCATCCACATCCAGCCGCCGGGGCACCCGGGTGTAATATTTTTCATCAAAAGGCGAATCGATGGGGTGGTTGTGGATGCGGTACAGGTAGGTCTTGGTATGGGCGGCATAGCGGGCGTGGAACTCCTCCGGCACCACCCGGGCGCACAGCACCCGGATATCCGGGGGCAGGTGCTGGTTGATGGCCAACGGCAGCTTTTCGGGGGGGATGCGGGTCTCCGCGTGGAAGTTCAGCGCAAAGCCCAGCGCGTGGACACCGGCATCGGTGCGGCTGCACCCCTTGATATCGGGACGGCTGTGGAGCACCGCTTCCAGTCCATCCTGAAAGGTCTGGGCCACGCTCCGCCCGTTGGGCTGCACCTGAAAGCCGCAGTAGTTGGTGCCGTCGTAGGCAAGGGTCAGTAAATAGTTCTGCATGGAACTCCTTCCGTCACGGCTTTGCCGTGCCACCTCCCTCAAAGAGGGAGGCTATAAGGCCCCCTCCTCGAGGGGGCTGTCGCCGCAGGCGACTGGGGGAGTTTTTAAAAATTCGGGAACACCAGTCTCGAGCTCAGGATCACCATAAAGCAGACGATGCACACCGCCAGATCGATATAATCCTGCCGGGTGCAGCGCAGCACCTTCAGGCGGGTGCGGCCATCACCGCCGCGGTAGCAGCGGCACTCCATGGCCATGGCCAGCTCATCGGCGCGGCGGAAGGCCGAGATGAACAGCGGGATGAGCACCGGCACCAGCGCCTTGACGCGCTCCATCATGGAGCCGTTGTCCAGCATGGCACCGCGGGCTTTCTGGGCGTTCATGATCTTGTCGGTCTCTTCGATCAGGGTCGGGATAAACCGCAGGGCAATGCTCATCATCATGGCCAGCTCATGCACCGGGAAGTGCAGCCTGCCCAAAGGCTTGAGCAGCTGCTCGATGGCATCCGTCAGCACGATGGGGCTGGTGGTGTAGGTCAGCAGGCTGGTGCCCGCGATCAGTGCCATCACGCGCACCGCCATCAGGATGGCATAGCGCAGGCCCTCGGCGTAGATGTTCAGCACCCAGAAGTGCACCAGCGGCTCGCCCTCGCCCGAAACAAAGAAGAGGTTGAGCACCGCGGTAAAGAGGATGATGGGCAAAATGGGCTTCAGGCTCTTGGTGATCAGCTTGAAGGGGATCTTTGCCACGCCGTACATGGCCACAAGGAACACAAGGGACAGCGTCAGGCCCAGCGGGTTGGACGCTGCAAACAGCAGGATGATGTAGACGATGGTCAGCACCAGCTTCATCCGGGGGTCGAACTTATGCACAAGGCTGTCGCCCGGGAAGTGCTGGCCGATGGTGATATCTCTCAGCATGTGGCAGCGCCCCCCTTCTTTGCATCCACACGGGGCAGCACAAGGCTTTCGCCTGCGTCCCGGCGCTTCTTGGCTTCCAAAATCATCTTGACGGCATAGGGCACGGTGTAAACATCTGCCGGGACATCCACCCCCATCTCCCGCAGCTTGAGGAAGATCTTTGTGACCTGCGGCACGCTCAGGCCCAGCGCCAGCAGCTCGGGCGCACGGGCAAACACGTTCTCCACGGTGTCGTACATGGCGATCTTCTTGTTGCTCATCACCAGCACACGGTCGGCGTACTTGGCAATGTCCTCCATGCTGTGGGAGACCAGCAGCACGGTGGTGCCGGTCTTTTTGTGGTACTCCTTGACCTCAGACAGGATCTCGTCCCGGCCCTCGGGGTCCAGCCCGGCGGCAGGCTCATCCAGCACCAGAATGCGGGGCTTCATGGCCATCACACCCGCCACGGCCACCCGGCGCTTCTGGCCGCCGGACAGCTCAAAGGGGCTGCGCTGCAGCAGCGCCTCATCCAGGCCGACAAAGTCCGCTGCTTCATGCACCCGTCTGTCGATCTCGGCCTCGTCCAGCCCCATGTTTCTGGGGCCAAAAGCGATATCCTTATAGCAGGTCTCCTCAAACAGCTGGTACTCCGGGTACTGGAACACCAGACCGGTGAGGAAACGGAATTCCCGGATCTTTTCCGGCTCGGCCCACAGGTCGCGGCCATCGATGATGATGTGGCCGCTGGTGGGCTTGTTCAGGCCGTTCATGTGGGTGATGAGGGTGCTCTTGCCGGAGCCGGTGGCACCGATGATGCCCACAAAATCTCCCTCTTCCACCTCAAAGCTCACGTCATCCAGCGCGGTGACGGCATTGGGCATTCCCGGGTTATAGACATAACTCAGGTGATCTACTTTGATAATGCTTCCCATCTTCCGTCCCCTCCCTTACTTCAAAAGCTCATACAGAGCCTGTGCGCACGCGCCGGTGTCGATGATGCCCTCGGGCATGGGGATGCCGGCCTTGACCAGCTCATCCCGCAGCTCGGCAGCCTGCGGCACATCCAGCCGCAGGGCGCGCACCTTTTCGGTCTGGCTGAACACCTCTTTCGGGGTGCCCTCCATGACCACATTGCCCTTGCTCATCACCAGCACGCGGTCGGCCTGAGCAGCTTCTTCCATATAGTGGGTGATGGACACCACCGTGATGCCCATATTCTTGTTCAGATGGTGGATGGTCTGCATCACCTGCTCCCGGCCCCGGGGATCAAGCATGGCGGTGGCCTCGTCCAGGATCAGGCAGTCGGGCCGCATGGCGACCACGCCCGCAATGGCAACGCGCTGCTTCTGGCCGCCGGACAGGTTGTGGGGCGCACGCTCCCGGTATTCATAGATGCCCGCCATCTTCATCGCTTCATCCACGCGGCGGCGCATCTCTTCCGGCGGCACGCCCAGATTTTCCAGCGCAAAGGCGACATCTTCCTCCACCACGGTGGCAACGATCTGGTTGTCCGGGCTCTGGAACACCATGCCCACAGTCTGGCGGATATCGTAGATCTTGTCCTCGTCTTTGGTGTCCATCCCCTCCACCAGCACAGTGCCGCTCTCCGGCAGAAGGATGGCGTTGAAGTGCTTGGCCAGCGTGGATTTTCCACAGCCGTTGGCCCCCAGCACTGCCACAAATTCGCCCCGCTTCACCTCAGCCGACACGCCGTTCAGGGCGTAGTCCGGCTGTTCCGGGTCATAGCGGAACTTCAGATCTTTCGCAGTTAAAATCGTTTCTTCCATAGGTTTTCTCTTTCCGGTGGTGCGCCCTTCTCAAAAGGGCTGTACCCCATTCTTGGTTCTTCTTCATTTTTTCAGAATGGCTGCCGTCAGGACACTCCCCCAGTCTGCTTCGCAGACAGCCCCCTCTGAGATGGGGCCTCTGGCGCAACCGAGAAGTTTTCCGGCAAACGGTCAACGTTCCCGCCATGCCAAAGGCTCCCTCCCCGAGGGAGCTGGCACGGCGACAGCCGTGACTGAGGGAGTTCATTCTTCCCAAATGGCCGTTGCGCCGCAGGGCACAACGCCGCCGGTGGCGGAAACGGGCAGGCCGATCTCATCACAGCTGGTCTTGCCGCCAAAGCGTGGCACCAGCGTGGTCTTGAGCATATACTCCATGACCGCGGGGGACAGGCCGGTGGTGTAGCTGTTGACCGCAAAGAAGAGGGGCGTATCGCTCAGCACTTCCTCGCACTGGCTGATGAGCTCGTAGATGCAGTCCTCCAGCTTCCAGATCTCGCCGCCGGGGCCGCGGCCGTAGCTGGGCGGGTCCATGATGATGCCATCGTAGGTGTTGCCCCGGCGCTTTTCCCGGGCCACGAACTTGGCGCAGTCGTCCACCAGCCAGCGGATGGGCTTATCGGTCAGGCCGCTTGCCACGGCGTTGTCCTTGCCCCATGCCACGATGCCCTTGGAGGCATCCACATGGCAGACGGTGGCACCTGCCGCCGCACAGGCCAGCGTGGCACCGCCGGTGTAGCCGAACAGGTTCAGCACCTTTACCGGGCGGCCTGCGGCACGGATCTTTTTGGCGTACCATGCCCAGTTGACGGCCTGCTCCGGGAACACGCCGGTGTGCTTGAAGCCGGTGGGGCTGACGATGAGGGTCAGCTTGTCCTCGCCCTCACCGCAGGAGATCTTCCACTTCTCAGGCAGACGGCGGCGGTACTCCCACTCTCCGCCCCCCTGATTGGAGCGGTGGTAGATGGCATCGGCCTTGGCCCAGAGCGGGCTCTGTTTCTCGGTTTTCCACACCACCTGCGGGTCGGGCCGGATGAGGATGGTCTCTCCCCAGCGCTCCAGGCGGTTGCCGCCGGTGGCATCCAGCAGCTCGTAATCTTTCCAACTATCTGCAGGGCGCATAAGCGTCCTCCTTTCTCTCTTCAAACGGCTCAGAACAGGCTCTGCTGGCCGTTGTCCTCCGGGCTTCCGGTCTCGGGGGCTTTCAGGCCCAGGTGCTCATAGGCAAGGCGGGTGGCACAGCGGCCCCGGGGAGTGCGGGTCAAAAAGCCCATCTGCATCAGGTAGGGCTCACACAGGTCCTCCAGCGTCACGGCCTCCTCGCCCAGCGCCGCCGCCAGCGTTTCCAAGCCCACAGGGCCGCCGTTGTACATCTCAATGATGGCGCGGAGCAGGCTGCGGTCCAGCTCGTCCAGACCCAGCGCGTCCACGTCCATCCGCTTCAGGCTCATCAGGGAAACATCCCGGTCGATGATGCCATCCCCCAGCACGGTGGCAAAGTCGCGGACACGCTTCAAGAAGCGGTTTGCCACGCGGGGGGTGCCCCGGCTGCATTTGGCCAGCTCGTAAGCGCCCTCCGGGGTGATGGGCTGGTCGAGGATGCCCGCCGAGCGCTGGATGATCCGGCTCAGCTCATCGGGGCTGTACAGCTCCAGCTTGAGCAGCACACCGAAGCGGTCCCGCAGGGGGCCGGTGATCTGGCCCGCACGGGTGGTAGCGCCCACCAGCGTGAAGCGGGGCAGATTGATGCGGATGCTCTGGGCGCTGGGGCCTTTTCCGATCATGATGTCCAGCGCGTAATCCTCCAGCGCCGGGTAGAGCACCTCCTCCACCTGCCGGGACAGGCGGTGGATCTCGTCGATAAAGAGGACGTCGCCCTCCTGCAGATTGGTCAGCAGGGCGGCAAGGTCGCCGGGCTTCTCAATGGCAGGGCCGCTGGTGATGCGGATCTGCACCCCCATCTCGTTGGCGATGATGCCCGCCAGCGTGGTCTTGCCCAGGCCCGGAGGACCATAGAGCAGGATGTGATCCATGGGCTCGCCGCGCCGCTTGGCGGCTTCCAGATAGATTTTCAGGTTCTGCTTGACCTTGTCCTGTCCGATGTAGTCCTCCAGATGCTGCGGGCGGAGGCTGTTTTCCTCGTTGTCCGCCGCCGTTAAGCTGGGCTGCATCATTTTTGCGCCATAGAGCGCGGTTTCGTCCTGCATGGATTACCTCCTGCCTGCCATGCCCCGCAGGGCCAGCTTGATGATCTCTTCCACGGGAAGGCTTGCGTCGATCTTGGAAACGGCCAGAGCGGCTTCGCTCTGGCTGTACCCCAGCGACACCAGCGCCGCAATGGCCTGCCCGGCTCCCTGTGCGGCGGGGGCGGCAGTGGCCGCGCCCACATCCTCGAGGTTGATGCCATCCACAAAGCCCTTTGCTACCTTATCCTTCAGCTCCAGCACGATGCGCTGGGCCAGCTTGGGGCCCACGCCGGATGCTGCCTTGAAGGCCTTGTGGTCGCCTGCCGAGATCGCCAGCGCCACCCGGTCAGGCTCCATAACGCTGAGAATGGCCAGACCCACCTTGGGGCCCACACCGGAAACGGCGGTCAGCAGCTCAAAGCAGCTCTGCTGCTCCTCAGTGGCAAAGCCATACAGGCTGATGTCATTTTCGGTCACGCTCATCACGGTGTAAAGGGTGGCTTCCCGGCCCACCCCGGGCAGTGCGCCCGCAACGCTGGTCGGGCACTGTACATAGTAGCCCACCCCGCCGCAGCTCACCACCACGGCGTTCAGGGTCTTTTTGATGATTTTTCCGGATAGACTGTAAATCATAGTTTTCCTCCAGCAGCCTTCCCCTCTCAGTCTCGCATTCGCTCGCCAGCTCCCCCAAAGGGGGAGCCAAAGCATCGAATTGGGCAGCTGCTACTGTACTCATCCACTGATACCAAAAGCCGCGATTGCCTCTCCCTTCGGGAGAGGTGGCAATGCGCAGCATTGACGGAGAGGGCTCAG
>OHHZ01000556.1_pt1 | contig 16774 bp, 14 predicted proteins | sample 1568081 | NCBI WGS metagenome assembly OHHZ01 (sample SAMEA3879597, study PRJEB24766) | human gut metagenome | biome: human-associated habitat; feature: feces | place: USA | collected 1985/1987
CGTGGGCGGCAGTGAAATAACCGGCGCACACGGAATAAAGGTCTGCTGCGATACAGGCGAAAATGAAATTAAAGAAAGCGATATGCAGGCGGTAATACTGCCGGGCGGAATGCCCGGCACGCTCAACCTTGAAAAAAGCGCGGCGGTGCAAAACGCGCTTGACTATGCCGCCGAACGGGGCTTGATTATAGGCGCGATATGCGCGGCACCCTCGGTGCTCGGGCACAAGGGGCTTTTAAAGGGTAAAAAAGCCACCTGTTTCCCCGGGTTTGAAAAGGACCTTATCGGCGCTGAATTTAAGGAAGTGCCCGCCCAGCGCGATGGCAATATTGTAACCGCTTGCGGTGCTGGAGCGGCTTTCGACTTTGGCTTTTTGCTGCTTGAAACGCTTACGGGCGATAAGGCGGCAGCTGAGGAGCTTAAAAAAGCAATGCTTTATAAAAAATAATTTTTGCGGAGAGGAAAACAATGGACGAAAAAAATCCCGATATTACCCCCGAAAATAATGAAAACAATAATACATTTGAGGACGATTTTGTAATCGGCAAGGGCTTTGAAATAAGCGAGGAGCCCATAATGCCCGCACCCAAGAAACGCGGGGCAAAACACTCTGCGGGCAAAAACACACTTAAAAACATAATTTGGATTCTCTGCATAGTGGTAGTGTCCGTCGGGCTTGCCTTCGGCATAATTTTTGCGGGAGCGGACTATATGGGCATAGGCTTCGGCAGGGGAAATGACTGCGAGGTTGTAATTGAGCAGGGAATGTCAACCGGACAGATAGCCGAGCAGCTAAAGGAGTGCGGCGCGGTTAAAATACCTATGCTTTTCAGGGTTTACGCAAAGCTAAAGCATTACGACGGCAAGTTTAAATACGGGCTTTACACCTTTAATAACGAGGCGGGCTACGAGGCGCTTTCGGTTATGCTTATAGAGGAGGGCGCAAAGGCGAACAGCATTAAGGTGACCATACCCGAAATGTCCTCGGTTGACGATATTGCAAAAATTCTTGAGGAAAAGGGAATTTGCGAAAAAGCCGATTTTATTGACGAGGTTCAGCACGGCAGCTTTGATTACGATTTTGTAAAGGATATACCTACCGAAAAGGTTTATTACAGGCTTGAAGGCTACCTTTTCCCCGAAACATATAATTTTTACTCATATGATTCCAAGGAGTGCGCACACTTAGCTGTTGACCGTATGCTTAAAACGCTTGACAGCAAGCTGACCGAGGGTGTGCGGGCTAAAATATCCAAAAGCGGCTACACGCTGCACGAGGTTATGACCTTAGCCTCAATAGTAGAACTTGAGGCGGGCGGCAGCCCCGAGGAAATGCCGAATGTGGCGGCGGTGTTCTATAACCGCTTAAAGAGCGACGAATACCCGAAGCTGCAATCCTCACCCACACAGAAATACCCCTACGGCTCGGGCAAGTACGATACCTATAAATCGGACGGATTACCGCCCGGACCCCTGTGCTCGCCGAGTGAGAACTCCATAAAAGCGGCAGCCGACCCGACTGCGAATTTCGATTACTACTACTTTGTGACCGACGCTAAAATGAAGTTTTACTATAACAAGACCTTAACCGAGCACAACAACACGATAAACCGACTTAAAAGGGAGAACAACTGGATTGGCGATAAATAAAATTCCCGAGCTTTTGTGCCCTGCGGGCGACCTTACGCGGCTTTGCGCCGCCGTTGATTACGGAGCGGACGCGGTGTACCTTGCGGGCGAGGAGTTCGGTATGCGCACCGCCGCGACGAATTTCGGCGAGGAAGACCTGAAAAAAGGCATAGAATACGCCCATAAGCACGGCGTAAAGGTGCATATTGCCTGCAATGTTATACCGCACAATGAGGAAATAGCCCGCCTGCCAGAATTTTTAAAAACCGTAAACGCTTTGGGGGCGGACGCGCTTATAGCGGCAGATATAGGCACAATAGGTCTCATAAAAAAATACGCGCCCGATACAGAGCTGCACGTTTCGGTGCAATCGGGTATATGCAATTACGAAACGGCGAACGCGTTTTACAATATGGGGGCTAAAAGGGTGGTTCTGGCAAGAGAGCTTTCTCTTGCGGAAATTGCGGAAATACGCGCGAAAACCCCGCAGGACTTAGAGCTTGAAGCCTTTGCGCACGGCGCTATGTGCGTTTCGTTTTCGGCAAGGTGCCTGCTTTCAAGCTATATGACCGGGCGGGACGCAAACCGCGGCGACTGCGCGCAGCCCTGCCGCTGGAGCTATTCGCTTATGGAGGAAAAGCGCCCCGGGCAGTATTTTGATATTACCGAGACCGATAAGGGCACATATATTTTAAACGCGAACGACCTTTGTATGGCGGAGCAGCTTGATAAAATGGCAGCCGCCGGGGTAGACAGCATAAAAATTGAGGGCAGGGCAAAATCGCACTATTATGTAGCCGTTACCGCAAACGCCTACCGCGGCGCGCTTGACAGCCTGAAAACCGCCGACGGCGATTGGAAATGCCCCGAATGGGTGACAGAAGAGCTTAACAAAATAAGCCACAGAACCTACTCTACAGGCTTTTATTTCGGTACGCCGCAAAACGCGCAGACCTACCAAAACGCGGGATATATACGGGATTATTCCGTAGCGGCAATAGTGGATGGTTATGAAAACGGCTGCATTACAGCTGTGCTTAAAAATAAATTTCTGCGCGGGCAGGAGTTTGATTGCTTAGAACCGGGCAAGCCGCCCTTTACCGTTTCGGCAAATACGCTTTTCGACGGCGACGGAAACGAAATTGAGGTTGCTCCCCACCCGATGATGAAGCTGAAAATTCCCTTTGACCGACCTGTAAAGCCCGGCGCAATGCTCAGAATGAAGTATTAAAAAAACACCTTACGTCAATAATAAAGGCGTGAGGTGTTTTTTTATGTCTGATACGGGCTTCGGCGCGGTTTTTGCAAAGCGGGCTGCTATTTCGTTTTTCATTTGCGTGGTTTTGTTTTTCAGCTGTATTTTAAGGGTGGCGGTGTCCGCTCTGACGGATTATTCCGCTGTTTTAAACCGACAAAGCAGCTATCGGCTTACCGTGGGAAAGCTGCGCGGCACGATATACGACAGAAATATGGTGCCGCTTACCAATGCCGAAAGCAAAATTATAGCCGCCGTATCGCCCACGCCGAGGGCAGTTACGGCTATAAGCGGGGTGCTTTACGGCGACGAGCTGCAAGGCGTGCTTGAAAAGCTGAAAGGCGGAAAGCCCGTGCTTTGCGAGGTTCCGCAGGAAATAGATTGCGACGGCATTGCCTGTATGCGGGTATACACGCATAATTCCGCCGATACGCCCGCAATTCACCTTTTGGGCTACACAGATTCGGATTTTCGCGGTATGGCGGGAATAGAAAAAGCCTACGAGGATATTTTGTACTCGGAAAAGGAGGCGGCTTTTGTATATACAAAGGACGGCAAGGGCGATATTTTAGCGGGCGTAAAGCCCGCAGCGGAAAACGACAGCGCGGTTACGGCGGGCGGCGTGGTTACAACGCTTGATATAAACATTCAAACGGCGGCGGAAAAAGAGGCAGAGGCAATAGAGGCGGGCGCGGTTATAATAGCCGACTCAAAAACCGCTGAAATAAGGGCGATGGTGAGCCGCCCCGATTTTGATTGCACAAATCTTACGGAGTATCTGGGAGCGGATAATTCACCCCTTTTAAACCGCGCGCTTGCCGCGTTTAACGTCGGCTCGGTTTTTAAAGCCTGCGTAGCCGCGGCGGGAATAGAGGCAGGCAAGGGGGGCTTTAGCTATAACTGCACGGGCAGCTGCAAAATAATAGACCGTACCTTTAAATGCCACAAGCGCTCGGGACATGGACTTATGACCCTTAAAAGCGGTCTTGCAAATTCCTGCAACACGTTTTTTTACAATTTTGCCTTCAACATAGGCGCCGATGCGGTTTTTAATATGGCATCAAGCCTTAATTTCGGCAAAAGCTTTGATATATGCGAGAGAATAGCAAGCGCGGCGGGCAGTCTGCCACAGAGAGAAAGCCTTGATAATATAGCCTACCTTGCAAATTTTTCAATAGGACAGGGGGAACTGCTGCTCTCCCCCGCCGCAATGCTGACATTATACTGCGCGGCAGCATATGACGGCAGCTACGCGCTGCCCACGGCGGTTGCGGGCACGCTGGCGGGCGGAAAGTTTACCCCCACTGCCGAGCGCGGCAGAACAAGGGTTATGACGGCGAGAACCGCAGAAAAACTGCGGGAATATTTAAGCGCCGTTATAACCGAGGGCACAGGCAAGGCGGCAGCGCCCAAAACCGTGAGCGCCGCGGGAAAAACCGCAACGGCGCAAACCGGAAGGTATGAAAAAGGCAAGGAAATATGCGAGGGGTGGTTTTGCGGTTTTTTCCCCGCGGAGGAGCCGCAATACACCGTAATAGTTTTTTCCGAAAACACAGAAAAACAAACTAAAAGCTGCGCTGAAATTTTCGCCGCAATAGCGGACAGACTGAGTGAAAAATAAAAAGCGATTAAAAAAATACACTATTGAATAATTTTTTATACATTTTCGATAGAAAAATCTATTTAAAAAATTAGCCCTCCGAAATATAATAATACTCGACGACAGGAAGTCGAATAAAGAAACGGAGGCAACTCAAAATGAAAAAAATATTAGCAGTAATTCTTACTTTGGCGTTTGCTTTAGGTCTTACCGCTTGCGGTTCGGGCGACGGCGGTTCATCCGACGGCGAGGTTTCGGTTTTCTACTACACCTACAGCGACGCCTACATTTCAAGCGTTCGTTCGGCAATGGATAAGTTCTTGAAGGACGCAGGGCTGAAATTCCAGAATTATGACGCAAACGGCAACCAGACAACCCAAACCGAGCAGGTAACCACCGCTCTTGCGAAAGGCTCAAAGCTCCTTGTAGTTAATGTTGTTGACACCGGCTCAAACGACGCCGCGCAGAACATTATCGACCAGGCAAAAGCGAAAAATGTTCCGGTAATCTTCTTCAACCGTTCTGTTCAGGAATCGGTTGTAACCAGCTATGACAAGTGCGTATTCGTAGGAACCGATTACGAAATGGCAGGTCATATGCAGGGCGAAATGATAGGCAAGTATCTTGTTGATAATTACAATAAGCTTGACCTTAACGGCGACGGAAAGATAAGCTATGTAATGTTCAAGGGTCAGGAAGGCAACATGGAGGCTATCGCCCGCACACAGTACGGCGTTGAGGACGCTAACAAGGTGCTCAAAGCTGCAGGCAAGCCCGAGCTTGAATTCTATGACGCTTCAAATAAGAACAAATACCTTGTAGACCAGAACGGTCAGTGGTCATCTGCTGCCGCTACCGATTATATGAGTACAATTTTAGCGCAGTACAGCGAGAGCAACAAGAATATGGTTGAGCTTGTAATCGCAAACAACGACGATATGGCGCTCGGAGCAATTTCATCCTTGCAGACCGCAGGTTACAATAAAGAGGGCGCAAAGGCTATTCCGGTATTCGGTGTTGACGCGACCGACGCCGCTAAATCCGCTATTAAGAGCGGCGCTATGGTAAGTACCATTAAGCAGGACGCCGACGGTATGGCAAAGGCTATTACCTCTATAGCGCAGAACTTCTTAGGCGATAAGGAAGCCCTTGACGGACTTGACAGTGAAAACCTTGTAGGCAAGTGGAGAGTTAATATCCCCTACGGTACCTACACCGGCGAATAATATATAACTTTCACAGCAGCCGGAATAACCGGCTGCTGTGAGCCAAAGAAAAACGGGGGAGAAAGGCTTATGAACGAGCAGAGAAACGTTACAAACAATACCACGGTAAGCGAAAAGCCTGTTCTGCTTAGAATGGAAAACATTGAAAAGGCTTTTCCGGGCGTCAAGGCGCTTGATAAGGTAAATCTTACCGTAAAGGCGGGCACCGTGCACGCGCTTATGGGCGAAAACGGCGCCGGCAAATCAACACTTATGAAATGTCTTTTCGGGGTATATAACAAGGACTCGGGAAACATATATTTGGACGGCAGGGAAATAAACTTCAAAAATTCCAAAGAAGCGCTTGAAAACGGGGTTGCAATGGTGCACCAGGAGCTGAACCAGGCGCTCAAGCGCAACGTTATGGATAATATGTGGCTGGGGCGTTTCCCCACGGTTGCAAAGGGCGTGCCCATAACCAGCGAAAAGAAAATGTACGCTGCCACAAAAGAAATTTTTGAAAAATTAGAGGTCAATGTTGACCCCAAAACAGTTATGAGCACAATGCCGGTATCGCAGCGCCAAATGGTGGAAATTGCGAAAGCGGTATCCTATAACGCAAAGGTGATAGTATTTGACGAGCCTACTTCATCGCTGACAGAGGAAGAGGTTGAGCACCTTTTTAAAATTATAAATATGCTTCGCAGTCAGGGCTGCGGGATAATATATATTTCTCATAAAATGGCGGAAATTTTAAGAATTTCCGATGAGGTTACAATAATGCGCGACGGCAAATGGATAGCCACGCGCGAGGCAAAGGATTTAACCACCGACGAAATTATAAAGCTTATGGTGGGCAGAGAATTAACAAACATTTACCCGCCCAAGACCAACGAAATAGGCGACGTTTTGTTTGAGGCGGATAATTTAAGCTCTGAATACGCAAGGCTTAACGACGTGAGCTTTAAGGCGCGAAAAGGTGAAATAATAGGCGTTGCGGGGCTTGATGGCTCGGGCAGAACCGAGCTGCTTGAAAATATTTTCGGCGTGGCAACAAGGCGCAGCGGCACCTTAAAGCTTAACGGCAGGGAGATTAAAAACCGCAACCCGGGCGACTCAATTAAAAACGGGTTTGCCCTGCTTACAGAGGAGCGCCGCGCAACGGGAATTTTCGGAATACTCAATATTCGCGAAAACGCGACCATTTCAAGCCTTAATAAATGCAAAAAAGGTCCGTTTTTAAGCAAGGCGAAACTTAAAGCAAACACCGATTGGTGCATAAACTCAATGCACGTTAAAACGCCCACGCAGGAGACCAAGATACGCTCGTTATCGGGCGGTAATCAGCAAAAGGTGATACTCGGGCGCTGGCTTTTAACAGAGCCTACGGTGCTGCTGCTTGATGAGCCTACAAGAGGAATTGACGTAGGCGCAAAGTACGAAATTTATCAGCTTATAATCGACCTTGCCGCAAAGGGCAAAACGGTTATAATGGTGTCGTCCGAAATGCCGGAACTGCTCGGCGTGTGCGACAGAATACTTGTAATGTCGGGCGGAAAGTTAGCGGGCGAAGTTAACGCCGATACCGCCACTCAAGAGGATATAATGACTCTTGCGGCTAAATTTGCATAGGGGGAATTGAAATGTCAACAGCTGCTATTAAAAGAAAAAACCGTTTTTCCGCATGGATTGACGATTTCAAAGCTAAATCGGGCGCGGACAAGCGCAGAGCAATAACGGATTTACTTTTCAACAACGCAATGTATATAATTATCGCCGCGGCGGTAATATACATAGCAATAAGAGTGCCGGCTTTCCTAAAGCTGCCCTCAATAATCAACATAATTTCACTAACGGCGGCAAAGCTGCCCATAGCCCTCGGTATAGGCGGGGCGATAGTTCTTACCGGTACCGATATTTCGGCGGGCCGCTGCGTGGGGCTTACCGCGTGTATTGCGGCGTCGCTTTTACAAATGACGGGCTACGCCAATAAAATATTCCCGAATTTAAAGGTTATGCCCCTGTGGGTGGTGCTGCTTGCGGTTATCGCCGTGGGCGCTGCCATAGGTCTTGTAAACGGCTTTTTTGTGGCTAAATTCAAACTGCACCCGTTTATAGTAACCCTTTCTACCCAGCTTATTGTTTTCGGTCTTGTGCTTATGTATTTAATGCTCGGCGGAAACAACGGTCAGACCCTTTCGGGGCTTGACACCTCTTACACCGATTTCGTTCGCGGCACGCTCTTTAAAATAGGCAATGTAGCCGTTCCGAAATATGTGCTTTATTCGGTAATTTTAACCGCCCTTATGTGGGTTATCTGGAACAAGACAAAGTTCGGTAAAAATATGTTCGCTGTAGGCTCAAACGAAGAGGCGGCAAACGTATCGGGCGTAAACGTGTTCTGGACAATAGTTTTGGTGTTCGTGCTCGCGGGCGCTATGTACGGTATAACAGGATTTATAGAGGGCGCGCGTATTGCATCCTGCTCTGCCAACACAGGTCTTAACTATGAATCGGACGCTATCGCGGCGTGCGTTATCGGCGGCGTTTCGTTCGTAGGCGGCACAGGTAAAATAAGCGGTATAGTAATAGGCGTGTTCCTTTTACAGATAATCTTCGTAGGTCTTAACTTCCTCTCGGTAGACGCAAATATGCTCTACGTTATAAAGGGTCTTATAATCCTTGTGGCTTGCGCTATTGATATGCGTAAATACTTAGCGCGCAAATAAAAATTGAACGGCGGTGAACGGTATGGAAAACAAAACGGCAAATAAAAAGGGCGGACTTTACGCAAGGGTGAATATGTCGGTAAAATCCGCTAATATTATGGTGGGAGTGCTTGTGGCGGCGCTTATAATAGTTTCGGTGTTTATTGTAAAGCATAACGGCTTTACCGTTAAGTTTGATACCGACGGCGGCTCGTATGTAGCCCCCGTAAAGGCAATGTATTCCGAGACCGTATCACCCGCCGACCCGGTTAAAGAGGGCTACGAATTTACCGGCTGGTACACCGACCGCGACTGCACAAACGCATGGCTCGCGGAGGACGGAATTACCGGCAGTATGACGCTGTATGCCGGCTGGAGCGAAAAATAATTTATATGCCTCCCCCAAAGGCGCGGGGGAGACTGATTAAAAAAGGTCTCTCCCGTGTTTTTAAATTTGACTTACTTGATTTTTACCTTCGTTTATATTATACTGAATACATAATATAAGCGGGGGTATTTTAATGAAATATACCGTTCTTGTGGTAGAGGATGAAAGAGACCAGCGCCGAGCGCTGATTGAAAGGGTTGACTGGGAGTCTGCAGGCTTTGAGGTGGCGGGCGAGGCTGAAAACGGCTTTGAAGCGCTTGAGCTTACCGAAACGCTGGAGCCCGACCTTATTATTACCGATATACGTATGCCCATGATGACGGGGCTTGAGCTTGCGCGCCGCGTGCGTCAGCTGCGCCCTATGGTGCAGATAGTAATATTAAGCGGGTACGACAGCTTTGAATATGCCCGCACCGCTATTGAATACAACATAATAAGCTATTTACTTAAGCCTATTTCCCCCGCGGAGCTGACTGACGAGCTTAAAGAAATCCATCGCAAGATGGACGAAAAACTGGGCAGCGTTTTAACCGCGCCCGATACCGACCTTAAATTGCAGCTGCACCGCCTTTCGGTAAATGAATTTCTGCTGCCGCTAATGCTTGGCAGCAACGAGGAAAAACCCGATGAATCAGCGCTTTTCAGCCGCGCGGCGGAGCTTGGAATAATTGACGAAACAGGCGATAACCTTTTTTGCGTGCTGGTTTCAAAATTCAGCGATGAGGAACGCCGAAAATGCACGAATGAAAAGCACGCCTCTTTTATTGACACGGTGCTTTCGCGCTATATGCGCTCGGTAAGCTTTACGGTTTACGGCAGAGTGGTGACCCTTGCCGTAACGGACGGTAAAGAGGATATTTCATCGGTTATGGATATGCCGCTTAAGGAAATAGTGCAAACTGCGAAAAGGCTTTTATCGCAAAGGTGCACGGTGGGCGTAAGCCGCGGCTTTTCCGAGCTTTCAAGCTGCTCCGCCGCCTATTTTCAGGCGATAACCGCAAGGCGCTATACTTCCGACGGCGCAGGCGAGGTGCGCTTTATAAACGACCAGGAGCGCGACGGAGAATTAGAGCTTGATAAAATTGAAAAATCCGCCGTTAAATTAGAGCAGCTTTTAAAGGTGGGCAAGGAAAATGAGCTTGAGGGCTTTATAAACAGCCTGTACGAAAGCAACACGCCCGAAAACGCCGACCTTTTGGTTATGCAGATAATTTCCACGGTTTACAGAGTTACAAGCGCGGTTTCCGAAAAAGCGGAGCTTTTGGCGCTATTTTCCTCAAACCCCATATTCGCGCGGCTTACCTCTTACAGCAGCGAAAACGTTATGAAAAACGATTTGATAGATTTTTGCGAAAAAGCAAAAACCATTATAGCCCGCTCGCAGCGCAGAGACAGCGAGGTGCTGTGCGATAAGGTGGTGCAGATAATAGACGACCGCTATTCGGACGAAACGCTCTCGCTTTCGGGCGTGAGCCGGGAGCTTGGCGTCAGCCCCAATTATTTGAGCGCGCTTATAAAAAAGACGAAAAAGGAAAATTTCGTAAACCTGCTTACCGAGCGGCGAATGAGGGCGGCTTACGATATGCTTGTATGCACGGGAATGAAGGTGCTTGAAATATCCGAAAAATGCGGCTACAGCGACCAGCACTATTTCAGCTATTGCTTTAAAAAATTCTACGGCGATACACCCAATAAGGTGCGGGTGGCGCATAGGGGTGAATAAATGGAAAGGAAACGCAAAGCTTTAAGCCTTTGGCTTATTACGGTGCTTTCGGTGGCATTATCAGCCGCATTGGTAACGGCTGTGTGCACGGTATATTCGCCACGGTTTACAAGCGGGAGCTTACGCGTGACGCGCAGCTTTCCGCCGAGCAATCGGTAGGTCAGGCAGCGGCGGCGGTAAACAATTACCTTGAGCTTATGAAGAAAAAGCTGACGGTGGTAAGCGATACCGTGAACGCCTGCAAAACCGCCGACGATATGGAGGAAAGAATTTCCGCCATAACAAAAATCGAAAGCGATATTTACGCGGTTACGGTTTATGATGAAAACGGAAAAATTATAAACTGCACAGGCAGCGGCGGCAAGCTTAAAGCCGATATTTATAAGGATTTATCCTTTGATAAGGCACTGTTTGATAAATCGGGAGATTTTGCGCTTTCAGCCCCGCACGTTCAAACCCTTTTTGAGGGCGAGTACCCGTGGGTAGTTACCCTTGCCCGCAAAACAGATAATTCGGCGCTCGGCGGCGCTTATATTGCAATGGATATAAGCTTTTTTGAAATAGCGCAGTATATTGACGGCATAAGCATAGGACGCCACGGCTACTGCTTTGTTACCGACAGCAGGGGCAACATTGTTTACCACCCGCAGCAGCAATTGCTTTTTTCGGGGCTTAAAACCGAGAATACCTCGTTTTTAGCCGCATTATCCGACGGTGTTCATAAAGAGGGAAACGCGCTTTATATGCTTAGTACCACGTCGGACGGCAGGTGGCGGGTTGCGGGTATCAGCTTTACCGATTCACTGATATCTGAGCGGCGCGGGCAGATAATTATAAGCATTGCGCTTTCAGCCATTTGCTGCGCGGCTATAGCGGGAATAACGCTGCTTATATATTTAAAGCTTGTAAACGCGCCCGTGCGGCGGCTTATGCGCGCAATGCGCGATTTTGAAAAGGACGCGGCGAATTTCAGTTTCAGCGGCGGCGATATTGCCGTGAGCGAAATTTCAGAGCTTTCCTACTCCTTCGGGCATATGTCCAAAAAAATCAAGGAGCTTATGGAGCAGATAAAAAAGGACGAAACCGCCCTGCGCCGCACCGAATTGCGCGCTTTGCAGGCGCAAATCAACCCGCATTTTCTTTATAACACGCTCGATTCAATACAGTGGATGTGCGAACAGGGCAAAACCGAGGGCGCGGCGGAAATGGTGCGTGCCTTGGCGCGGCTTTTCAGAATAAGCATAAGCAGGGGCAAGGAGCTTATTCCCATAAAGGATGAGCTTCGCCACGCCGAAAGCTACCTTATAATACAAAGCTTTCGTTACAGCGGCAGGTTTACCTACAGCTTTAACGTGGATAAATCGCTTGAGGATTGCTTTTGCAATAAAATTACAATTCAGCCGCTTATTGAAAACGCGCTTTACCACGGCATTGCCGATATGGACGACGGCGAAATAAAAATAACCGTAAAACGCGCCGAGGACGACCCCGAGGATATTTTAATAACCGTTGCCGATAACGGCGTGGGCATGACCGAGGAGCAGTGCGCCGCAGTGCTTGCAAAGGAGCGCTCGGATTCGGTGGGAATAGGCGTTAAAAACGTAAACGACAGGCTCAGAATTTATTTCGGAGAAAAATACGGTATTTCCATTAAAAGCGAGCTTGATGAGGGAACTGAGGTTACCGTGAGAATACCGGGAAACGCGGAGGACAGGCAAAATGAAATTTAAAAAAATAATTGCCGCTTTGCTTTTATCCGCGCTTTTAACATCGCTTTGCGCCTGCGGAAAAACCGAGGAAATAAAGGTTGCCGTAATAGTAAAATCGGTTGACTCCGATTTTTGGCAGAATTTTAAAAGCGGCGTTGACTCGGCGGCTACCGAATATAACGTAAGCGTGACCTTTGAGGGCCCCGAAAACGAGGAAGACTACGCGGCGCAGAATAAAATGATTTCCCGCGCGGCGGAAAACGGGGCGGACGTGATAGTGCTTTCCGCAATTGACCGAACCCGCAACGCCCCTACGGTGAATGCGGCGGTGAGAAACGGCGTGCAGGTTATTACGGCAGACAGCGCGCTGGACTCCTCCCTTATAAGCCTGTTTATAGGCACCGATAACCCCGCGGCTGGCATAGAGGCTGCAAAAGCGCTTGAAGCGCAGTTCCCCGCAGGGGAAAAAATAAAGCTCGGAATAGTGGGCTGCACCGAAAAAACCGAGAATATTTTAAAAAGAGAAGAAGGCATACGGCAATATTTCTCGGGAATTGAAAATGTAGAAATTGTAGCCGCCGTATCGGCAGACAGCAATTTAAAAAGTGCCGAGAGCAAAGCGAGCGAGCTGCTTGAAAAACACCGTGAAATAAACGCACTGGCAGGTCTTAACGAATGGACCACCCTCGGTGTGGGCGCGGCGGTAAAAAAAGCAAATGCCGCCGGAAAAATCAAGACAGTGGGCTTTGATACTAACATTGTTTCAATAGGTATGCTTGAAACCGGCGAAATGGGCGCGCTGATTGTGCAAAATCCGTTTGCGATGGGTTATTTAAGCATAAAAAAAGCGGCAGAGCTTAAAAACGGCGAACAGCCCGGAGAGGAAGCAATCTATACCGCCGTTACCGCCGTAAAAAAAGAAAATATGTACGACCCTGATATTCAAAAAATACTTTTCAGCTTTAAGAAAGGATGATTTTTATGTACAAACCGAATTCGGAAAGATACTTAACAATGACCTATAATCGCTGCGGAAAAAGCGGCTTAAAGCTGCCCGCAGTGTCTTTAGGGCTTTGGCACAATTTCGGCGATACCGCCGATTACGAGAATATGAAAGCCCTTGTTTTCATGGCGTTTGATAACGGTATTACCCACTTTGACTTAGCCAACAACTACGGACCTGCGCCCGGCAGCGCCGAAAGGAATTTCGGTAAAATTCTTAAAGAGGAATTATCGCCCTACCGCGATGAGCTTATTATAAGCACCAAGGCGGGCTACGATATGTGGGAGGGGCCTTACGGAAACTGGGGCAGCCGCAAATACCTGCTTGCAAGCCTTGACCAAAGCCTTAAAAGGTTGGGGCTTGACTATGTGGATATTTTCTACCACCACCGCCCCGACCCCGATACTCCGCTTGAAGAAACCATGGGCGCGCTGACCCGCGCGGTAAGGTCGGGCAAGGCGCTGTATGCCGGGCTTTCAAACTACAACGGCGAACAGCTTGAAAAGGCAGTGAAAATTTTAACCGAGCTTAAATGCCCGTTTATAATTAACCAAAACCGCTACTCAATATTTGACCGCACCATTGAGCAAAACGGGCTTAAAAGCACCGCCGTGCGGCTTGAAAAGGGCATAATTGCTTTCAGCCCATTAGCGCAGGGTATGCTGACCGACAGGTATTTAAACGGTATTCCGGCGGACAGCCGCATTATGACCGACGGCAGATTTTTAAAGCAATCCGCCGTAACGCCCGAACGCTTAGAGCAGATACGCAAATTAAACGAAATAGCGAAGGGGCGCGGTCAAACCCTCGCTGAAATGGCGCTTGCGTGGGTGCTGAAGGACGGCGTTGTAACCTCGGTGCTTATAGGCGCCTCAAAGCCTTCGCAGATACTTGATAATATAAAGGCGATAAACAACACCGCTTTTTCGGCGGAGGAGCTTGAAAAAATCAATAAGGTCTGCAATATCGGCGGTAATGCGTAGGCTATTTCCGCCTGCCTGCCGCACCGTATTTATTCGGGCTTACGCCGGTAATTTTTTTGAAAACGCGGGAAAAATACGCCGGATTTGAAAATCCGCATCTTTCCGCCGTTTCGGTTATATTAAACTGCTTGCACTCAATTTCTCATTTTAACTCTTTACCCCAACTATTGACAAAGAGCCCTTTTTTTATTTCTTCAATGTTTCTATAAGCTCGGAAAAGAGCGGGGTATACACGTCTTTAATGCTTTCAAATATTGTTTCGGCGGTTTTTTCATCATAGACGTGAGAGGTTATATTTCTTGATTCCAATATTTCAAGCCAGCCGTTTTCGTTCGTTAAAAGCCCGTCTGAAAAAGCGGTTTTCATTACGGATTTCGGACTGTTTATATCGGCATATCCCTGCTCAATAAGGATACTCCCTGACGGTCTTCCACGCAAGCTCAGTGCAAAACTCAAAACGCTGTATAACACCGTCGCGCACAGAATCAAGATGAACATTATTATAATCGGTAATCGCCTGTTTAAAGCGCTCTGTCACGGATATAAGTTTTTCGTATTTTTCAGTAAACTTACTCATTATTGTTTTACCGTCCTTTTTAATGTCATTTAACAGAGCCGCGTCGGTGCCGCTTGATACAGAAACAATATCGAACTCCAAAAGTGTGGGGATATCCGCAATAGCTGAACGGAAAACCGCCTGATTGCTTTTGTCAATGCCGTATACGGCTATATCTATATCGCTGCGCTCACGGTTATCGCCCCTTGCTCTGGAACCGAATAAAACAACCTTTGAAGCACCGAAGTGTTTTGCTGCTTTTGCAATAGAATTATATATGTTATTAAAAACAAGCCCTCCGTTTGTTTACTCTCCCCACTCGGCGTATTTCAATGCAATTTCGAGAAATCTTCTCGTTACCTCTGCGCGGTCCTCGTCGGAAAGCTCGCGCAGCTGGTTTAGCATTTCCTGCTCCTTGTGGGTTACAATAAAATATGAGTCTTCCTCGTCTCCGTTGTACATTGCGATTACTTCCTTTAAAATTATTTTATCGGTTTTATAATTATATCTTTTACATCTAAAAGTGTTTGCTCACTTATGTAACGTTTGCTGTTTTCGTAGATGAATGTTTCAGGATAAAATAAATTTCCTTTTTGGGCAACAGTAAAATGTGTATATCCTGTATTTTCATGAGCGAAAAACATAAATTTTGTATTCGTTAATTTTGTGTGCGGGACTAAATCGGCATTAAAATCAATAATAAGCTTACTGTGCTTTTTGTTTAAGTGCTTTTTTATACTGTCGAAATATATTATTCTATCAACAACTCTTTTGTATTGGTTGTGATTTTCTATGCGCGGCTATAGGAAATGTGCCGTTCAGAATTTCGTTATAAATAATTTGTTTGCTCTTTCCTTTAAATTCATATAATTTGTTTAGCTTTTCCAACCCGAGCAAATGAAAGAAAGCTTTACGCGTGAAATAAAAAGAAAAGGAAATATTATCTTCAAGAAATATTGTCGGCGGAAACATCCGCCTTGCCCCGTGTGCGGAAAGGCTTCCTTTCTGCATCACGATTATGAGCATTACTCAAACTACCGCTGCACTGACAAATATTGCAATCATTCCTTTTTTTTATGGAAGTCCGCTGCTGTTACCGCTCCGTCTATGTCAACTCTTTTCGGCAAGCACAATTTCAAGCGTATGCGTTATCCCGTTCAAATTATCATCACGGCTTTGTCAATGTTTTATTTCGGAATATCAGTCTCATACTTAAAACTGCCTTTAATATCAAGGTTTCTCATACCACTGTCAGCAATTGGTGCGTTAAATTCGCCCCGATGTTTGACGATATACGTATCCAGCTTGTTTCCTTATTAGACCCCAATTCCGATGAATGGCACGCCGATGAAACGGTAGTTAAAATAGCAAGGTGTAAAGCATTATATCTGGTTTATCATAGACAGTGAAACAAGATTTGTTATCGGGTTTCACCTGTTCCCGCACCGTGATTCTCCTCAGGCTGTTTCTCTGTTCAGCGAAGCCGTTAAGCTTGGTAAACCGTCAGCGATTGTTTCAGACCGTTATTCAGCCTACAAGGTTCCGGTTAAGTCCATTTTTGACGGTGCTAAGCACATTCGCGTTCAAAGCTTTAAAGACGACATTTCAAACAATTTAATCGAATGCTTTAACAAGCAATTCAAGGCTTGGTACAAAACCAAACAGGGCTTTTCCTCTTTTGAAAGTGCCAATAACTTGATTTCCTTGTTCGTCTTTTTCTTCAACTTTGTTCGCCCTCATTCTGCTTTAAACGGTCTTACCCCGGCTCAGGTCGCCGGTTTAAATTTGTCTAAACGAAGAAAACGGGAGTTTTTGCTCGTTGCGTGAAGCTTTTCTATGATTTCGTGAGCTATCTTTTCATTTTAACTTTACAGTGCCATTCTTTTTTCTTTATCCATTTTTGTTATTATATTTTTCGAAGGATTTTTCAATAGTTATTTTAATTTTTTGTCTTAGGGTATCTGGCTTTGTTATCTCCACATAATTTATATATTGCATTGCCCAGTGCTCCATTG
>OHHZ01000559.1_pt1 | contig 16729 bp, 10 predicted proteins | sample 1568081 | NCBI WGS metagenome assembly OHHZ01 (sample SAMEA3879597, study PRJEB24766) | human gut metagenome | biome: human-associated habitat; feature: feces | place: USA | collected 1985/1987
CGACCCTCTGCTTGTAAGGCAGACGCTCTGAACCAACTGAGCTATGCTCCCAAGCGATTTTTCAATCTTTGGCTCCTGAACCAGGACTTGAACCTGGGACCCTCTGATTAACAGTCAGATGCTCTAACCAACTGAGCTATTCAGGAATTTTTACCCGTTATTTCGTATCGGGATTGCAAAGGTACAACAATTTCCGGTCTCTGCAAATTTTTTTGCTATTTTTTTGCTACCTTTGTCAAGAAATTTTTACGGCAACGGGGCGCAGGAGATAGAATTTCCTTAAAATCAATCGAATACGCTTTCATTCAAATTCTACGAAATATGGACATTGATCTCTTATCGAAAATAGTCAAGGAACTGATTCTGGACAATGACGAAGTGGCATTGCCGGGAATCGGCTCATTCATCGCCGAGATTGTCCCGTCCGTATTTTCCGACAAGGGATACACTATCAATCCGCCATATAGACGCCTGTCATTCAGGCAGAAAGGAAGCGGCGACGAGAACATGGTCATTGACTTTTACGCACGTTGCAACAACATTGACACTCCTACGGCATCGCGGATAATCCGGGAATTCCTGGAGGAGATGAGGCGCGTGCTGGAGACGAAGAAGTCGATCGTGTTTCCGGGGCTCGGGAAGTTGCGTGCGACGAAGGAGAATTATTTCTTTTTCGTGGCCGACGAGGACCTGGACATCTATCCGGAGGGCTTCGGACTGGAGCCGATTTCGCTGAAGACGCACGAGGAAACGCCGGCGGAGGTGTCGGCGACAATGGCGGCGCTCCGGTCGATCCTGAATCCGGAGGAAGCCGAGACGGCAACAGCGGAGACAGCCAAGGCCGAGGAAGTCAACAGGCCGGAGGAGACGACAACGGCACCGGCGGAGGCCAATGTCAATGAGCCTGCGGAAGTCAATGCCCCTGCGGAACAGACTGAAGACAATGCGACGCCAGCTGGCGACAATCCAGTGAATGTCAATGATTTGGCAGCAAATGCCGAAACAGTGGATAATGCCGGGCCAGCAGAAAACACAGAATCCGAACCGGCTGAAGTACCGATGACTGACAACAAGTCGGGCGCAACCATGCCAGCCACCACGACCACCTCAACAGCCACGACCGCCCGGACCACCAGCCGGAAACCGGCCGGCAGCAAGACATGGCAGGTGATAAAGTGGACCGTGATAATCCTCGTGATACTTGCCGTGACAGCATTGCTGACATTCATCATCCTGGCACACATCGCCCCGGACTTCATCGACTCCATACTCTACACCCCTGAAGAGCTGGAAATCCTCAACCTGTAGACCAGCCATCTCAAACTACCAGGCACACTGGAGGGACGCGGCCATGCCCAGCCCTACAGCGTCTGCCCGCCGATGAACTCCCTCATGATCGACGTCGGCGGAATCGCCGCAATCTCATCCGGCGAAAGCGCCACGATATAATCCAGGAACTTCAGGAGACGGACGGCCTCAGTGTAGGCAGGAGACGACGGAGCAATACGACGAAGCAGCGGCTCGGCATAATACTTCAGCATCGGAAGCTCATACAGGAGAGCCGAATTGAACGACGCATCCGCATTCTCCTGAAACGGGAAAATATTGCGGTTCTCACCACGCCTGACACTCTGCCAACGCATTATGGTCTCCTCCGGCGTTATGCCACGGACACGATTGTCACGCACCATGCGACGCAGAAGACGATTGTCAGAAGTCGAAATATTGTTGTTCTCATCGATGTTGAGCGACGTGAGAGCCGATGCATAAACCCTGAAAATACGGGAATTGTCCACATCCGGGACCATGGCCGGATCCAGCGCATGGATACCCTCCATAATCAATATCTCCTTGTCCCCCAGCGAAATACGCTTCCCGGAAGGAACCGAACGTCCCTCCTTGAAATCGAACTTCGGCAACTCCACCTCCTTGCCGGCGAACAAATCATTGAGCTGACTGTTAAGCAGCTTCAGGTCCATTGCCTCCAGCGCCTCGAAATCATAATTGCCGTCGCTGTCCTTCGGCGTATGCTCGCGGTCGACGAAATAATTGTCCAGTTCAATGACCTTCGGCACCATTCCGAGGACACGGCATTGCAACGCAAGACGCAGCGACGAAGACGTCTTTCCGCTCGAAGACGGACCGGCGATGAACACCGCCTTCACCTTGTCGCGACGCGAATAAATCTGATCCGCGATAGCCGCATATTTACGCTCATGAAGGGCCTCCGAAAGGTTGATCAGACGCACCGCATTGCCCTCGGTAATGGCCCGGTTCAATGTTCCTATCCCATTGACTCTCACGATGGAACACCAGTCAGAATAGGCAGCCAATGTAGCAGCGATCTTCGACTGCGTCTTCACCGGGATCACCTTGGAGAAATCACCCTCCGACGGGAATTGCAGACAAAAGCCATTAGCAAAAGGCAGCAAGTCGAAAACCTTCAGGTATCCTGTCGACGGAAGCAGCGGACCATGGAAGGTATCCACCTGACCATCAAGAAAATACACACTGCAAATAAACTTGCCCAGAGACTTCTGGAGCTCCGCCTTGTCAGGCTGGTTGTTTTTCTCGAACAACGCCTCGGCAGCCGAAGCCTCCATCTTTTTCTTCACGAAAGGCATATCCGCAGCCACGATCTCATGCATGCGCTTCTTGATGGCCGCCAAATCCGCATCACTCAGCCGGACAGGCACACGTCGCCCGTCCTCGCGCAGCTCCACGTCACAGATATTGCAATACAGACCGCTCGGAAGAGAATGGTCAATGATCAGCACCTTGTCCGGAAACAGTTCCCTGACTGCGTTCTGCAAGACAAAGCAGAGAGAACGCAGATAGGTGCGGCGCCCGTCAGGATGATTGTAACCGATAAATTCCACTTCATGGGACATCGACAGCCTATAATCGAGTTCCTTCAGCTTATGGTCCACAAGTGCCGCGAGCACAGGATATTCCACCCCGGTTTTCTCATCCGTCACAGTCTTGCAGACCTCATTGGAAAAATCTCCGAGCCTCTTCAGGAACGGAACCTCATAACGCTTTCCGTCATTGACCAGAAAAACATTGAATTTATCAGTCTCAATCATTTTATTTCATGCTAACTAAATTTCCATCAAGCACTTCCTTCAGATACGGTCCCGTGACCGAATCCGGATTCATTGCCAATTCCTCAGGCGTTCCCTGCGCCACGATATAACCGCCGCGACGGCCGCCGTCCGGCCCCATGTCGAAAATATAATCGGCGCATTTCAGCACATCCAGATTATGTTCAATGACAATGACCGTGTTGCCGCTTTCGACCAGTTTCTGAAGCACGCCGAGCAACACCTTTATATCTTCAAAATGCAGGCCTGTAGTAGGCTCATCAAGTATATAAAGGGTGTTTCCTGTGTCCTTCCGGTACAATTCTGACGCAAGTTTCATTCGCTGGCTCTCGCCGCCAGACAATGTCACCGCGGATTGGCCCAGATGAATATACCCAAGACCGACATCCACAAGCGCCTTCAGCTTCTGCGAAATCTTCGGAATCCCTTGGAAAAATTCATAAGCCTCGCTGATAGGCATTTCCAGTACATCATTGATACTCTTGCCTTTATACTTCACCGCGAGGGTATCTTCCTTGTAACGCCGGCCGCGGCACTCATCGCAGACGACATTGACCGAAGGCAGGAAATTCATCTCGATGACCTTGATGCCGGCACCCTTGCACGCCTCGCAACGGCCGCCGGGAACATTGAACGAAAACCTCCCGGGCCCGAAGCCGCGCACCTTCGCGTCCGGCGTCTCGGCGAACAGGTTGCGGATATCGTTGAACACGCCGGTAAACGTGGCCGGATTGCTCCTCGGCGTGCGTCCGATGGCGCTCTGGTCGATCTCGATGAGTTTGTCGATATTCTCCACGCCGACCAGTTCGCGGTACGGCAGCGGATGCATCTTCGCGTTGTAGAACTTGTTCTTCAGAATCGGCATCAACGTCTCGTTTATCAGCGACGACTTGCCGCTTCCGCTGACGCCGCTTATGCCGATGAACACGCCCAAAGGAAAGTCTATGTCAATGTCTTTCAGGTTGTTGCCGCTCGCCCCGCGAATCCCCAACGTATTCCCGGTTCCACGCCTGCGCATCGGCGGCACATCTATCTTCCGCACCCCTCGCAGGTAATCCAGGGTCAATGATTCCCCTACCACGACGTGTTTCAATGTTTCCGCATCGGGAGCGATGCCCTGGAGCAGCATCGGCACAGGGGCATTGAGACAGATACGTCCGCCGTTCAGGCCCGCGCCGGGTCCAACATCCACGAGCCAGTCCGCGTTATACATGGTCTCGGCATCATGTTCCACGACCATGACGGAGTTCCCTTCGTCGCGCAATTCTTTCAGGGAATTTATCAGCTTGCGGTTGTCGCGCTGATGGAGACCGATACTCGGTTCGTCCAGGATATAAAGGACATTAACCAGCTTGGAACCGATCTGCGTGGCAAGCCTGATGCGCTGGCTCTCACCTCCTGACAATGAAGCCGTAGCCCTGTCAAGCGACAGATAATCCAGACCGACATCCAGCATGAATCCGGTGCGTTCTTTCAGTTCCTTGAGTATATCCCGCGCTATAATGTTTTCTCTGTCAGTCAGTTTCGACGGAAGTTCAGCAAACCATTCCGCCAGGGCGGACATCTCCATGGCCGCCACTTCCGATATGGTTTTCCCGTCGATGCGGAAACAGTTCGTCTGTTCATTCAGCCTCGTTCCATGACAGACCGGGCAAACGATTTTCTCCTCTATATCATCCACGATTCCCGGAAACGCCACCATTTCAGAAAGCGTCCCGTCGCCCACGCGGAACAATTCATCCGAGCCGTAGACGATAAGCGAAACGGCTTCCTCCGGAATATCCTCTATCGGGTCATAGAGCGAAAAGTCATATCTTCTTGCTATTGAGCGGATTATATCGAACTTCTTGGTCTCCCGGATCTTGCCGAGCGGGATGATGCCTCCGTCCGCGATAGAAACAGACCTGTCAGGGATGATGGCATCGATATCCACATTCACAATCTTTCCAAGTCCTTTGCAATGAGGGCAATACCCCTCGGGCGAATTGAATGAAAATGAATGCGGGGCAGGTTCCTGAAGCGAGATGCCGGAATCCGGGTCCACGAGATGCTTCGAATAATGCTGAAGCTCCCCGGTTTCCAGGTCCATCACCGCCACGGAGCCCTTTCCGCGCCCCAGCGCAATGGTCACAGAATCCTTCACACGCTTGTCGTCCCCAGGCACCGGCTTCAGCCTATCTACCACCAGTTCAATGAAATGCGCCTTGTATCTGTCCAATGCCGTGACGGTCGAGAGGTCATGCAGTTCGCCGTCAATGCGCACCTGCGTGAAGCCACGTTTACGCAATTGGTCGAACAGCTCCCTGTAATGTCCCTTCCTGCCCCGGACCAGCGGCGCCAGAAGGTAGCATTTCCTGCCATTGTAATTGTGCATTATCAGACTGACAATCTGCTCGTCCGTATAGCGCACCATTTCCTTCCCCGTCACCGGCGAGTACGCCCTGGACGCCTTGGCATAAAGCAGACGCAGGAAGTCGAAAATCTCCGTGATGGTCCCCACCGTGGAACGCGGATTGTTTCCGGTGGTCTTCTGCTCAATGGCGATGATAGGGCTCAATCCATTGATTTCATCGACTTCCGGCTTTTCCAGGACGCCCATGAAATGCTTGGCGTAAGTGGACAACGTATCCATATAACGCCTCTGGCCTTCGGCATAAATCGTGTCGAAAGCCAATGATGATTTACCGCTGCCGCTCAGGCCCGTAACCACCACGAATTCTCCCCGCGGGATATCCAGGCTTACGCCCTTGAGGTTATGGGCCTTCGCTCCCCTGATTTCAATATATCCGGTTTTCTTCATTATTTGCTCTCCTTCACTGATGAAGGAATTTTCTCTCTCTTATAAGTCGTCACCTCGCCCGAGCCGTTGTTCGCGGTGAGTTTCAATGTTTTAGAGGACAATGACACCGCATAGCTGCCCGCGCCCCAAGGCGTGCCGTCTGCGTAGAAACCATAGAGCTGGCCATCCACCATTTCCCAGTTTCCGGTATAATGGACATACTTTCCGTCCTGCAGCTTCTGATACAGGTCGAAGCCGCCGGTCTTGGAGAATGCCAGGTAAACAGACACCTCATACGGCTCCTGTGCCTTGGTAACTACACTTATATCAGACAGATGCCACTCCCCGCAAATATCCTTGTCTTCTTTCGCGCAGCCCGACATTACCACGGCCAGAGCTGCCGCCATCATAATTTTCCAAAGTTTCATGATTTCAACTCATTAAATTGACCTACAACCAGCCTCCGTTGGAAGCCTTCACGCCTCTTGCAAGCACGGAGACCGTTCTGGAAATCTCCATGCCGCCCATCGCCGAACCGGTGCCGACGTTCTGACCGCCCGCCACGGCCTTCACCGTAATCTTCACATTGCCCGATCTCACCGGTTTCAATGTCAGTTTACCGCCCGCAACCTGCGGTGCCGATTTCAGCCCGAGCACCTCCAAGTCCTCCGACGAGATTTCCACGCCGGTATATGTCAATGACTTATAGGCGTTCCCGAAATATTTTCCGAGGTCCAATGTCTGCTCGTCTCCCACCGTCATCACTTCGCAAGGTGTTCCTTCCACATTCATCAGCAGTTTCCATGCATCGACGGCACCTGTTCCCATCTTGCCTTTATAGCCGCTATAGCTTACCGAGTGGACGCTTCTTTTACTGTCATAATAATATGTGCTTCCGGTGCAATACTTGTCAATCTCATCCACTGAAGTGAGAAGCATTGCCTTGAACTCATCTACGGTGCAGGTCTTTCCGAGCGCCTTCATATATGACAGTCCGAGGGCCGCCACGCCTGACACATGAGGGCAAGCCATTGAAGTTCCTTCCATATAATCGTAACCGGAACCGTCATAATAGTCGTTTTCCAATTCGAGCGGCATCGTGGAAAGAATGCTTGAGCTCAACGTCGCATATTCAAGATTCGACTTTGTGGTGCAGGCAGAGTAGGAGTCTCCTCCCGGAGCGGCAATGTTACAGCCGGGGCCGTAGTTGGTATAAGATGTCGGCCTGTTGTCGCATCCGACGGCTGTCACGGAAATGAATTCCGTCATGCCTCCCGGATAGCCGGACATCGGATAAGCTTCATTGCCGGCAGCGAAAATCACCAGACCTCCGCTTATAGGGTTATCCCTCTTCAACCCGGCAAAATATCTGTACGCAGCAACCTCGGCACTCGCATCGCTGTCGGACATATATTCCTTGTCGGACTTAACCTCGCCGCCATCTATTCCGAACGAGCACTGGAGAATGCAGGCGCCATGGTCAGCCGCATATTTCGCAGCCATAGCAATCATCGAAGCCTCTCCACCTTTATCTCCCGAGAAGATCTGACATGACATGATCCTCACGCCGTCACCTTTCCCGGTACCGCCGGCAACACCGCAAACACCTATGCCATTATTGTTTACAGCCGCAATAGTTCCCGCGACATGGGTTCCGTGACCAGAATCGTCCGCATCTGTCCACGTAATCCTGTCCGTGTCCGTAACGAAGTTGTAGCCATGTTTTCCGGTCTTCGGATCAGTCCACATATTCGCGGCAAGGTCAGGATGACTGTAAGCCACGCCCTCATCCACGACCGCCACGATGACCGAAGGGTCGCCGGCAGTAAGTTTCCACGCGTCCACGACATTGACATCAGCCCCTGCCACGGAATTCCACACCGGATTCCCATTGCCGGTATTATGATAACTCCATTGCTTCGAAAGCATCGGGTCATTGAACGCGGCATTTGAGTTCTGCACCGCTTTTGTCTGGATATTGGAGACATACGGGTGCGGCCTGCGCGTCACGACGTTGCGCATGCGGGTATTGTACTGCACGCGCTCGATCTTTTTCTGCGAGGACAATGCCGTCGCCACCATTTCCAGCGAAGTTCCTTTCTCCAAATCCAGCTTGTACCAGCGGTCAAGACCGAATCTCCGCTCGTCCTCCTCATGTCCCGGATAGGACTCGAAAAGAGGTTTGCATGCCAATGCTCCCGCCTCCTTGGCGATGGAGTCAATAGCTCCCGTACCGGCCACGCCATCTGCCACATATATCAGAATTGACTCGGCATCAGCGTTTTCCGGCGTATTTATCACCTTCGAAGCTGCCGGTTTCGGGCCTCCTTCATTTACAATGTTCTCCTTGGCACAGCTGCAAGTGAGCGCAGCCAACGCCACCATCAATATTAACTTTTTCGTTTTCATAAATTTATATGTTGTCACGTTTATAGCCATCCTCCATTGCCGCTGCGATGAGACCTCACGATGATGGACACCGTCCTGCTGAACGCCATGCCGCCCATGGCCGAGTCATCGCCGACACGGCTGCCGCCACCCACGGCATTGATCTTTATTTTCATTGACCCGCACTTGGTTGGATGCAGGTAGAGTTTCCCGCGATTTATATATGGGGCTTCTTTCAGGCCCAGGCTCTGCACATCTTCCTCGGAATATTCCAGTTTTCCATAAGTCAGCTGCGATGATGACGCGCCGAACCATTCCGACAGGTCAATGCCCTGCGACTTGCCGCAAACCGCTTCCGAGCAAGGCGTGCCCTCGATATTCATCATGAAGCGCCATGCGTCGACAGCGCCCGTGCCCATCTTCCCCTTATAGACTCCCGGCTGAGGTGCCACGACTGTCGTGCCCTCACCATAGTCCTTGACAGCGCCCAAAAGGCCCGAGTCAATGTCATTTACAGATGAAAGCAGCAGACTCTTGAACTCCTTGACAGTAAATTTCTTACCGAGCTTCGTCGCGTATGCCAGACCCAGAGCGGCGACTCCGCTGACATGAGGGCACGCCATGGAGGTGCCGTACATGTAGCCATAACCGGAGTCATATTTTTCGGTAGGCAGAGTGGAGAGCACCCATGACCTCGGCGAAACCGGCTTCAGATATGGTTCCCCGCCAGGAGCTGCGATATTGCATCCCGCGCCATAGTTCGTATAATACGACGGAAGAAAGTCCGGGCCGAATGCCGTCACGCATATCACGTCGCTCAATGCGCCCGGGTACGAAGCATAGGCTTTCGTCTTGTTTCCTGCCGCGAAAATCGCGATTCCGCCATCCAGAACATCATTGTTCCGTGTCGCCTCGAAATCCATAAGTGCTTCATATTCAATGGCATTGAGCCCCGAATTTCCTCTTTTGTAGGCGCCGTCGGAATAATATGCCGCGTCTTGGTAGCCGAACGAGCAGGAGATTATGGATGCGCCGTTGTCCGCCGCATATCGTATGGCTTTCGCCACCACCGACGGCGTACCTCCGGCGCTGTTGTCCAATATCTGGCAGGACATTATCCTGACGCCGTCACCTTTTCCGGTTCCTCCCGCGACACCGCAGACTCCCCTGTCGTTATTGTTCACGGCTGCAATGGTTCCGGCGCAATGCGTCCCATGTCCCTGGTCCTTCTCCTTGTCCCATGTGAGAGGCCCGTTGGTAACAAAGTTAAAGCCATGGATATCATCCACATAGCCATTTCCGTCCGTGTCTGCGCCGTCTTCTCTCTCATCAGGATTCGTCCACATATTGGCTGCAAGGTCAGGATGATTGTATTTCACGCCTTCGTCGATTACCGCGACAATGATGGTGTTGTCACCGCCCGTTATCTTCCGCCAGACATCGGCAACATTGATATCAGCCCCCGCGACTGCGGATTCCGCTATGGACTTGTCGCCGGTATTGCGGTAATGCCATTGTCTTACGAGCAGCGGGTCATCGAAAACCTGCTGGGAAGATGCCGCTTTGGTCGCCACTTCTTCGCACGGATAGCATTCACAGTCAGACACTTTCAAGAACGGGGCATCGTATTCTATGGTTTCGATGTTCTCCATTGCCGCAAGTTTCCTGGCAACATCCGAAGCGGGCTGGCCTTTTTCCGGTATTACATGATACCACCTTTCCAGCCCGCAAATGCTCTTTCTTCCGTTTTCAGGGAAGACGCTGCCAGCGATTTCCGCCCCGGCCGCACGCACCGTTTCCGCGTCGACATCGTCAGGCAAGTCTTTGAATTTCACCAGGATACCGTCCACATTATCACAACAAAGCGGAGCATTGACTATCTTGGCCAATGTTCCGTCTTCATTATAGCCTGTCTCCGGAGTCCCGACCGTACATGAGACGGCGAGCACTCCAAGAGCCAGCATATTGACATATCCCTTTTTATCAGTCACTGCGCAATCAAAATTAAGCGCGTTAAGTTACGACATCTCGCCGAAAAGACAAAGCCGGGCTACGAATTTTTCTTGACTTCTTCAGGAATAGTGCATTCGCGATAAGTATAGGTGTCTTTCCCGTCAGGAGATGATACCATCACCAGCGTATCTCCGTCACGGGACACCTTATATGGACAGCCCCAATTCTTGCCGTCCGAGTAGGTCCCGTTCAGAATGCCGTTCGAACAAGACCATGTGCCGGAGAAGTTTCTGAAGCGTCCTTCGCCCAGCTTCTGATACATCGCAAACGTCCCTTTCGCGTCGAAATTTATATAGACAGACACCGTTTCGGAGCCTACAACAGCACTCTTGGTGGCAAATTCGACATCCACCAGCTCCCATTCGCCCTCCACGCCCGCCGCCTTGTCTTCCTTACTGCTGCAAGCCACCGCCAAAGCCGCAGCCACCGCCACGGCAACCGTCATTGCCAATTTTTTGATCATAACCATTTTCATAAAATGTGGAACTATTCATGCGATCACGATGAATCGCAAAAATAGTTCCACGCTTATAATCAGGTCGCCTTTCCGGCGAGATTTTACATTTTATTCAAGTGTAAAGGTGTCATTGGTCCAACCAACCAATCTCCCGAGAGACACATCTCCGCAACACTTGAATGTAAACGTCTTGCTCTCGCTGTCATATTTCGCACTTTCAGTATCTATGTACATTGAGACCAAGCCATACGATGGATGATACCAACCGCTAGGGAAATACACGCCTCCATCTTTATCGGCAGGTACAGTAAATGAAACTTCAGACGAGCCATCCCAAAGGAAAGTGAGATCATACCCACTATCTGAGAAGTTAGTGCCGGCATTGTGATACCAATCCTTGAGCCTGTAGAGGTTAGGCTTTTCTTCAGCCACCTCCATCGGCTGCGCCCAAGAAAGCTTTTTGCCGAGAATTGGGGCAAGCATACCGGAAGCATACGTTCCTTTCTTATACTCTTTCCAAGTATAATCTCTGACCACCACCAATTTACATTCAGTAGCATACGGAAGATCAGTTTCAGACTGAAGATTTACGGTAATTTCGTTTTCCTCGCCGATTGTCAGTTTCGAACGGTCAAACGAGATCTTTACCGACGAAGCAATTTCGCCATCTTTAAACTCAACCGAAGCAGGAGCAGTAAAAGCCTCTTGTACAGCCGGATTCGCAACTTTAATAGTCACGCCCACAGATGCATCTCCCGACTTGTTCGCACGCAAGACCTCAACACTATATGCGTCTTCCATCTTCGCACTCACGACATAGCTGAACTCCGTGTCATCGAAGAAAGCTTCATCTCCACGCGCAGGGTAGGTGTTCATTCCGGTATCTTCAGAGCATGACGCCATAAAGAGTGCTACCGGAAGTAAAAACAATATCTTTATCTTTTTCATACGATTCATTGATTAAGAGGTTTAATTCTGATCTTTAGCCATATCCAATGCAGTATTGCTGTCAAATTCTTTCAGAGGAATCTTAAGTATGAACCTCGGGTCATTAGGTTTCGCATCCGTTGGTTCCGACTGTTTTTTGGAACGGCTATAGCCAAGATTCAGTCTCCTCAAATCCGGAACACGACCCATACCCTCACACCAAAGTTCAATTCTTCTCTGGAGCAAAATCTCATCAATCAGAGTGACAGGTGCGATATGGGTAACCAGGCTGACCTCATCAGAGTCCGTAAGCGAAGATATATCGCGTTTCGCCGTATAACGTTTGGCATAGAGTTCCTCCAGAAGGGCTCTAGCATCAGCATACTCTCCCTTGCGGCACTTGCATTCAGCAAGAGTGATAAGCATTTCTTCAGCTCTCATATTGATCATGTCAGCGACTCCTGTCGTCGCATTGGCATAACCGAATTTGTTGTTCACATAGTAATTATCTACCACCTTCCCCGCTTTGTCTTTCACTAAAACTTCTTCACCCCATGCACGACGCTCATCAGTATCGGACATACCATCTTCGTAAAGCCAGTAGTCAATACACTGCGGTCCTTTAGATCCATACGTGCCGTCTTTAGCCATGTGGGAGATGAAACTTCCATAAAGACCGGCCTGGTCTGCCGTAATCTCAAAGGCCCACAACACATCCTTCATATTACGGTTATTGAACTTACCAAGTTCCGACATGCCCAGCACTCTTTCAAGACCAGGCTTCTTCAAGGCTTCCTCCGCACACTTGCCCGCTCTATCATAATTCTGCTGACCAAGCGCAGCTCTTGCCCAAAGTCCATAGGCTGTATACAAGTCGATATGTGACGGATGGCTCTGCGTCTGTCCACCGGAAGTGAAATATCCGATAGACTTTTCAAAATCACCATTAATCTGCTTGAACAAGCCCTCAATGGTACCACGACCTACACCTTCAGTGTCCTTGTTGGTACCCTTCGTATAAATAGGAACTCCTGGCTTGTCTTTATTCGCAGTATAATTGCCCTGACAGAAAGACTCATAGAGGCAGTAGTATGCAAATGCCCTGATAGCGTATGCCTGCCCAAGGACATTCTGACCGACTTTATCCTTCTTCAGCGATTCTTCCGCATCAGTCACATAATTGGCCTGGGATATGAGCGTATAGAACAAATTCCATGTTGCATACTGACGTCCACTTGTACTTGTCCAGTCAGAAGTCGTATTGAAACAATAGTCAAAATAGAACCATCCCTGTCCTTGCGAGTACATAAAATGATCTTCACCCATAAGAGAACGGACAATGGTAAATCCCGCCAATCCCGGATTTTCATGTGCCCAATTGGCACTCCAGCCATTGGAATACATCATTCTGTAAATACCATCCACGGCACTCTGCGCTTTCTGCGAATCCCCAAATATCTCCGCACCGGAAAGTGCCCCTGCCGGAGCGGTCTCCAGAACCTCTTTTTTGCATGACGCGAAGAGCATGGAAACGCCGAGCGCCACTATTAAAACATTAAGTATCTTTTTCATAATTTACCTCAATTAGATGTGACTAGAACTTAAGCGCAAGACTGAATGAAACAGTTCTTGTCGGAGCATAGACGTAGGAGGTTCCTCCGGTAAGTGAGTACTGCGGGTCCATACCCTTCAAGTGTGTAAAAATCCAGAGATTATCCACAGATGCAGCAATGCGTGCGCTCTTGAATCCTATCTTCGAAGTCCAAAGCTTAGGAAGGGTGTATCCGAGTGTAATGTTCTTGATCGAGAAGTAAGAAGCATCGATCAATTTGTCATCAGTCACGATAGGAACATCACCGATTTCATATCTAGGGACATCAGTTATATCTCCCGGCTTTCTCCATGCGCGGAGGATATCTTTATGCTTCGCTTCAGCAACATAATAGCATCCCATGAACTCCTGATATACGCCGTCATAGTTCTTTCCTCCGATAGAATAGTTGGTAGACACGGCCAGGTCAATGTTCTTCCACCTGAATGAAGTCGACAGCGAGCCATACAAATCAGGAATACGGCTGCCTACAATGACGCGATTTTCCTGAGCCTTGCTGGTACTTGTCGTGATGTAGTCATTGCCATCAGCATCCTTTGCCCAATACATCTTCAATCCTGTCATAGGATCCACACCGGCAGAACGAGCTACATAATAAGAGTACAATGTCTCTCCGACCCTGATAATCTGGCTGCCGCCAATGATATCCTTGCCTTCATCAGTAAGTTTCAAAACCTTGTTGTTGACAGTCGAGCCCATCCAAGTCACACTCCACTGAAGATCTTCCTTATCGAAGATATAACCGGTCAAAGCAAACTCGATTCCCCGGTTGCGCATCTCGCCGGAATTACGGTAATAGCTTGAGAATCCGGAAGATGCAGGCAGAGGATAAGCGAGAAGCATGTCCGTGGTCTTCCTGTTATAGAACTCAAAGCTGAGGTCCAGGCGATTGAACAATCTGGCTTCCAAACCGGTATTGAGGTTGTTGTTGGACTCCCATGTCAAATCAGCATTCGCAACATCATTGATAGTCGCGCCAGGAAGAGTAGCATTAGGAGAAGACAAGTCATAGAGTGCCTGATAAGCGTAATACGAACCGACGCTGTTGTTACCCTGGACACCATAAGAGAATTTAAGGGTAAGGCCATTCAACCAATCAATTCCCTGCATGAATTTCTCTTCTGACAATCTCCACGATGCACCTACTGACCAGAAGTTACCCCAACGCTTGGCAGCAGCGAATCTTGAAGAGCCGTCTGTTCGCCAGCTGGCAGACAGGAAGTATTTCTCATCGTAGTTATATCCTACACGTGAAAGGACTGATTCAATACGGTCCACGTCGCTGGAGCTGCCGGTTCCGACAATTACCGCAGCTGCATCAAGTTCATAGATTCCTGCTCCAGGAAGTCCCGTCTTGTGTCCGGACAAATCGGCTGTCTTGTAGTTATAGTACTCATGTCCTACGAGGAGGTCCACATTGTGACGTCCGAATGTACGGTTATAGGTCAGCAACTGGTTGAAAGTATAACCCAACGAAGTCTTATTGGTTCTCTGAAGTCGTCCGTTTACCTTCTCCGCATTACCGAAATTAGGGTTGTAATAAACCATGGACTGTGAGTTGAAGTAGTCAGCACCGAAATTCACCTGGAATTTAAGTCCTTCCGACCAATTGTCCTTGACTCCTATGAGGTCGATGTGGGAACGTGCGGACAATGAATATGTGTCAGCTCTATACTTGTCGTTAAAGAGAGTGGCATTACAGTTGAAATCACTCTGTTGTCCTGCTGGACGTGAAACACCATAATCGAACTGTTTCTGTCCATTCGCATCAAGGATATAATCACCCGTCGACGGATCTCTCTGATATATAGGATAGATCGGCGCCATCAACTGAGCGGAATAGAACACATTGGAAGCTGCGGCGTCCTTTGCTTCCAATGAATTGGAACCTGTCTTGGAGAAGTTCGCTCCGAGTCCTGCTGCAAACCAAGGCTTGGCATGAGTCTCGACATTCAGACGGCCGGTATATCTTTCGAAGTTGGTGGTTTTCAAGACACCGTCCTCGTTAAGATAGCCGAGCGAGAACATATACTGGGTACCCTTTCTACCTCCGGAAACACTGATTCCGTATTCCTGACGCAAAGCCTTGTTGTCTGTAATTGCATTCATCCAATCTTCACTCCATCTCAAATTCGCATCATCACGAACTTTTCCGTCAGAAGTAAACAATTCAGTAACAGGCTTGTCGTATGGATTATACATTCCGCCTTCTCCGAAAATCGCCATGGAGCCGTTCAACATTTGGTTGGCAGCATTGTTTCCGTACTTGTTATAGAATGCAGAATACATGATTTCCATATAATCCTTGACACCTACGGTCTCATAACGAGGGATAGCTCTTGAAGAAATGCCGACATTGACTTTCAGGTCCACTGTAACACCGCTGTCGCTACCTTTCTTGGTGTTGATGATAACGACACCGTTTGCACCACGCGCACCATAAAGAACTGATGCAGAGGCATCCTTGAGAATGGTCATGCTGGCAATATCGTCCGGATTGATGGCGGATATGCTTCCGTCATAAGGGACTCCGTCCACTACATAGAGAGGGGTCGAGGAAGCATTGATGGAACCGAAACCACGGATTACGATAGTCGATCCTGAACCAGGCTGTCCGCTTCCGGAAGTAGCCTGCACACCAGGTGCCAAGCCGTCAAGGGCCTTTGTGACGTTGGAAACGTTCCTGCGCTCCAGATCCTTGTTTTTCACGACAGCCACTGATCCCGTGAAGGATTTCTTGTGAGCTGTTCCGTATGCGACTACGATTGTCTCATCGAGAGCTGTCGCATCCAGATTAAGTTCCACATTGATGTTTTTCTTTCCGTCAGTTGCAACTTCCTGTTGTTTATAACCGACAGAAACGAAGACAAGCACAGCGTCGTTGGATTTGACATTGATACTGTAGTTACCATCAGCGTCCGCCGATGCTCCTGTCATTGTACCTTTGACCTGGATTGATGCGAATGGAATACCTTCGCCTGTTGTAGCATCAGTCACCTTACCTGTGATGTTGCGGCTCTGCGCAAATCCCAGTCCTGCTGACAACATGATGGTCACGAAAAAAAGAAGGATTTTTTTCATAAGCATTATTGAGTAAGTTTAACATATTGTTTCCACATTCATGTACATCCGCAGCGCTAACAGCACCCACTAGAGGACGTTTATCGAATGCGATTTCTGCAAACATAAAAAATACATTTTTAAAATGCAACATAGTGTAACTTTTAGTAATTACGTATATTGCTCAAGTTATAACGATTAATAAAATGCTGATTTTTAGCAGAATCTGAATTTTATTTACAATTTTTAATCAAATCCGACTTAAAAACTATCAAATTATAAAGAATAAAATTTTTAATTTTTTACATAAAATATCTCAAAAACAGCATTTCGTGGCCCAGAAACGGCAATTTTCCAGCAGCGTATCGCGGCAATGACCATCTGGAGAA
>OHHZ01000561.1_pt1 | contig 16675 bp, 14 predicted proteins | sample 1568081 | NCBI WGS metagenome assembly OHHZ01 (sample SAMEA3879597, study PRJEB24766) | human gut metagenome | biome: human-associated habitat; feature: feces | place: USA | collected 1985/1987
TTTCAATGACCGCTTTCTCCAGATCCTCGTTGGTGGCGGCGATGATGCGGACATTGAAGCTCTTGTCCGTCTTGTCACCTATAGGGCGGTATCTCCGTTCCTGTATGGCACGGAGTAACATCTGCTGGGTTTCCAATGCGAGATTGCCTACCTCATCCAAGAACAATGTGCCACCCTCTGCCTCATTGAAGTATCCTTTCTTTGTGCTGTCCGCACCCGTAAACGCGCCTTTGACATGTCCGAAGAATGCCGAGGGCGCAAGGTCTTTGGAGAGTGAACCGCAGTCCACAGGCACAAACGGTTTCCCTGCCCTTTTGCTCTTATCATGCAGATGGTGGGCGATATGCTCCTTGCCCGTGCCGTTCTCTCCGAATATCAGCACGCTCATATCAGTAGGGGCAACTAATCTTATCTGTTGCATGATTTTCTGAAAGGCGGAACTGTCACGGGCAAAAACGGGCATACGATTTCGTCCGATACTCCGTTCTTTCAGGATGGTATGAAGCAGAGGCATAAGTTTATCCTCCACAAGCTGCTTGGGGATATAGTCCAGCGAGCCGAGTTTCATACTTTCGACTGCCGTATGCACTTCGGCATAGTTGGTCATGATGATTAACGGTTGTGTCATGCCTTCCTTGCGCATCCATCGTAATAGGTCGATGCCGTCACCGTCGGGTAGTCGTAGGTCAGAAACCACGATGTCCCCGTCTGAGGCTTGTTGCAGAAGTTTCTTCGCGGTCGAGAGGTGGTAAGCCTGCACGGTACGGAATCCTTCCCGTGCCAGCAGGTTGCAGACAAACTCGCAATACACGATATTGTCCTCCACCACGATGATTCTTGTTTTATCCATTTTCGTATTTTTCCTTTCTTCTTTTGCCTGCCGGATAATTTCAGCACCTTTATCCAGCACAGCCGGTCACCGCTTTGCATATCGCTTCGTCATCTGGAGTGGCACTTCCATGAAGTTGGGCGTAAAGTTCCCTCAATGGCTGGTCGGCACGGAGAATCTGCCATGAACTTCGCAGATGGTGTGTAAGTGTGTCCAGTTCTTGGAGGTCTTTACGCTGTTCTGCATCCTTGACCGCCTGCATTTCCTTTTCGGTTTCCGCTATCAGTTTGTCCAGCATGACGGATTCATTGCCATAAGATAGCAGAGTGGAAAAATCCGGCTTTTCATCCAATATGCTGCTTAATGCGCATTTATCCGTAATCTCCATCAGTTCGGATATGGAGAACGGCTTGAACAGGCATCCGGCAAATCCACGCCCTATAAGTTCCTCCTTGCTGCAACTGCCCGAAGCGGTTGTCACGACTATGGGAATACTCTTCGAGTTGCCTACATTGGATGAGCGCAACAGTTCCAGCAGTTCAAAACCGCTTATCTCAGGCATATTCAGATCCGTCAGAAGCAGGCTGTATTCCTTTTTTCGTATCAGCTCCATCAGTACCGAAACATTGGTACAGGTATCGCAGTGCATCCCTTCATGGGCATACATTTCTTTCAACATAAGGAGAAGTACCTCGTCATTGTCGATGGCAATCACATCATGGCAGATATGATTATGGCGCATTTGCGCTTGAATTGTCTGTTCCGGCAGTTCCTCGGCTGTCTGCATGGGAATTTCCACCGTGAAGCGGCTCCCTTTGCCTTTCTCGCTTTCCAAGCGTATAGTTCCACCGAGCATCGCCACAATACGCTGCACGATGGACAATCCTAATCCGAAGCCGTCTTTTGCGGCGGCATTTGAAAGACGTTCAAATGCACCGAATACTCGTTGTTGCTCATCTTCGGTCATGCCCGTACCGGTATCTTCAACGATAAGTTTCAGCAAACCGTTATCATAATCCGCTGCCAATGATACACTACCGTTATCCGTGAACTTGATGGCGTTTGACAACAAGTTGTTGCCGATTTGCAGGATACGTTCCTTGTCGGTCAAAACCACCGCATCGGTGTGGCTCTCCACTATCAAAGTCAGCCCCTTGTTCATGGCAATGGGCATGAACTCCGTTTCAAGAATATGCGTGATTGCGGAAATCCTGCAAGGGGAAAGGTTGGGTTGCTCCTTGCCGTTGTCCAGACGGAAGAAATCCAGCAGCGTGTTGAGCATCTCCCGCATACGCTCGGAAGATTGCCGGATATTATCCACATACATGGTGCTTTTATCCGCGCTACAACTTTTCTGCATCAGTCCGGCATAGCCTCATTTTGTCAATCGTATTTTTTCGTGGTAGAAGTAGTTTACGATGACAGGTTTGCCTTTTTCCGAGCGTCCGTATGGCAGATCGTTTATACGATACGGGAAGCCCTGCTCCTTGGCGTAATTTGAAATGTCCTGCTCCAATGCCTGCCAGTATTCAAGCCTTTTTTTATTGTAAATTTCCTCGTAAAGCGGTATGAGGTCAGGATACTTCTCACGGATATACGTCATTATCCCGCCTTTGAACTGCCCGCGTAAATTCAGGTTTTCAAGCCAGATTAAATCAGCATAATCTTTTACCTCCTCTATTATTGCCTTCACGTCTGTTATTCTGGGGAATATGGGCGAGACGAAGCATACGGTGCGGATACCTGCCTCGTATGTCTGACGCATCGCTTTCAGACGGCGTTCAATGCTTACGGCGTTGTCCATATCTGCGCAGAACTGCTCGTCGAGCGTATTGACAGACCATGACACAGTCACTTTGGGAAAACTCTTCAACAGGTCGAGATCGCGAAGGACAAGATCGGACTTTGTGCATATCATAATCTCGGCATCGCTTCCTCGCAGCTCTTCGAGCAGCCTTCGGGTACGGTGGAATTCTTCTTCATACGGATTGTAACCGTCCGTCACAGACCCTATTACAACACGTTCACCGTCGTATTTATGAGGATTCGTTATCGGCTTCCAGTTTTTTACATCTAAAAACGTACCCCACGGCTCGGTGTGCCCGGTGAACCGTTTCATGAACGATGCGTAGCAATACCTGCAGGCGTGGGGACACCCTACATAAGGGTTGACCGAATATCCTCCCACCGGCAGAGAGGATTTGGTCATTACACTCTTTACATCTATTTCCTTTATTGTATCCATATTCATTGTATTCGTCTGGTAAATTGTTCCGGCAATTCCTGAATCATTCTTTCGTCGCCCATAATCGGCAGCAAATCCTCTTTCATGAACACCGGTATGCCATGAGCCTTTGCCTGTTCTGCAATGCTAAGCACCCATTCGGGGCGCGAATATGACTTTCCTTTTCGGTTTCCGGTCTCTGTGCCTATGACAATCCAGTCAATTCCCTCGAAATCAATCTCGCCGATATCATCGAAGAGAGGTTCAAACGTGACATGGTAGTGTCGTGCTTTGATATTCTTTTTCAAATCATCAATCCTCCTTTTCTCGGAACTGCGCGTGACGGTCACGCCCATCCATACGTTCTCGTCGTCAGAGGAGAAACTGATTTTGTCAGGGCGCTTCGTCAGAAAGATATAGGCGTGCTGGGGATTGCTGCTGATCCGCTCGAAAATTTCTGCGTTCCATTCAGGCTTCCAATCGGAGAAATCGCTCATTCCTGTCATGAGCCACACATGAGGACGGGACGTATCGATGATGCGCAGTTTTCGTTCCATGTATTCAGGCACGGAAAAGTCGTCGGTAATGTGGAAACGGCGGCAGTTGTTACGGGCATAGCAGTAAGGGCATCCTATAGTGCACCCTACCACTATGTTCATGTTTTTTATCAGGGATTTAATGCAGACACTCATAACACAACTGTTTCTCCGTCCTCCGGGATAATCAGCCGGCTCATGTCGGCTTCGTGATGCGTTGCCTCATTGCGCAGAATTGCACGGGTGGTCTGGCAATGGTCGATGGCATCCATGTGTACGGCTATCAGCTTGATATGCGAAGGCAATTCGTCAAGTATCTGCATCACTTCGTTCTCGTCGGGGATGATAGGACCGTCCGTTTTGGAAAATTCGGGAAAGATTGCACCTCCGGAGTTTACCACGATATAGTCAGGATTGAACCGTTCCACGGTGTCTCGGATACATGCTTCCCATCGGCAGTCACCCATTATATAAACGGTCGGGAAGCCCTCGGCTTTTAGCACATAACCTGATACAGGTCCCATCATCTGCCCGATCTGCCCGAAACCATGATGTCCGGTCGTGCGGTAAATGGATATGCCGTCTATTGTTTTTATTTCTTCGATGGGTATCACATTTGTAAATCCGTCGTTTCTGATGGCGTCCGCGTCCTGGGGCTGAACGTAGAAAGGAATTTCTTTGGGCAAATGTGTGGGGACACTCGGCTCGTAATGGTCGATGTGATTGTGGGTCAGGAGCACCATGTCCACGCCTCCGATAATATCCTGAATAGGAATGGTGAGGTGTACCCTCGGTGTTTTATTCACACCGAGGGCCGATATCAAAGTGCCTTTGTCGGCTAAAACGGGGTCAATTAGCATGGTGTGTCCCGCATACCTGATTTTCAAGGTGGCATTGCGCACCAATTGTACTGTGGATGTCTTTTTCATGACTATATGTCTTGTTATTGATTACGGGTGCAAAGTTCGGAAGAATCCGGCGAAACATCTATGCCTGAAAAAACGGTAATTATGCCATTTTGATAAATGAAATTATTATCTTTGCAAAAACGACAAGGATATGGACGAGATAATCAACCCTGATCGACTGGTCAGCGTACCGTTCAACAAGACACGCTGCGGTGTGGATTTTTACATCAATACTGCCATAAACAAGGACATCGGACTTGTGCTGACAGAAAACAAGCGGTTTAAGACAGACTTCTTCAGCTTCTACTTTTTCCGTAAGGCAAACGGATATTTGCTACTGAACTTCCGCAAGATTGAACTGCGCGACGGCATGGTTCTCCTGCTTTCACCCCATCAGCAACAAGAGTGGCATGTAGATGAGACGGCGTTGGATTACACGTTCCTTATATTCCGCGAAGATTTCATGCGTACTTTTATCGCCGACAAGTTCTTCGTTTTTCGCCTTTTGTATTGTTACCAGACAGATACGCCGCCTTACATCAATGCCACACATGACGAAATGAAGGAATATATGCGGCTGCTCGGAAAGATTAAGTATGAGCTGATGAATCCAGTGTCCGATACGTACAATATCATTGTTTCCTTACTATATTATCTTTTGCTGATTATCAATCGTACATACGCTGCCGCCTATTGCTTGCCCGCTGAAATTGCTAAAAACAATTTCGCTTTTCGGTTCAAGGACTTGTTGGAACAGAATATCCGCACCCACCAGCGGGTGCAGGAATATGCAGACATGCTTCATGTCAGTCGCATCACACTCAATAACTCAGTAAAAGCCCAATTCGGAGTATCAGCTACCCATTTGATAAAACAACGTCTGCTTGAGGAACTGAAGAACGAATTGCTATTCTCCAACCGCACTGTCAGTGAAATGGCGGATGATTTCAATTTCTCTGATCCGAGCCATCTCATGCGCTTCTTCAAACAGCAAACAGGCAAAACATTTACTCAGTACATGACGGATTACAATAAAGGCATATACGAATAACTTCTTAATATAGTCGATAGCGGCTATCGAAATATGGTTGTTGATGTTCAGGCGTTTTTGTACTGCATGAACCATTTTACGATTTCTGGATCTTCGTGCGAGCCGAGTAAGAAAGGCTTGTCGGTATCCAGCGTCTTTATCCGTGCCATGTCGTCGGCCGACAGGGTGAAGTCTAATATGTCGAGATTCTGCTTCATGCGTTCCGGTTTCACAGACTTAGGAATAATTATGCACACTGATATTTATCGCGCCCGGACAGGTGTTCGGTGCGGAAGATGACGGCATGCAGTTCCAACCAGATGGCTACCTGCTTATGTTCCATCCCGACCTGCTGCGGAATACACCTCTCGGGCGGATAATGCGTGAATATTCGTTCTTTTCCTACGAGACAAACGAGGCATTGCACCTTAGTGTGGAAGAACGGCAAATCATCATGGATTGCTTCCACAAGATTCAATATGAATTGAACCATCCGATACACCGTCACAGCAAGAACCTCATCACAGACAGCATCAAGACGTTCCTTGATTACTGCACACGTTTCTATGACCGCCAGTTCATCACACGCGACAACCAAAACCGAGACATCCTCGCAAGATTTGAGCGGTTGCTTGACGAATACTTCCATGATGGGGCTGCTAAACGGATAGGCTTGCCCACTGTACAGTATTGTGCAGACAAGCTCTGCCTCTCGCCCAACTATTTCAGTGATTTATTGAAAAAAGAAACAGGTTCAACCGCCCTGCATTTCATTCATGACAAGTCTATTGAAATAGCCAAGACGGAACTTGCATCTACAGACGACACCGTTAATGAAATCGCCTATAATCTCGGCTTTCAGTACCCGCAACATTTTACCCGACTGTTCAAGAAAGAGGTAGGTTACACTCCGAATGAATATAGAGCGCAAGTGTCGTGAGAATTGGATTAGTACAGAATATTAGAACCCAACACCTCTCTTGCGCTTAACTTTCTTCCTTCTGCGAAGTATATCCACCATTTCCTGATTGGCTTCCGCATCAGCAGCGTTATAAGATGAGCCACTGCTTTTTAGCAATCCCCAAGAGCCGTTGAACAACTCGCTTTGTGCCGTGCCGGACGGTGCGCTTGGTGTAGCCGTTTCATATATTCCGGCTGTTATTCCCATACGTTCCCTGCATCTGTTGTGCTGCAAAGCCGCGTCAATCTTGGAATAACTGAAACGCCTGTCCACTTTGGAGCCGTTGAAATGGTAGCCATTCATGGAGAATACAACACCCTGCACCTCGCTGGTCTGCCCCTTATGCTTGAAATGTACTTCCACTCCCTGCCGTTTCAGGTTGGCGATAAGCACGTTCCAGTTGCCGCATCTGCCGACTTCCATTTTGATGATGTCGTAAAGCGCATATTTCGTCCTGTCTGGCTCTTTCAGGCGGTTGCGTTTGACATTGTCCTTTCCGCCAGCCATATGCAAGCCGTATTTCAAGGTCAATTCCTTGCAGATGCGGGTACTGCGCAGACGCTCGTGCCTGTCCGATATGGTATTGCCGTTGTTGTCTATGCGGTTGAAAGCAATATGCACGTGCGGATGCTCCTTGTCGAAATGCTGGGCGATGAAGAACTGCGTATTCTTGATTCCCATCCGTTCCATATATTCAAGCGCGATGCCTGCCATGATACGGTTCGTCAGCCGTAACTCATCCTCTTTGGAAAAACTCAACGCGATATGTCCGACAGGTTTTGTCACCTTATCGTTCATCCGTGACTGGGCATTGAAACTCATGGCGATAGTTTCCAGATTTTCCATAAACAAGCCTTCGCTTGCTACTATCTGCGTATCCTTCTTCTTGTCGATGATGTAATCCACCACACCCTTGAAGTCGCTTCCTTTTACGATTTTCGCCATCATATCCCTATCTTGGTTATAAGTTCATGAATCCTTGCCACTGCCACCTTGCAGTCCCACCGTTCATCGTGGAAGCCTCCGGCGTTTGCCTTACGCGCAAGCTGGTTGAGATTGTTAGCCATGCCGCAGAGTTGGCGGATGTATCCGGCATGTTCCTCCGACAGCCGTTCTTTCACATGACCGTTACGGAAACATTCCCTCATGTACTCGCTTGGTGATACGCCCGCCTCATGCGATCGTGTCAGCAGGCGGAAGTAGTCGGCTGCCGTCATTTTCACTGCGATACGGTATTTCAGTTTCTCGGTTGCTTCCTTCTTGGGGCGACCTCCCTTGTTGCGTTCCTTGTGTTCCTTTGTCTGTTCCATATTTTATTCCTTTTAATTCGGTTACTGATTCAACTGTATAGACCGACGGGATGCCACCTCCTGCAATTTGGATGGTGGGTGGCAAGCGGTTTCGGTACACCCGAAACACAAACTTGCTACCTCCCAATCCTTAAGGAATGAGTTTCGGGCATCTCCCGTTTTTCTCATTCGGGATGTCATAATCCCAACCCTTTCTTCTTGGGTTTTACGATAGTTCTTGGCGGTGGACTAACGGCTAATTTCTGCCGGATTCCACGCAGGTAATCGTTCAGGTCTTTATGCCCTTTGTAGTTGTCGGAGAAGTCGCGGATGCGTCCGGCGAACTTCCTTTCCAATTCCCGATACGCCTTTCTTCCCGCCTCGTCATTGTCGAGCATGCAGTGGATACGTCCATACCCGTGCAGCACATCTATAGCTTTGGAAACATTGGCGGTCGAATTGAGGATGACGTAATCCTGCCTGTCAAGGTCGGGCAAGTTCGAGCAGTTCCTCTTCCGCAACGTGAGGAATGAAAGATAGTCCATCATGCCCTCGAATACAAGGCATTTCTCTCTCGCTTCTCCCTGTTGCCGAATATGGCTGATGTCTTTGGGTGCGACACAGCCTTTGAAAAAACGGTTACGCACTTCAAATCCTCCCGCCACATTCGGAAAACCGATGGCGAAATAGGGCTTGCCGTTATGGGTGAAGTGGAGCTCTTTACATTGCGCCTTTGCCAAAGCGATGTTTATGCCCCGTTCCTGCAAGTATCGGAGCAATGCCGGATGGGTGAGTTCGCCCACCTCCAAATGTTGGAAACTCGGTTCGGATGCCTGCTGGCGAAAAGAGAAAGATATGGGACGGATGTGTGGTGCCTGTTCCGCTATCTTGCCAAGCAGATAAGGCACATGGTCGGATGCGTACAGTACCCCTGCAAGTGCGATGATGTTACCACCTCTTCCCAGTCGTAGGCTCGGTACAGAACGCCTTACTGCCTTTCGGCAGTAGGTTTTCCCGTACCTGCCCCCAAACCGTACTTGCATGTCTCCACGCATACGGCTCTCCGTTGATAACATGACTTTATTTAGCATGGTTGTGTATTTTGGCATAGCACTTTTCACAGACGACCAATGTCTTCCTATGCTTTTCAAGCATCAGCCTGTCGCATTCAGTTTTTCCTTTAAGCTGATTTAGCTTTCTGACATGACGCATGACTACAGGTCCGACTTTTCCACATAATTCACATGTTCTCGCATCCAATCGCTCAGTAAGTGTCGGCTGTGGAATTGCGATTGTGTAGGATAAGTCGTTTACCTCCGTATAGTACATTGGTGGTTTACGTTTGAATCCCTCATTATAGAATTTCCTGTACCGTAATTTACCTTTTGCATCCTGATATGGCACTATAATGTCATTCCCAACCTTATATTTGTCAATGACTTTGCTTACAGTGCTATTGGTTTTTCCTGCAATGGTATGGTACATACTGTACTCCATGATGTATCCAAACTTTGAGAGCGCGTATGCCACGTTGTTGGCAATGCAGTAGTAGTTGTAGAACCCTCTGATTTCAGAGTTATATGCCGCCACTATGTCCTCGATTTTCTTCTTCATAAGATTGCCTCTGAACTTTGCAAACCAAACTTGTCGGCCATTTTCTACCTTGTATCTGATGGCGCTGTATTCTTCCAGTTTGTTCCGCACCGTTTCTATGGCGACCTTTAGGACTATCTTACCGTTGTAATAACGGGCTGGCACATTGTTCTTGTCCCGCTTGATAGCATCAGACTTACGGACTGAAACATCGAAGCCAAGAAATTTCGCGGGCTTTTGTGCGTTTGTTATCAATGTCTTTTCCTGTGACAGTTCCAGCTTGAGGTTTTCTTCCATATACTTGGTAATGTCCGACTTGATTTTAACGCACTCTGCCTTGCTTCCGATAACACCAATGAGGAAATCATCTGCGTATCTTACGTATCGAAGCCTTCTGTATGTTTCATCCATACTGTCTCTGCTCTCAATCTTTTGCCTTTCACGTCTCAGTTTCTCATACTCATCCCTAAGCTGTAATCTGACATCTGCATCCTGTATGTTCTTGATGCTTTTAAGGATGCGTTGCATCTTATCGCTAAGTTGCTTGTATTCTTTGGTGATGTGTCTTTCTTTTCCCTTATTGAAGCGTAGGGCGTATTCTTCCATATACTTGTCAAAATTATCAAGATAAATGTTTGCCAGTATAGGACTGATATTACCGCCTTGTGGAGTTCCCTTGTTTGTATTATGAAACTTCCAGTCTTCAATATATCCCGCATTCAACAACTTGCGGATAAGCCTTAGAAATCTATCATCGGCAATCCGTTTCCGCAAAGTTGCAATCAATACATTGTGGTCTATGTTGTCGAAGAATCCTTTAATGTCTCCTTCCACAAACCATTTTGTACCTGTAAATGTCTTTTGGATATGGGTCAATGCGGTATGGCAGCTTCTGTTTGGTCTGAATCCATGTGAGGTGTTTGCAAACACCTCTTCATAGACGGCTTCAAGAATCATGCGCACCACCTCCTGTACAAGTTTGTCCTCAAAGGAAGGAATTCCAAGCGGTCTTTTCTTACCGTTTTTCTTGGGTATGTATATCCTTTTTGCCGGATTAGGCTTGTAAGACTCATCTCTCAAAGATGCAATGACTTTGTTTATTCTTTGAAGACTCATCCGATTGATGGTTTTCCCATCCGTACCGGGTGTCATATTGCCTGGTTTGGCGTAAATACGCTGGTAAGCAACATGAAACATCTCCTCATTGAATAAGATACGGTACAGCCTTTCGAACTTGTAATCCGAAACTTTGCCATGCTTGTTTAAAGCTTTTAATACTTGCTCAGGACTTCTCATAATGTCTCACACATTTTCCATTATTTGTATTAAGTTATCTAACTGCTTCCCTTCGCCATGTACAAGGCTTTCCCTTGCTCGGACTACTACGGAAGCTCCGTTCCCATGTCAGATATTCAGGGTCCTATGCCCATAGCCTTACGGCATTCTGATTTAGGGAATCCCCATTTGCTTTCACAATAACTGTTTGGCTCGGCAGACTGTCGGATGCGACTTACGTTCCTATTCCACTTATTGTGGTTGCTCTGAAGCCAGCTCCTGCTCCATTGTAATTTCGGTTTACATGGGGTGCTTCAGCCCGACGTGAATCAAATACCTTTCGTCGGGGCTGGTACGTGTGCAGCAGAACTATCGTTCAACCAATCAGGCTTCATCCTTGTGTCTGTCTTTTCCTCTCGCCATGCAGTCGCAGCTTGGTATTTAGCTGACTAATGACTTTACCGACATGCTTTTGTCACCTTTGGATTTCTCCTCCAGCTAAGTCGTTGAGGATAGGTCTGTTGAACTCTAACCTAATCTCTTGCCATAGAGATATTTATTGTGTAGCCTATATGGGCGCATCATAATCGAACCACAGGTTGCGGTCGGTGTTCACCTTGAACGAGGCTTCCGTTTCCTGACGGAACGGGGATTTATACCACAGGCAGTTTCCCTGTTGCTTTACGGGCGAATAACCCAAACTTTGCAGATAGTCCGCAATTTTGATTTGTTTTGCTTCTTGGATGTTCATGATATAATTTCTATGGATTTGATGATGACTGTAAAAACGTTGATTTGATGAATGAGATATGTATTGTCCTATACGTTAATGCTTTATATTCTCAACATCTTCTCAACAAACCACTCACAAATAGAGAATCCAACAAACTGATGCTGTTTCCCTCTCAACTTTTCTTTTCGATTGTTGAGAATTTGTTGAGAGTGTATGCTGTTTATTATCAGTATGGTTATATCATTATTCATCAATTCAACAAAAAAAGAATAGTATTACAGGGATTCAAGTTGTTCCCTTGTGACGGTGTAGAAACGACCGACTCTTTTTATCGGCTCATATCGGCACTCCCGATTGTAATTGAATTGGTAAGTGGTATATGTAAGCCCGTTAGAGGCAGGAGTAAGTTTCCAACATTCCTGCAATACCTTTCTGACTTGGTGCTTCTCCACCTTTACCTGCGAATGTACCAGCAAAAGAAGAATGTCGTTGTGGCAGAACGAGAATGTGTCCGTGCCGACACTTTCCATAATGTCAAGGATAAGTTCGCACATCTCTATCTCCAATCGGTTGCGGTTGCTGCGGATAATCTTCTGCAAGGCTTCGGTATGCAGCAAAGAGGGCGCAAACCACATACGGCTTTCCTTTTCGGTGGAAAGTTGTCTGTATTGCAGGTAATACAGAAAGGCAGGTATCTCAGCTTTCAGCTTTTGCAGGAAGTCTGTGTCATCGGATTGCAGACGGTCTATCTTGCGCACCCAATAGCGTGTTTCACCTGCATCAATGATAACAGGCAGATACTCGTTGTTGGAGCATAGCACGAACTTGGCAAAGAACGCTATCTCGTCACGGTCTTTGCCTTTGGCTTCCACCTTGTAGGAAAGTGTGGTGCTGAGGTTCTTCAACCGCTCGCTGTCCTCCCTGCGGTTGAGCAATACCTCGTCCACCACGATGAGCAGTTTTCCTGCCCAGTCGGAATTGAACTGGCTGCGGAAGTCCTCGTTGGTATTGAAAGTGACATTGTTTTGAAACACAGCTTTCAGGAAGTTCAGGAATGTACTCTTGCCCGTGTTGCGTTCTTCTGATACCAACAGCAGGATAGGCAGTTTCTGCACGGGTTGCAGGTAGAGCAATTGAAGATAGTCCATGCCCAATTCATACTGTTCACCGAAGATATGGCGCACCAATGACCGGATACAGGGAAACTCGCCTTGTTGCGGACGGTGTCCTATCGGCTCGTAGAGGTTCAGGAACTTGTCCACCACGGGACGGTAGTCCACATGGTCGGGGACGGTGCAGAAGCCGTCGTACTTCGGCACGGTGGCGAGATAGTCCTTGCCGTAGTCCTGCCGCAGTGTTTCGTTGTTCCACACGATGCGCTTCTTCACATAGCCTCCGTTCAGACGGGGCTGGTTCACTAACTTGTAGAGGGTAGTACCCACACGGATAAACTCCTCATTTTCAAAGTTGCCTTGTTTCATTAGCACTTCATTTTTTTGTTTAATCAGTGCAAAACTCGGCAATTAGCGCAGAACGGATTAACAACTCACGCATACCTCACGTAAGATTTTCTTGGATTTGGCTTTATGACATACAACAAAAGCCCGAAGAAATGCCATTCTAATGGATTTTTCTTCGGGTTTGTCGTAATCGTACGTATGAATGGCAATACACCTATTCACATACTCGTATAAATACATTGTTGGCAATGGGAATACGCATAGGTCTCACTACTTCATGTCGTCATATCATTAGAACTTATGCCTGATAATTAGACATATCCCAACCATTTATACCCAGCGAAAAGAAGATATTTGTTTTCTCTTTTCGCAAGTACAGCCTTTTAAATATGGCATTGCGCACCTGTTCCGCACCGAAGCTGTCAATGCGGAAAGCAAGTGCGACTATCATCGGAAAGCTGAACACATCGGCATGATACCCGTTCTCCTGCCGAACATACTTCTGTACCTCGTATTCTTTTAATGCTCCACTGTTATAGATGTTTCTGATGGCAGAACGAAGTGTCGGAGCAATTACTCCGAACAGTTCCACCAATTCCGGCTCGCTCATCCAAATGTTTGAGACATTCTCCGGCATGATGATATTGCCGGATTCATTCACTGTTATGCTGTTTCTTCTCATACTCATGACATCGTTATTCCGTTAAACGTCTTACTCAGTTTGTCGCCGAACATGGTCAGGTCGTTGTCGAGCTTCTGCGTGGTTATCTTTGCGTAGAGTTGGGTCGTGACTATATTCGTATGTCCCAACACACGGCTTACGCTTTCAATGGGCATCCCCTTGCTCAAAGCTAATGTTGCGAAGCCATGACGACTGCAATGAAATGATATTGACTTGGTTATGCCACATTCCCTTATCATCCGTTTCAACGGTTTGCAGATAGACCAATAGTTCAAGTCGGGGAATATACGATTGTCTTTCTGCATCGGTCGGTAGCGTTCGACTATCTGCAAGGGTATATCCAGCAGCTTCACTTGGAAGGCGACTTTTGTCTTGTGGCGTTTGGACAATATCCACTTCTCGCCGTTCACCTCCACGATGTTGTCATTCGTCAGTTCCTGAATGTCCACGAATGACAAGACGGTGAAACTGGCAAAGATGAAAATGTCACGGATGTATGCGAGCTTGCTGTCTGCAAACTCATGTGTCATGACCGCTTTCAGTTCATCCTCCGTCAGATATTCCCGTTCTTTCACATTGGGGCTGATATGAAACTGGATGAAAGGATTGCGCGGTATCAACCCGTTATAATGCGCTTTCATGACCACGCCTTTCAGCCACATACAGTTTGCCCATATCGAACCGTTCCGCAATCCGGCTTCAGTCGAGAGGTATGCGGCGAACTCCTTGATGAAATCGGGAGTAAGTTCCAACATGGACATATCGCTGCGTCTGTAAAACGACTTGATAAAGGCGGCTACATGGTTTCTTGCCCGTACACGTGCCCGATAGGTAGCCATTACCCTGTCTTTGCCTACCCGTTTCTTGAACACTTCGTTCTCACGGTCGAATGCTTTTAGCAGCGTCTCATACTCGCTGCCGATTCCCTGATAGGCGTTGCGCACCATCTCAGCCGTAACAAATGCCTCGCGGTCTGAAATGCGCTGGTAATGTTTGATGATTTGCGCCTTGATGTTGTCAAGGGCAAGGTTGATGTCTCGTGCCTCGCGGCTCTTGCCTTTCGCCTTGTTTCCTTTCACGTCCCAAAGCGTTTTCGGGATGTTCTGCTTACAACTGAACTGCGCCACAGTCCCGTTGATTGTCACTCGTCCCATGATGGGGACAATACCGTTTTTCTCCTTGCTGCCGTTCACGTAGAACAGAACCTTGAATGTGCTTCTTGCCATACTCGTTTTTTGTTTGCAAAGTTATTACTCAACGAGTTAGACCTTGATATGCCAACCTGTGCCACAAGCTGCCAAATACAACACGGTGTGTTAAAAATCACCATTCGGCGGGTAATGATTTGGAGACCGTTCTTCTTCATAAATCCGCTTTCCTTTACGTTACCTCGATTTTTCGCCTGTCCTCATTTGTCTTCGCAAACGCCTTATTGACAGGCATTACGAAGACATTTGTCCCTTTTTATTCGTCTTTTCCAGAGATTATGGATAACTTTGCATCTCAACTTCAGATGTATTTTGATGACTTACAGACTAACGGCCGTGAAGTTTCTGTGGAAATCCTTACTTTTGATAATGGCAGTGGGGTGAATCTTGAATCGGAATTCGATGGCGAAATGCTTACAGATATTATTGATACATGGATGTATAATCATACTGTAGAGCATCGTTACAGCGTATCGGATGCTACGGAAAACAGAATGTTATTGGAACAGGTGCGTATTCCTCTTTTCCGGGAAAATGGAATGCCGATGGATACGCGAAATTTTGTGAATAATCTGAGACGTGACTTACGTAAGGCTCCATATAATATAGAGTGTAAGTTGCTTACAAAAGGGTTAGGTAAGGCTGTTTTGGTACTTGGAGAAAAATAATTATAGAAAAAAGAATGCTTATGAAAAGAGCTATTTTATCAATGATATTGTTGTGTATCGGACTTTACTCTTATGCACAGGATTGTGATATACATTTGATGGCTATTTCTGTAGATCAGAAGGATAATACTCCTGAGTCTGCGAATGAATATTTGTACAATCGGTTATGTACAGCGGTAAGTCATGATGGTATCAGTGCTTCTGGACAGTATGCTCAGTTTTTCGTTGCAGCTAAAGGGCTTGTTTTGTATGAGCAGGTGGTTCCGGGAGCTCCGGCTCAAACAGCACTTACATTATCTTTGAATTTGTATATTGGAGACTATTGGGGAGAAAAGGTCTTTGCACGTACTTCTTTTGAAATACGTGGGGTAGGAGAGAGCCGTGAACGTGCTTATCTGAATGCTTATCGCTCCCTAAATAAAAATAATGCTCGTTTGGTAAGTTTTTTGGAAGAAGGAAAGAAGCATATTTTAAATTATTATGATACAGAATATCGTAATATCCAGAAAGAAGCGAAAAGAGCTGCACAACTTCGTGATTATCCTAAGGCTTTATTCTTGTTGACCTCTGTACCAATGTGTTGTAAGGGATATGAAGCAGTATCCGAAGATCTGATACAGATTTATCATGAATATATTAATTATAATTGCGACCGTTTGTTGATGGAAGCTCGTACTGCTTGGGCTACTTATCCAGACCTTCATGGGGCGGAATTGGTTGCGGAGATATTGAACCAGTTAGAGCCTGATGCGGCATGTTATGATGAAGCAATGAAGCTCTATAAGGAGGTAAAGGCAAAAATGAAAGATGACTGGAATTATGAATTCCGTAAAAAATATGAAGACAAGATCGCTCTTCGCAAGCAGATTATAGAAGCGGCTCGTGCAGTGGGAGTTGCCTATGGAAATGGACAACAACCTCAAACAACAAATATTATGTGGTTGAAATAAGATAGTGTAATATGAAGGTAAATTTTAGTTTCTTGTTTATTCTGAGTTCTGTGTGTATGTGCTTGAATTTGCAGGCTCAGAATTTGCGTCCTCAAGCTGACAAGAAGGGACGATTCGGTTATGTAGATGAGGCGGGAAATAAAGTTATCTCTTATAAATATGCGGAGGCATATCCTTTTGAAGAAGGGCTTGCCAAGGTAAAAAAAGGAGATAAATATGGCTTTATAGATGTAAAAGGAAATTCTGTAGGTAAAATTAAATATAGCCTTATTCTTCCGTTTACAGGTTCTTATTGTAGAGTTGCTGTGGGTGGTTCCTATAAAAATGGC
>OHHZ01000563.1_pt1 | contig 16590 bp, 13 predicted proteins | sample 1568081 | NCBI WGS metagenome assembly OHHZ01 (sample SAMEA3879597, study PRJEB24766) | human gut metagenome | biome: human-associated habitat; feature: feces | place: USA | collected 1985/1987
TACCAATTAAGTCGGACTATCCTATGTTTCGTAAACTTGTGACGGAGCATTGGAAAGATTTAAATGATTTATCTGCGGACTATTTGGATATTTACTATTGCTTTGAAAATTATGGAGCCTCCGGTTATGATCTGATGAGACAACTGAATTATTTGCCAGAAAAAGTTCATGCTAAGTTACCCTGTGTCATCCTTTGGAAAGAAAAAATGGATGAAGCTTTGTGTACCTCGATTGATGGATTGTCCACTGAGGATGTGTACTACTTAGTTCGAGAAATCGTTGACTTAATAATCCAAGGGAAAACATTAAATGAAATAGTTGAAGGAGTAAATAATATGGGTGATGAAAAAAGAAATAAAGATCGACCGATCATGAATTACAATCTGAGTGCCAACGGAGCTACTAATGTAAATCAAGCTGTAGTGACTGGCAATGAAAATATTGTTTCGCAGAGTACCTCGCAAAACGATAATTCTGATTTTATAAGAGAACTGAATCAGGCAATTCATATCGTAACCCAAAGCGAATTGTCTGAAAATCAGAAAAAAATACTGATTGATATTTTCGAAGATGCTAAAAAGAAGGACAAGCAAGAAGAAACAAAGGCGAGGTTCTCAACGTTTATTGCCTTTGCGGGAAATACAGCAGAAAAGCTTATTGATATCTTTGCAGGATTGACAACGATTGCTACATTCTTTGGACTAAACCGAGTATATTGAAAACGACTAGAAACATCAAGGTAAGCCATGCACTAGCATGGCTGTGCTACTCAAATATGCTACCTCTCCGTGGTGAGCAGCAGGCAACGGATTTCCGGCTAAAGCATATAATCGTCAATTCACTCTTTGGATGAGGAAGAACTATAATGGGAAAGTATTTTGGAACAGATGGTTTTCGTGGTGAAGCCGGAATTACATTAACAGCAGACCATGCCTATAAAGTGGGTCGCTTTTTGGGCTGGTATTATAATGCTCTCCGTGAGCGCAATGGTGATACCGACCCTGCTCGCATTGTCATTGGCAAAGACACTCGCCGCAGCTCTTACATGTTTGAGTACAGTCTGGTCGCTGGGTTGACTGCTTCTGGTGCAGATGCTTATTTGCTGCACGTTACGACCACGCCGTCTGTGGCTTACATTGCTCGTGTGGATGACTTTGACTGTGGCATCATGATCTCCGCCAGCCACAATCCCTACTATGATAATGGCATTAAGCTGATTGACTGCTACGGCGAGAAAATGCCCGAGGAAATCCTGCTGCTGGTAGAGGACTACATTGACGAAAAGCTCCATGTCTTTGATAAGGATTGGCCGGAACTGCCGTTTGCTCATCGTGAGCACATCGGTTGCACGGTGGACTACGTGGCAGGCCGTAACCGTTATATGGGCTATCTGATCAGTCTCGGCATCTATTCCTTCAAGGGTGTCAAGGTCGGCCTAGACTGCGCCAACGGCAGCTCTTGGAATATCGCTAAAAGCGTTTTCGATGCCCTGGGTGCTGATACCTATGTCATAAACAACAAGCCGAATGGCACGAACATCAACAACAACGCCGGTTCTACGCATATTGAGGGTCTGCAGAAGTTTGTTGTGGAGAAGGGTTTGGATGTTGGTTTTGCCTTCGATGGTGACGCCGACCGCTGCCTGTGCGTGGACGAGAAGGGTAATGTCATCACTGGAGACCATATCCTGTATATCTATGGCTGCTATATGAAAGAGCGTGGCAAGTTGCTGACCAATACTGTGGTTACGACTGTCATGTCCAACTTTGGTCTGTACAAAGCGTTTGATGAGCAAGGTATCGGTTACGCCAAGACTGCTGTGGGCGACAAGTACGTATACGAGTACATGGCGAAGAACGGCTGTCGTATCGGTGGTGAGCAGAGTGGTCATATCATCTTCTCCAAATATGCCAGCACCGGCGATGGTATCTTAACTAGTTTGAAGATGATGGAAGTCATGCTGGCTAAGAAGAAGCCAATGAGCGAGTTGGCGGCACCGCTGAAGATCTATCCGCAGGTGTTGGAGAATGTTCGTGTGACCGATAAGAAGGCTGCACAGAGTGATCCGGCGGTGCAGGAAGCAGTGTCTAAAGTTGCTGAGGCTCTGGGCGATACCGGCCGTATTCTGGTGCGTGAATCCGGCACTGAACCGGTCGTTCGTGTTATGGTGGAAGCACCTGACCACGATACATGCCAGAAGTATGTTGATGAAGTGGTCAATGTGATCTGCGAAAAGGGATATAAGGCGTAAAGTCAATGACGACTCTGGCAATTACCCGGAGTCGTTTTGCATAAAAGGGAAAGTATAATAGATTAAATAACGGGAGGGATAAACCTATGTGTGGAATCGTTGGATTTACAGGAAATCGACAGGCGGCACCGATCCTGCTGGATGGCCTGTCTAAACTGGAGTATAGAGGATATGACTCGGCTGGATTGGCTGTCCGGGATGGAGAAGCACTGGCACAGGTCGTGAAAGCAAAAGGCCGTCTGTCCAATCTGATTGAGAAAACCGATAACGGTAATGCACTGAAAGGAACTTGTGGTATTGGCCATACCCGTTGGGCAACCCACGGTGAGCCGAGCCAGACGAATGCACATCCGCATGTTTCCGGTAACTGTAGCCGTTCCGGTTCCGGCACAGTGGAGTCTGAGGTCGTTGGCGTACATAACGGCATCATCGAGAACTATACTGAACTGAAAGAAAAACTGTTGAAGCATGGCTATACGTTCTACAGCCAGACGGATACCGAAGTGGTCATCAAGTTGGTGGACTACTATTATAAGAAGTACAACCTCGGCCCTATCGATGCCATTGCCAAGACGATGGTTCGTGTGCGCGGTTCCTACGCTCTTGAGCTGATGTTCCGTGATTATCCGGGCGAGATCTGGGTGGCGCGTAAGGATAGCCCGATGATTATCGGTATTGCGGATGGTGAAACTTATGTGGCTTCGGATGTCCCGGCAATTCTGAAATACACTCGCAATGTGTATTACATCGGCAACCTTGAGTTTGCAAAGTTGACGCCGGGTGAGGCGCATTTCTATGACCTGAACGGCGATGAAATCGAAAAGCAGACCACCGAGATCAAGTGGGATGCAGAAGCAGCGGAAAAAGGCGGCTTTGAGCATTTCATGCTGAAGGAAATCTATGAACAGCCTAAGGCTTTGCGCGACACCATGACCAGCCGTCTGGACGCGGAAGCAAAAACCATCGGCTTCCCCGAGCTGAACTGGACAGCCGAGGAGCTGCGCGAAATCAATAAAATCTTTATCGTGGCCTGCGGTACCGCTTATCATGCAGGCATTGTCGGCAAATATTATCTGGAGCAGCTGGCGCGTGTGCCGGTTGAGGTGGATATTGCCAGCGAGTTCCGTTACCGCGACCCGCTTGTTGACGGCAACAGCCTGACGATTGTTATCAGCCAGAGCGGTGAAACAAGTGATACGTTGGCGGCACTGCGCGAGGCTAAGCGTCTTGGCTCCCGCACTCTGGCGGTTACAAATGTTGTCGGCAGCTCTATTGCGCGTGAGGCAGACCAGGTTGTTTATACCTATGCCGGTCCGGAAATTGCCGTAGCATCTACCAAGGCTTACACTACACAGCTTCTGGCAATGCTGATGCTGGCGATTTATGTAGGCCGTCTGCGCGGCAGCATGAGTGCCGAGCGTGAGCAGGAGCTGGTTCAGGGCTTGACCTTTGTACCTGAGCAGATTCACAAGATGTTGGAAAACGTGGATCAGATTAAAGTGTTTGCGCGTGAATACGGCAGCAGTGAGGATGCCTTCTTTCTGGGACGCAGCCTTGATTATGCCGTAGCGCTGGAGGGTGCGCTGAAGCTGAAGGAGATTTCCTACATTCATGCGGAGGCTTACGCAGCAGGCGAGCTGAAGCACGGCACCTTGGCGCTGATTGTTTCCGGTGTGCCGGTAATTGTGCTGGCAACGCAAATGGACGTATATGATAAAACCGTCAGCAACCTGCAGGAGGTTAAAGCACGCGAGGCTGTGGTTATTGCCATCGGCTTTGAGGGCGACACCTCTCTGGAAAAATATGCGGACCATGTTATCTACATCCCGCGTACGGACAAATATCTGGCACCGCTGATGGCAGTGCTGCCCTTGCAGCTGCTGGCCTACTATGCGGCGCTGACTCGCGGCTGTGATGTTGATAAACCGCGTAATCTCGCGAAGAGCGTAACAGTTGAATAAAAAATAAAATTGACGGCGTAACGGATGTAAAAATCCGTTGCGCCGTTTTTGTAATTACAGAGATACGCTGATTATGGTATACTAATATTAATTTGGAGCGGAAGGGGAACAAAAGCAGATGGCTTATAGCGAGCTTTTTAAAAATTACAGTGATATCCGCAATTTTATGCGGCGCTTTTATGTATACGGCTTTGAAAAGCGGCAGGATTTTACTGCTAAAAGCTCCAGAAGCTATGATGATAATCGCCGGCGTCTGGACAGCTGGCTGGAGGATTACATGAGTTTCAAGAGCGAAGCGGACGGCAGAGCCTACCGCATTTCTTTCGACAGCAGCAGTATCAGTCATAATCCTTTGTATAAAAGCTGGAAGGCCAAGAGCTTTACGTCCATGGATATTACGCTGCATTTTTATCTGCTGGATATTCTTGCCGACGGCAAGGCGTATTCGGCGGCAGAGCTGTTAGAGCTGCTGTGCAGCCGTTATTTTAACTGTTTCGATAATCAGCTGCGTCAGCCCGATGAATCGACGGTGCGCAACAAGCTGAATGAATATACTGCGCTCGGAATGCTGCGGCTGGTGAAGCAGGGACGGCGCAATCTTTACTGCTTGGCGCAGGATGAGGTGAACTGGCGCAGCTGGCAGCTTGCCTGCGCCTTCTTTTCCGAGGCGGCGCCTTTGGGAGAGGCAGGCTCCTATTTGCTGGATAAATTTGCCGAGGACTGCGAAGCTTTTGCCTTTAAGCATCATTTTATTTTATATACGATGGACAGCAAGCTGCTGTACGAACTGCTAGAGGCAATGAACAGCAGGCAGTCCGTAACGCTTTACCGCTGTGACAAGGACGGCAGCAGCATACCGCAATATGTTTGCCCTTTGAAAATTTACTGCAGCACGAGGACAGGACGGCAGTATCTTTTGAGCTACAGCTATGCTGCGCAAAAGCTGCTGTTCAACCGTTTGGACCATGTCGAAAGTATTGAGGTTAAACGCGCCGAAGGACGCTATGAGGAGTTTTTGCAGCTGGCACAGGAGGCGGCGCCGCACATCTGGGGCGCAGGCATGCTCAGGACAGACCGGTTGGAGAAAATCAGCTTTACGGTGGAGGCGGCAGCTGACGAGCAGTTTATTGTGCAGCGCCTGGAGCGTGAAAAGCGCTGCGGAACGGTGCGGCAGCTGGATGCGGAGCATTATCGCTTCAGTGCTGCCGTGTATGATGCGCGTGAGCTTTTGCCGTGGTTACGCACCTTTATCGGGCGTATTACTGCTTTTAGCTGCAGTAACGAGGAAATAGAGCGCATTTTTTATGATGATCTGGAGCAGACAGCGGCCTATTATCTGCAGGAGGTGCAAGCGGATGGCGAAAAATGACAGCTTTTTTAACGAAATATACGGCACCTATTTTAATGTTGTGAGCAGTATTCTGCGGCAGGCGCAGGAAAAGCAGCTGACGAAGGACAGCTTGGAGCTGTTGGTGCGGGAGCAGGCCTTTGCCGACAGTTGCCTGACCATTCCCAAGTCACTGCAGGACGGAAGCTGGCCGCTGCTGCAGAAGGATATGACTACGCCGCTACGGCATGCGCCGGCGATGCCGTTGACAACATTGCAGCGTCGCTGGCTGAAAAGCCTGTTGACGGATAAGCGGCTACAGCTTTTTGATGTAGATTGCAGTGGGCTGGAGGATGTGGAGCCTCTGTTCAGTGAGGAGCAGTTTGTCTATTTTGACCGTTACAGTGATGGCGACAATTATGATGCTCCCGAGTACAAACAGCATTTTCGCTTGCTGCTGCAGGCGATAACGGAAAAGCGCAGGGTGGAAATCAGCTTTATCAGTGGCAAAAACGAGAGCGTGCGGAAGGAATATCTGCCGCTGCAGCTGGAATATTCGGCGAAGGATGACAAGTTCCGTCTAAAGGCAGTGTGCGAGCACCATCTGCATTACGTTAATGTGGGGCGCATTAAAAGCTGCCGCCTGTTGGAGCAGACGGGTGAAGAGGCCTGCATGCTGCTGGAGCCGGAGCGCTGTGCGGTTACAGTCCTGCTGACGGACGAGCGCAATGCTCTGGAGCGGGCGATGCTGCATTTTTCGCATTTGGAAAAGATAACGGAGCGCTTGGATGAAAAACATTACAGGCTGCAGCTGATGTATAACAAAAGTGATGAAACGGAAATGGTTATCCGTATTTTATCCTTCGGTCAGGAGCCGGCAGGCTTTATTGAGCTGCTGCGTCACAGGCTGCGTAAGCAGCTGGCGCTGCGGGCGAAGGAGTAAGGGTAAAAATATAATTTGCCGGAAGCTCATTTGATGTCGAAGCCTTATTATAAATCACCGGACCTGTGGAATTTCTGCAGGCCCGGTGTATTTTTTTGTGTTCTTAACAGTAATTTACTTTTACGCAATCAACAAATGTGTTATAATTAACGATACATGTCATTTTTGTGAAGAAGTTGAAATTTTTATGTGTAGGTGATGAAATGGAAATGTTTTTAGTGGCTGTGGGCTTCTATGGCATCGGCGTATTAACCATGCTGCTTCCCCACGGCATGCAGCGTGCTGCACACTGGCTTGCTAACAGCGCTGCCCTTTTTGGCAGCGCTGTCTGCGCTTATGCGGCAGGCCTGCTGCTTTTCGGCGGCGTGAGCCCCGCACCCCTGACCTGGGGCTCGTATTCTTTAGGCTGCGATGGCTGGAGCGCAGTCTTTCTGCTTTTGACCGGTATCGCCGGTGTTGTTACCAGCCTGTACGCGCTCGGTTATGCGCGTAGCTATGAGGGCAGCCGTCTGCGTCTTTTGGGCGGCATGTGGTGCCTGTTTATCATGTCTATGGTACTGGTGCTGCTGGCCGGTGATGCCTTAAGCTTCCTGCTTTTCTGGGAGATTATGGCCGTAGCCTCCTTTATGCTGGTTAACCATGAATCTGAAAAGCGTGCTACCTGGAATGCTGCCTATCAGTATCTGGTTATGACCAGCGTCGGTACGGCGGCGATTATGATTGCCTTTTTGCTGACAGGCTCTGCCAGCGAGGGCTTCAGCTTTGCTGCTATGGCCAAGAATACGTTGGATGCCAGCTGGCAGCATCTTGTTTTTGTCTGTGCCTTTGCCGGTTTTGCCTTAAAGGCCGGTCTGGTGCCGCTGCATGTGTGGCTGCCTAAGGCGCATCCGGCAGCACCCAGTCACGTTTCCGCGCTGATGAGCGGTGTTATGCTGAAGATTGCGCTTTATGGCTTCGGTCGTTTTATGTTCAGCTTTTTGCCTGCCTGGAATTACTGGTGGTGCGTTGTTGTACTGCTGGCAGGCGTAGTATCCGCATTTTTGGGAGTACTCTATGCTCAGATGGAAACGGATATTAAGCGTGTGCTTGCTTACTCCTCTGTGGAAAATATGGGCGTAATCTTTGCTGCCTTCGGCTGTGGTATGCTGATGAAGGCTTCCGGCAGCAGCTTTTATATGCTTGGCTTTGTTGCAGCGTTGGTGCATGCCTTTAACCACAGCATTATGAAGGTGCTGATGTTTATGTGTGCCGGCAGTATTATGCACGGCACCGGCAGCAAGAACCTGGAGCTGTTCGGCGGCCTCGCACGCAAAATGCCGTATACCGCTGTCTTTGCTTTCGTCGGCTCGCTGGCGCTTGCCGCTATTCCGCTGACGAACGGCTTTACCGGTGAATGGCTGGTGCTGCAGAGCTTTATCAGTCTGGGTACAAGCTGCGCCGGTCAGGATATCCGCCTGTGGACTGCGGTATCCTTTATTCTGCTGGGCTTTACCGGAGCACTGGCTCTCGGCTGCTTTGTACGCTTCTTCGGCATCACCTTCCTGGGCCGTGCTCGCAGTGAAATTGTGGAGCATGCGCACGAATCCGATAAATTTATGCTCGCTGCTATGGGCGTTGCATCTGTTTTAGTTGTTGCTTGCGGTCTTTATCCGCTGCCGGTAGTACGCGCCGCTCTGTTGGCGCTGGGCATGCCTGTGGCTCTTGATGCCTTCGGTGTGAATCTGGCGTGGGCCGGCGTTGGTACTGCTATCTGCTACAAGCCGCTGCTGCTGCTTGCCTTGCTGCTGGTGCTGGGAGCAGTGCTGTGGCTGGCTGTTAAGGACTGCTTTGTTGTGGAGGATGTTACCTGGAACTGCGGTACCTATCCGACGCAGCGTCAGCAGTATTCCGCTACCGGCTTCAGTAAGCCGGTGCGCCGTGCGTTTGATTATCTGCTGAAGCCAAAACGTCAGGTAACCTACATGCGCAAGGAGCATGCTTACTTCGGCCGTCAGCTTTCCTACAAGCTGGAAATTCCCGATATGATTACAGAAAAGCTTTATCAGCCGCTGCAGAAGCATTTTGTAAGTGTTTCTAATTTCCTGCGCCGTTTGCAGCAGGGCAGTGTGCGTTTATATGTTGCCTATGTTATGGTGGCAATGATGTTGGTACTGGTATGGGGGGCGCTTTATAAATGATTTTAGAGAATGAATTATTACAGCTGGCCCTCGGTATGGCGCAGGCAGTTTTGCTGCTTTTGTGCGCTCCGCTGGTAACCGGCATTGTTAAAAAGGTAAAGGCCTGGATGCAGAACCGTATCGGCAGCAGCATCTGGCAGGAATATTACGATATCCGCAAATGGTGGGGCAAGCCAACTATGCTTACTCCTTATACCAGCATCACCTTCCGCCTGGCACCCTGCGTATATTTTCTGACGACCTTTGCGGCAGCCTGCATGCTGCCGGGCTTCTTAGGCGGTCAGGCCGGCTTCGGCGACGTTTTTGTATTTGTTTATCTGCTGGCTTTGGGACGCTTCTTTATGGCAGTTTCCTCAATGGATGCAGCCACCGCCTTCGGCGGTATGGGCGGCAGCCGTGAGGTTTATGTGGCTGCCTTTGTTGAGCCTGTTGTGATGCTGGCCGTGCTGTCTAACGTGCTGCACACCAACAGCACCTCGCTGGCAGGCATGAGCCTGCGTACGGATGAGGTCAACCTGACGGTAGCAGGCGTGCTGACCTGCATTGCCTTCTTTCTGGTATTGCTTGCAGAAAACAGCCGTATCCCAGTTGATAACCCTGATACGCATCTGGAGCTGACGATGATCCATGAATGTATGACACTGGAATATTCCGGCCGTCTGCTGGCGCTCATCCATTGGGCAAGCCAGCTCAAGCTGCTGGTATTCTTAGTGCTTTTCGCTATGCTGTATCTGCCGCTGGATTTGCCGGTAGTGCTGAAGGTGCTTATCGGTGCGGTAGCTGTAGGCGTGGTTGAAACCTTGAACAATAAGATGCGCCTTTTCAAGGTGCGTGTATATCTGGCCGCAGCAGGCCTGATGCTGCTGTTGGCAGTAGTGGCACAGTAAGGAGGTAACGATGGAATATTTGGTTGTAAGTTTAATGTTTATCGTTTTCCTGCAGACGCGCTTTGTGGAGCTGCGCCGTGCAACTCTGTGTCTGGCGCTGCAGTCTGCGCTGATTGCGGCAGCCTGCCTCGTCGTAGGTATGAGCCATGGCAGCGGCCTGCATGCCTGGCTGCCCGGTGTGCTGACGATTGCCGTTAAGGTGCTCTTTATTCCTTACGCTATTTTGCGCGTGGTGAATCAGCTGCGCGATGAGCGTGAAATTGTCAGCGATATCAATGTAAATTATTCTACTGCTTTTGCAGCCTGCAGTCTGGCACTCGGCTACATGGTAATTGACGGTCTGCTGCCGCAGGCAGAGGGCCGCGATATTTTAGCGACCTCTATGTTTATGATTATGACCGGTCTGGCGCTGATTGTTATGCGCAGCCGTGCCATTATGCAGATGATTGGCCTGATTACCTTGGAAAACGGCATTTATCTGCTCGGCCTGATTATGACCGAAGGCTTGCCGCTGATTATCGAGCTGGGTATTTTCCTTGATGTGCTGATTGCTGTTGTTATTCTTGTTATTTTAACCTCGCGTCTGCGTCTGTCGTTTAAAACTACGGATACAAATGTGCTGGACAAGCTGAAAGGGTAGGGGATGTAATGTTAACATATATTTTGATACTGTTATGCCTGCCACCCTTGTGCGCGGTGCTGGCACTGGCTGCGGGCTTCGGCAATAATATCCTGCATTGGCTGCACCGCCTGACGGCAACTGCGGTAGGTGTGTGCGTAGCGCTGATGGCAAGCTCCTTTAATCCTGCTGTGCCCTATGTTGATGATTATTTTTACATTGATGCGCTGAATATGTGGGTAATTATTATTATTACCACACTTTATCTGGCAGCAACCTGGACTGCGCGTAATTATCTTACGCGTGAGGAGCGCTGCGGCGTGCTCAAGGGCGAGCAGCTGCAGACCGGCCGTTACTTTGCGCTGATGCAGCTTTTCTGCTGGACAATGTTTATCGTACTGCTGGTAAAAAATCTGGGCCTGATGTGGGTTGCCATCGAAGCAACTACCTTAATTAGTGCGCTGCTTATTTCCTTTAAATTTACCCGCGCTGCTTTGGAAGCAACGTGGAAATATATCATGGTTTGTACCGTCGGCATCTGCTTGGCACTTTTGGGTACACTGGTGCTGTATTATGCGCAGCTTGATGCTTTGGGCGGCGAAAAGGCGCTCAGCTGGCTGTATCTGCATGAGCATGCCAACAGCCTGAACCCGGCGATGACCAAGCTGGCGCTGCTGTTTATCGTTATCGGCTACGGTACCAAGGCAGGCATGGCGCCGATGCACACCTGGCTGCCTGATGCCTATGCCGAGGCTCCGTCACTGACCAGCGGTATGCTGAGCGGTGCGCTCTGCAGCTGTGCTATTTATGTATTGCTGCGTAATCTGGTTATCCTGCTGCCGACAGCAGGCGCTGCGATGATGAGCAGCATGCTGCTGTTCTTTGCCGTGCTGACTGTGGCTATTGCCGTGCCGTTCGTTGTTGTACAGCGTGACGTTAAGCGTATTCTGGCGTATTCCTCTATGGAAAACATCGGCATTATGGTTGCCGGTATCGGCGTATTTTCCGCCTTCTCCCTGAAGGCTGTGATGCTGCATATGTACAGTCATGCGATGATTAAGTTTGTTCTGTTCTATATTGCCGGTACGATTATTCAGGAATATCAGACTCGTAATATGATGCGTATTCACGGTATGATTAAGGATGTACCGCATACCGCAACCTTCTGGCTTACCGGCATGCTGGGTATTTTGGGCCTGCCGCCGATGGGCCTTTTCTTCAGTAAGTTTTACATTATGGCGTCTATGTTCCGTGAGGGACATTGGGTAGCAGGCAGTCTGCTGATTATCCTGCTGGCCGGCGTTTTAATCGGTATTTTGTACCACGGTATGCGTATGCTGTGCGATAAATCCAAGCGTCAGCCCTTGGGCGATTTGCTGGGAGCAACCGACGTGCCGGTGCTGGCAGCGCTGCTGCTTTTGACCTGCGTAGTGGGAGCAGGCTTTGAAAATATTCCCTGGCTCAACAATCTGTTGAACCAGGCTGTGCGGATTATAGGAGGCTGAGATAATGCTAGTTAAACCGGAAAATTTGCGTGGTGCTGCCAATATCTGCAGCGACAGCGGTAAGCGTCCGCTAGCTGCTATGTTCGGTGCAGACGAAACGCTGCAGGGCGGCGGTCTGGCCATCTACTGCCTGTTCTATAATGCTGAAAAACGTGATATAGATGTTTTGAAGGCTCCGTTTCCCGCGGACGGTCCGCTGGAATATCAGTCACTGACTACACTGCTGCCGGCTGCTGCCTGGTATGAGCGCGAGCTGCATGATATGTTCGGCTTCGAGCCGCAGGGACATCCCGATATTCGTCCGCTGGTGCTGCATGAAAGCTTTCCCGAAGGCTTTCATCCGCTGCTGAAAAAATATCCTAAGGATTATGATGCACGCGGACACCGTGAATACGAAATGCTTACCTCGCAGGGTGAAGGCCTCTTTGAGGTTCCTGTAGGCCCTATTCACGCAGGCATCATCGAGCCCGGTCATTTCCGCTTCAGTCAGGCAGGCGAGGCTATGCTGCAGCTGGATGCCAAGCTGTTTTTTACCCACCGTGGTGTTGAAAAGGCTGTCGAAGGATTGACACCGATGGAAGCACTGCCGATTGTAGAACGTATCTGCGGTGCCTGCAGTGTGGCCAATACGCTGAGCTTCTGTCAGGCGGTAGAAAAATGCACGGAGGCAGAGGTGCCTTACCGTGCGTGGTTAATCCGTACCTTGGCTGCGGAGATGGAGCGCTTATATAACCATGTGGGCGATACTGGCAATATTTGCGCCGGTGTCGGCTTCTCGCCTGTAATCAGCATGGGCACACGTCTGAAGGAGTATCTGATGCAGCTTAACGAAATGCTGGCAGGCAACCGCTTCCTGCGCGGTCTGATTATCCCCGGCGGTGTGCAGTACGATGTTACCGACGCTATGCTGGAGGAAATCGAAGAGGTTCTGCGTGAGGTAGAAGCTGTTTATGCCGATATGGTACATATCATGTGGGAGCAGGCGAACTTCGTCAACCGTATCCGTACCACCGGCAGAGTACGTCAGGAAACTGCCTTTGATCTGGCAATGGTAGGAGTGGGTGCGCGTGCCAGCGGCAGTACCCGTGACAGCCGTAAGGATATCGGCTACGGTATTTATGATGAGCTTGATTTTGAGGTTATTACGGAAACAGCGGGTGATGTCGAAGCACGTATTAAGGTGCGTATCGGTGAGGTTGCCCAAAGCCTGAAGCTGGTGCGTCAGCTTATCAGCAAGCTGCGCCGCAATGCGGAAACACAGCTGGCGGTAGAGCTGGGCGAGCTGCAGCAGGAGGAAGGTCATTTTACCTGGGGCATCAGCGAATCTGCCCGCGGTGATAATCTGCACTGCCTGCTACTGGATAAGGAAGGCCGCATAGACCGCCTGTTTGTGCGCAGTGCCTCCTATCCTAACTGGCCGGCGCTGACTGTGGCAGTACAGGGCGATATCATTCCGGACTTCCCGTTAATAAATAAGAGCTTTGAGTTATGCTATGCCTGCATAGACCGCTAAGGAGGTGGCAAGATGTTAAAAATGCTGGAGGCAATTCTTCACGGAAAGATTGCTACCGAAAATATTGATACTACGGGCCACAAGCGTTTGCGCGGTCAGCTGCAGTGCGATGGCAGCTGCGACGGCTGCGGTGCCTGTGCCGCTGCCTGCCCGGTAGGAGCTGTGAGCGTGGCTGACGGTAAAGCAAAAATAGATTACAGTAAGTGCGTTTTCTGCGGCCGCTGTGTAGAGGCCTGCGCGCGTAAGGCGTTGGTGCACACGAACCATGATGCTTTGGCGCAGATTCTGGCTGACAGTGCCGTTGAGGTAAGCGAGGCAGTCACAGCGAAGCTGGGACGTTCGCTGCATGTGCGTCATCTTGACGCCGGCAGCTGCAATGCCTGCGACTTTGAGCTGGGTGCGATGAGCAATCCTGTTTATGATTTACATCGTTACGGTATCGCCTTCGTTGCTTCTCCGCGTCATGCGGATATGCTGATGGTTACTGGCGTAGTTACGCGTAACTTGGAGCAGGCGCTGCGTATGACCTATGCCGCTATGCCTGAGCCGAAAATGGTTATGGCCTGCGGTGCCTGTGCCTGCGGCGGCGAAACCTACGGCAGTACCTATGCTGTTGTCGGCAGTGCAGCTGACGTGGTGCCGGTTGATATTGCTGTGCCCGGATGCCCGCCGAGACCGGCTGCGATTATTGTGGCTTTGTGTGCTGCGGCAGACATGCTGAAGGAAAGAATGTAATTGTGTTTTATAAAGGAATTAATCAGTATTTATTGCGCTGGTTAATTCCTTTTCTTTGCATTTTTATTCTTGTACTCTGGTGTAATCCGTGATAATATATAGAAAATCAGTTACGCTTGATAAACTGATATAGGTAATACAAATGAGGGGGTTTGAAAAATGATTGTTTTTAGACCGGCAACTTTCAGCGATGTAGAACATATACACAAATTGCTGAATTATTATGCAAAGGAAGGCTTGATGCTGCCGCGTGCGCGCAATGCTATTTACGAGAATCTGCGCGATTATATTTTAGCGGTGGAAAATAACCGTCTGCTGGGATGTGGCGCGCTGCATTTTGTTTGGGACCGCTTTGCGGAAATCCGCTCGCTGGCTGTGGAACCGAGCCTGCAGAAAACGGGCATAGGCCGTCAGCTGGTGGAGCATTTGGAAAAGGAGGGCATTGAGCGCGGAGTGACGATGTTTTTCACTCTGACCTATCAGCCGGGATTTTTTGCCAAGTGCGATTATATTGAAACTGCGAAGGATAAGCTGCCGCAGAAGGTATGGAAGGAATGCGTGTATTGTCCGCAGTATCCGTACTGCAATGAGATTGCTTTCATCAAGACAACGGTTGATTATGAGCCGTCGCAAATCAAATTCTAAAATTTAAGGGCTGCCGTGCACATTTGTCATCGGTGATGACTAGGCTGTGCTGAGGGCAGCTCTTTTATTTTTGGTCGTGGAATGTTACAATAATCAAATAGAGTATAAAAATCGCACGGTGATTTTGCCGTTGCGGTGGCAGATAAATTTACGGAAAAGAGGTTGAACTTATGAAATTATATTCCTGGAATGTTAACGGTTTGCGTGCCTGCATGACGAAGGGCTTTGCCGGTTTTTTGCAGGAGGCTGCGCCGGATATTATTTGCCTGCAGGAAACGAAGATGCAGCGCGAGCAGGCGGATTTTGTGTTCCCCGGCTATGAGGAGTATTGGAACAGTGCGGAGCGCAAGGGCTACAGCGGTACTGCTGTTTTTACGAGGGTTAAGCCTTTGGCTGTTACCTATGGCCTGGGCCAGGAGGAGCACGATAAGGAAGGGCGTGTGATTACGCTGGAGTTTGAGAGCTTTTATCTGGTGACGGTGTATACGCCTAATTCCAAGGATGGCCTGGCGCGTCTTGATTACCGCATGGTGTGGGAGGATGTGTTCCGTGCTTATCTGCAGGAGCTGGATGCAAAGAAGCCTGTTGTTGTCTGCGGTGATTTGAATGTGGCGGCTGAGGAGATTGATTTGAAGAATCCTAAGACTAACCGCAAGAATGCAGGCTTTACGGATGAGGAGCGTGCTAAGTTCCGTGAGCTGAAGGCTGCGGGCTTTACGGACAGCTTCCGTTATCTGCATCCGGAGGAGGTTAAGTACAGCTGGTGGAGCTATCGCTTTAAGGCGCGTGAGAAGAATGCGGGTTGGCGTATTGATTATTTTGTGGTGTCGGACAGGATTGCGGCTAAGCTGCAGAGCGCGGAGATTCACAATGAGGTTTTCGGCAGCGACCATTGTCCGGTAAGTGTTGAGCTGGATGTGTAAGGGGGAGCTGCTGGCGTCGCAATTGTATATCGTTTCAATCAGAGCAATTTCTTAACGCAAATTTCGTGTGGAACCAAGACGAAGCGGCGCAAAACTCGCGCTATGCTGACAAATGCTACTATAAAAATTAGGCATAGCGCTCAGACATTGCGCCCCTTCTGTGGTTCCAGACACTCATTTGCTAAAATTGCTATTCATTACACGATATAGCAATTGCTCGTTTTATACTTAATTTTTACGGTTTGTTTTTTAGTTGGTGATGAACATGGATTTTAAAATTCAGGCTCCGTTTGAGCCTGCCGGCGACCAACCGCAGGCGATTGCCAAGCTGGCGGAGGGCGTGGAGCAGGGCCTGCGCACGCAGGTGCTGTTGGGTGCAACAGGCACGGGCAAGACGTATACGATTGCGCAGGTAATCAATAAGGTGCGCAAGCCGACTTTGGTGATTGCGCATAATAAGACGCTGGCGGCACAGCTGGCGAGTGAGCTGAAGGCGTTCTTCCCGGAGAATGCGGTGGAATATTTTGTTTCGTATTACGATTATTATCAGCCGGAGGCCTATATTCCCCAGTCGGATACGTATATTGAAAAGGATGCTTCGATTAACGACGAGATTGATAAGCTGCGCCATAGTGCGACCAGTGCTTTGTTTGAGCGTAAAGATGTAATTATCGTAGCCAGTGTTTCCTGCATTTACGGCTTAGGCGCGCCGCAGGAGTATTATGATATGGTGCTGTCGCTGCGCCTGGGACAGATTATCGACCGCCAGAAGATTTTGCATAAGCTGGTGGAGATTCTGAAACGATTATCGGAGGGCGGTAATACAGTAGTTGTGATCGAGCATAATCTGGATGTGATCAAGACAGCAGATTATATTATCGATATCGGACCGGAAGGCGGTGACAAGGGGGGCACAGTTGTTGCGTGCGGTACACCGGAAGAAGTGACAGAAAACCCGAATTCATATACAGGAAAATACATCAAAATGATGCTGGACAGAAAATGATACAGAAATCTTAAAAAATCCTGAACTTGAAAAAAAGACTTCCTATTTACTAGAGATTTGATTATAATAAGGTGAGTATGTGAAAGGGGAATCGTGAT
>OHHZ01000566.1_pt1 | contig 16532 bp, 15 predicted proteins | sample 1568081 | NCBI WGS metagenome assembly OHHZ01 (sample SAMEA3879597, study PRJEB24766) | human gut metagenome | biome: human-associated habitat; feature: feces | place: USA | collected 1985/1987
GGCGGTCTGCGCCCGGATGTCGGTGGTGTCGATGTGGACAACATAACCATCTATCGCCATCTTTCGCAGATAGGCAGCCATATTCCGGGTTGGTATCAATTTCATTTTTTCTCGAATCAACCTCCGTTCTTCTTCCGTCACATAAAATTTGACCTGCACGGTTCGCTTTCTGCCCTCCATACGTTTTTACTCTCCTTTCCATTTTGAGGGTTTGGGACACTTCCCAACAAGCTGTTTTGCAGGGCAAAATACGGAAGTGGGTACACACTTCCTATGCTTGCTCTGTAAGTTCTCCCCTAAACCGTCCCCTCTACTAATACTACAATTCAAACCCTGTCTTTTGGCTACATCTTGACTGTGATGCAAAAATAAAGTATCATAATTAGCACAGACTAACCAAAATGGGAGGTGAACCTCATCCTATGACGCATGGAAGTCACTATCTTGGTAAGCTATACAACGACCTGATAGCCAATTCGCCCCAAACAATTTCAATAGATATTCCGTCTGATATGGGGAAAGGACGAATTGCACAAACCCAAATCAAGCACGGCATCATCTTTTCGGATTGGCAAATGTGTTACCAGTCGGATATGAATGTACAGGGAACCGTCAGTAAAGATTATATGCAGATTATCTTCTGCCTGAATGATGCAATCTCTTGGGGCATCATGGATGAAAAGCGTTCCATTACGATTCAAAAAAATGAATCCTGCATCTATGCGGGACATGGTGGAACCGAATATGCCTGCTATAAAAAGGATAGCAATTTTTCATTTAAGAGTATAAAAATTCCGATTGCCTATTTCTCGCAGCTGCTCACAGATTATTTTGATGGGCAGGAAGCAACGGCTTACGAAAAGAAACTTCTTGATGGCATTTCAAAAGTTCCTGTGACCCCCATCATGGAACAAATTCTAGCGGAAACAAGCCAATTTACACAATACCGTGGAGGATTGGGTTACTTATATCTTGACGGAAAACTTCTGGAGCTATTGTCTATTTATTTAGGCGAAGTCCTTGAATTGGATATTCTAATGGGAAAAAATGTTTCCATGTCTAGAACGGAACGGACTGCCATTATGGAAGCTAAACGGATTATAGACAGTCAGCTTGCGTTTGCCCCATCCTGTGAAGAACTTTCCCATCTGGTGCATTTAAGCACAACAAAATTGACACGCGGTTTTTCATCATTTTATGGTATGCCTATTCATCAATACATAATTGAACAGCGTTTGACACAGGCAGCACAGCTGCTATTGGAGGGGGACCGAAATGTAAGCGAGATTGCAGCAATCGTTGGCTACGGAAAGCCCAGCAATCTTGCCGCCGCTTTCAAAAAGCGATATGGTGTGGCACCAAAGAACTACCGTGAAAGCCGATTTGATACCCATAAAAAGTAGCTTCTGACTGTTTTTGGGTCAAAACGGGTAGGTTTTGGGTTGGATTTGATAATCTAAATTGGTACAATTTGCGATGTGGTTAGTTTCAAATAACCACATCGCATTTTTTATTTTCCGATAAAAGCGAGGAGGCATAAAAATGAAACAAAAGTTGAATGCGAAAGACTTTATTCTCATTGGCATCCTGACAGCGCTCATGTGGATTATCTGCATGATTATCAGCACTATTATGAGCGTGGCTGGCCCAGTGACCAACGTGTTTTATCCGTCCGTTGTGGCTATTCCGAATGGCATCGTTATGATGCTTCTGCTGGCCAAAGTTCCGAAGAAAGGCGTGTTTACCATTTGTGCCGCAATTCAGGCTATCCTGTTCCTGCTGGTAGGTGCTTTCTGGTTCATTCCCATCGGCTTGGTAATTGGCGGTGTCATCTGCGATTTTCTGATCATGGGCCGAAATGAAATCACAATGAAGTCCATGATGGCGGCCTATGCGCTGTTCAGTGCTATTTTTGCTTTTAGTGCTATCTGCCCCATCAAATTTCTTCAAAGTGCGTTTGTTGGCGCAATGGAGAAAAACAATATTGCCCCGGAGTACATTCAGGGAATGCTCAATATCACTTCTGTTCCCATGCTGGTAGTCATTGTTGCTGCTGGACTGGTGGGCGGCCTGATTGGCGGATTTATCGGCCAGAAAGCATTGAAAAAGCATTTCATCAAGGCTGGACTCGTTTCTGTAAAATAACAAGAACAGCCCCCTGAAAATCCATCATACAAACGCAGGCAAACGGGCTGCCTGATTTCAGAGCGCGGGGCTGGAAGTAGTCCCGCGCTCTGCTGTTGATAAGGAGGCATCAGAATGGATGAAACACAAATCAAACAAATTATTGAGCGACAGCCCCTTCATGGAACTGCGCTTCTGGACCCGCGCTGCAAAATTCTTCTCTTAGTCTGTATCGGTTTTGTCAGTTATTTTCTGGCCGGAGAAGTGGTCAGCCTTGCGCTCATGCTGGTTTATGGGCTGTTCATTGCCTTAGGTAATGGCGGAAAATGGGCCGCAAAAATGATAATAACTTATATCGTTGTGGCTTATCTTAATGCCTTGCTCCGCTATGTGCAAGTTCCAGTTTTGAGCGTGATTATGAGCGTATTTGGCGTGACCGTTCTGAAACTGATTCCCATTGTAATGATGGGGCTCTGGATATTGCGGACCACTTATATGGATGACTTGATGGTAGCCCTCCAAAGAATGCGGCTGCCGCAGGCAGTTACGATTCCGCTTGTGGTCATGTTCCGTTATATTCCTACCCTACGGATTGAATATCGGCAAATCCGAAGCACAATGGATATTCGCGGTATCAGCGATACAGTGTGGAAGCGGGTATGTCACCCATTAGCAACCATAGAGTACATTTTGATACCGTTGCTGATGCGCTGCTTGAAAGTTACCGATGAACTGGCGGCCTCCGGCACAACGCGTGGTCTGGAATTGGAATGTAAGCGGTATGCACTGCGCCCGATTCGTTTTGCATGGCCGGAAATTGTGGTATCACTGCTTGGTATCCTCTTTTTGGTCGGACTGCTTTTTATTGACCAGACCCAAATCGGCAAAATCATTTTGTGGAGGGTATGACGATGATCTCATTCCAGAATTTCAGCTTTCGTTATGAAGAAAGCAAAAATTTTACCCTCCGCGGCATTGACATGACTGTACGGACCGGCGAGTTTATTCTTCTGACCGGGCGAAGTGGCTGCGGCAAGACAACGTTGATTCGTTCCCTCAATGGACTTATTCCACATTTTTACCCCGGTGAAATTAAAGGCGATCTGCTTATGGATGGACATTCGCTTTTGGAAATGAAGCCCTCCGAACTGGCCGGACAGGTAGGAACTGTCTTTCAAGACCCACGCTCACAGTTTTTTATGACCGATACCACACGAGAATTGGCGTTCGGCTGTGAAAATCTCGGACTGGCCCGTGAGGAAACCATTGACCGGATTGCACGAGCAGTCAAAGAATTGGAGTTGGTCGAATACCTGAATCGAAGTATTTTTGCGTTATCCAGCGGAGAAAAACAGCAGATTGCGATTGGCTCTGTTTATGCGCTTGCCCCAAAGGTCTACATCTTTGATGAACCATCGGCCAATCTGGACTATGCCGCCACCAAACGGCTTGCTGAAATCATGGAAAAGCTCAAGAGTGCCGGCTATACCATTTTTGTAGTAGAACACCGCTTTTACTATCTGCGAGATTTGATTGACAGAGCTTTTCTGATACAGAATGGAAAAATTGAGCATGAGTTCACAAGGGAACAGTTTTGCTCTTTGCCCGAAGAAACACGAATTTCTTATGGTCTGCGGACCGCATACCCGGAACGTGATGCAGAGCATTATCAGGAAAAGTCGCATTCTCAAAATACAACGCACTTACTAGAAGTCCACGATTTAGGCTTTGCCTACAAGAAAGGACCGGATGTATTCCGAAATGTCAGCTTTGAAGCTCATTCAGGGGACGTGATAGGCATTTTAGGCCATAATGGTGCCGGAAAAACAACGCTCCTGTCTATTCTGACTGGCCTGTTGAAACAGCGGCATGGAGAAGTTCGTCTTGATGGAAAAAAGCTCACACCCTGGCAGCGGCGGTCACTTTCCTATCTTGTTATGCAGGATACAGACTATCAACTCTTTGCCAGCAGCGTGGAAGAAGAGCTTTCCCTTGGAATGCAGGAAGATTGCAAAGAAAAAATAGATGCAGTATTGAACGCATTGGAACTGTCGGACTATCGGGAAAGACACCCAGCGTCGCTTTCAGGCGGTCAAAAACAACGGGTTACCATTGGAGTGGCAATCGTAAAGGACAGCCCCGTAATCTACTTCGACGAGCCCACCAGCGGCTTGGATTATGATTCTATGGTGCGTGTCAGCAAGCTGATTGAACAACTTTCCGATTCCGGGGTAATCGTGTTCGTGGTTTCTCATGATTTTGAATTTATTGTCCGTACCTGCACAGAGGTTGTGCAGCTGGATGATGATGGAACAATTCAAAATCAGCAGTTATCACCAACGGTTTTGAAATCTCTTTCTGAAAAATATTTCACATGATAGGAGGTTGGACTTATGTTCCAAAAAGTATTTGAATATGCCGGACCTCATAAAAAAGGCCTCTATGCTGCAACAGCCATCGTGCTGGTCAGTGTTCTGCTGGGTGTTTTTCCCTTTGTGCTGGCATATCAGGTAATTGCACCGCTGGTCATGGGGGAGGCAATCACTGCTTCCTTTATCATCCAGCATGTCATACTGGTCTTGGTATGTCTGGTGCTGCAAGCTCTTTTCTATGGCTGGGGCCTGAATCTCTCTCATAAAGCAGCTTATGACACGCTGCTCCGCCTGCGGACGGCTCTGCAAAAACGGTTTGAAAAACTGCCGCTGGGTGTTATTCAGGACAAAGGCACTGGCACCGTGAAAAAGCTGTTCGTGGACGATGTAGACAGTCTGGAAGTTCTGCTGGCACACTCTATGCCGGAGGGCATCGCCAACCTGATGGTTCCCATTGCAGTTTATGTGGCAATGTTCTTTGTAGACTGGAAGCTGGCACTGTTATCTTTGGCATCCATTCCGCTTAGCTTAGTTGCCATGATGACGATGTATTCCGTTGGTATGAAGAAAATGGGACCTTACTATATGGCCGGGCAAAAGATGAACAATACCATTATTGAGTACATCAACGGTATGGAAGTCGTCAAGGTTTTCAATAAAGACGCAGATTCTTACGAACGGTTCCGCAAAGATATATCAGATTATCGGAACTATACACTGGCATGGTATAGGGCGGCATGGCCGTGGATGGCGATTTACAGCAGCCTGCTTCCTTGTACCATCATCCTGACCCTGCCTGTGGGTGCATGGTTTGTCCTCTGCGGCTGGTCGGCTCTGCCCAATTTGATTTTGGTGCTGTGTCTTTCTTTGAGTATCGGTATGCCGCTGCTGAAATCTCTTGGCTTTCTGCCAACCATGCCCCAGCTCAACTATAAAATCTCCGCATTGGAGCAGGTGTTGGATGCGCCGGAACTTCAGCAGACGAATGATAGATTCCATGGAATAGATGACACCATTACTTACGACCATGTTTCTTTCGCTTACCAGACAACACAGCCCAGCCCGGATGGAAAGCCCGCGGTGGTTGAGGATGAAGTTCTCCATGATATTTCCTTTACGGCAAAGGCTGGACAGAAAACAGCCCTTGTTGGTGAATCTGGCTCCGGCAAGAGTACATTAGCGAAACTGCTGATTCACTATTATGACCCGCAAAAGGGCAGCATTTCCATCGGCGGACAGAAACTTTGCGATATGAGCCTTGAAGCATTGAACAGTCGTATCTCCTATGTGGCGCAGGATCAGTATTTGTTTAATACTTCTCTGCTGGAAAACATCCGGCTCGGTCGGTTGACTGCAACGGATGAAGAAGTAATAGAGGCCGCAAAGAAAGCTCAGTGCATGGAGTTCATTGAAAAACTTCCGCAGGGCATTCACTCCATGGCAGGCGATGCCGGAAAAATGCTCTCCGGCGGTCAGCGTCAGCGTATTTCTCTGGCGCGAGCAATCTTAAAGGATGCCCCCATTGTGGTTCTTGATGAAGCAACAGCCTATGCTGACCCCGAAAATGAAGAAAAGATGGAAGCAGCCATTGCAGAACTTGTAAAAGGCAAGACCCTCGTGGTGATTGCTCACAAACTGCCCGCCATTATGAATGCCGATCAAATTTGTGTCATCGACCACGGAAAATTGGTAGCAGCGGGTAAGCATCAGGATTTGATTCGCTCCTGCCCTGAATATCAGAAATTGTGGAAAGCCGCACAGGACAGTGCCGAATGGAAAGTACACACTGCAAAGGAGGGAGCCTAAATGTTTGCGATGTTTTCAAGAATTTTGAAACTCTCCGGCCGTTATAAAGGCCGTATTCAAGGTGCATTCGTTTGTGCGTTTTTGGAATCCATTTTGTCAAAAATGCCAATTGTTCTTGCCTTTGTAGTTTTAAGCCGCTTTGCAGCTGACACACTGACCAGCCAGACTTGCCTTTATATCGGCCTTGGACTTGCCGCAGCAGTGTTGGTGCAAATGCTTGTTCATTACCTCAGCGACAGCCTGCAAAGTGCCGCAGGATATTTGATGTTTGCGGATAAACGCATGGAACTGGGCAGCCATCTGCGGAAACTTCCGATGGGCTATTTTACTTCCGGCAACATTGGCAAAATCAGCTCTGTTCTTAGCACGGATATGGTATTCATTGAAGAAGTCGCTATGAGTACGCTGGGCAACATGATGGGCTATCTGCTGTCCTCCTTGATTCTGCTGGTATTCATGTTTTATTTGAACGTACAGCTTGGTTTGATTGCTGCCGCCGTCACGGTTCTGGCATGGCTGGTGTCAAAAGGAATGAACAAGGTTTCCCTGCGGGAAGCCGCAGAGCGGCAGGAGCAGAGCGAACGGCTGACCGATGCGGTGCTATCCTTTGTGGAGGGCATTGGCGTCATCAAGAGCTACAACCTGCTGGGCGAAAAATCAGAAGAACTGACTGACAATTTCCAGCGTTCCAGAAACACCTCCCTTGCTTTTGAGCAGAAAATGACACCATGGACAATGAGTCTGAATATCCTTTACGGCATTGGTATTGCGGCGATTTTCGGCTTGTCGATTGTATTGGAACAGCGCGGCGCACTTCCGCTGGCCTATGTGCTTGGTGTTCTGCTGTTTGTGTTTGACCTCTTTGGACCGCTGAAAGCTCTTTATGGGGAAGCATCTCGCCTTACCGTTATGAATGCAGCTCTTGACCGCATTGAAGCAGTCCTAAATGAGCCTGAACTTCCCGACACGGGCAAGCAGCATCTTCCTGCACAGGCACAGCCGGGACAGCCAGAAGTTCAGTTTAACGATGTTGTATTTGCTTATCAGGACAAAGAAGTTCTGCATCATATCAGCTTTGCCATGAAGAAAGATTCTATGACTGCTTTAGTCGGACCTTCTGGCAGCGGAAAGTCTACTATTGCCAATTTGCTGGCTCGGCTTTGGGATGTAAAATCTGGCAGCATAATAATAAGAGGTATGGACATTCGGAACGTGCCTTTGGCAGAGCTGATGGAGCAGATCAGCATGGTATTCCAGCGAATGTACTTATTCCAAGATACCATTTACAACAATATCAGCATAGGCAAACCGGACGCCACAGAGGAAGAAGTCTATGCAGCTGCTAAGAAGGCCCGCTGCTATGATTTCATCATGGCGTTGCCTGATGGATTCCAGACCGTAGTTGGTGAAGGCGGTGCTACACTCTCCGGCGGTGAAAAGCAGCGCATCTCGATTGCACGCTGCATTTTGAAAGATGCCCCTATCATCATTTTGGATGAAGCTACCGCAAGCGTAGATACTGATAACGAAAGCTATATTCAGGAGGCCATCTCGGAACTGGTAAAGGGCAAGACACTTCTCGTAATCGCCCACCGTCTGAATACCATCCAGAATGCCGATCAGATTTTGGTCATTGACAACGGCCAGATTGCACAGCAGGGCACGCACGAAGAACTTTTGAAGCAGCCCGGCATTTATCAGGAGTTTGTCAACATCCGAAAGAATGCGGCTGGATGGAGCCTTGCTTAACAAAATTCAGCGTATGCGATGCGGAGGTTCCATTGTGCGTATATCATAATCCGTCCGCATAGAAACAAATAGGTAAAAAATAACGCGGCCGGGATTGATATATCCGGCCGCGTTATTCGTCTTTTTGAAATGCTTCCGCCTGTTTGCAAAGCGCAATATATTTTTCAATTTCCGCCTCACTTTTCCCGGCAAAGAAGTCTACAACTGTTTTTGAAACCGTCTGATTTACCATGTCTGGAAAAATGGCAGCATCCACGCTGATATTTAACTCTTTGGCGACAAGAGCCACCGTTTCAAATTTGGGGTTACTCTGGCAGGTTTCCAAATCTATGATTGTACGGGCGTTCATATTGAGCCGTTCAGCCAATTTTCTCTGTGTCAAATGCTGTCGCTTGCGTTCTGACCGCACTTTCCATGCAAACAAGTCAAGAGGATTGTTCACTATACATCACCTCTACCTCATTGTAGGGTGTGCTATCGCTCATATAAATAGCCATGCAACTCACATTATGTGAGTTATAGCTCATAATTTGAAGCAAAGAGCTATATGGATAAGAGTATCAAAATAAAGGAGTTCAAAATAAAATGGGGCTTACCGCCCACTCGAAAAGCCCTAACACCAATTAAAAAAATATTCAAATAACGTAGGGGCGAGCCATACTCATAGAAGTGAGTTGTGGCTCGCTTTTTATATACTTCAATTCACATCCGATAAAGCCCCGCATTTTGACAACCTACGATTGGGTATCGGATGCCGTTCTCCGCCTCGTTTTGCTCCGGCCTATAAACCCGAACAGAACGAAAGGAACAATTCTATGAACGGCAGGAAAAATTTTCATACCAATCTTAAAAATCAGCCAAATGAACCCGTTGGTGAACGAGTAGTGAGCGAAAGGGGAAGAAAAGAGCTGCCTCCCAGCACGAGGGGAGGTGAAAACTTGAAACCAAACCGCTACTACGAACACAAGCAGCACGCCTTTGACAGCTACTGCAAAAAGGTGTTGAAATGCGAGGCATGTAACGGCTATCGGCAGATCAGCCGTCATCAAAAACGTTTTGCATCTTTGGAAGAACTGTCCGAGGCAGATGTGGCCCAGCTTGCAGTTTACGATCGTTACTCATGGGAGTATACGGCTTTTCCCGTGGGAAATGCTGTTGTGCTAATCGAGAACGACCGATTGGCCACAGCACTTCTACGGCTGTCACCAAAAGACCGGGAAATTTTTATGATGCACTGGTTTCTATGGATGACAGACGAACAGATAGCAAAGTGCATGGGCATGGCCAGAAGAACGGTCAATACTCGCAGGTATAAAGCCTATCGGCTGCTGAAAAAGCTGATGGGAGGTGAAGCGGATGACTAAATCTGCGCACACACGGGCATCGCTGCTTCCTTACCCGATAATCGCTGCCGCTGTTGCAGGAGACGCCGAAGCAGTGAGCCGGGTAGTCCGGCATTATTCTAGCTACATTGCTGCACTGTCAACTCGGACGAGCTATGGCTCTGACGGCTATCCTCGTCTGCAAGTTGATGAAGAACTGCGCAATCGTCTGGAAGCAAAACTGATAATTGCTATCCTTGATTTTGACTTGACCTGATTCAACGTAGGCATCGTGTGCTGTTCCCCTTTCCATACGGTGCCTTTTCTAGTTCTTTGACAAAGAAAGCCCGCAGGACAATGGCGGTGCATTATAGGGCAAACGGATACGTTGCTGTCTGTATCGAGCCGGACGGCGGGTGCGCCACGATGCTTTTCTTTGAAAAGTGGAGCGATCATCACCATGCCGCAATGCAAGCGCGGCTGCTTGCGGGCCATGACATACAGACAGGCTGATACTCCCTTACCGTCAAAGTCCGAGCGTTCAGAGCGTCGCAGGCAATGAGTAGGGCTGCATGAGGAATGCAGGGGTGAGATTCCCGTGGGCTGCTGCCAGCAGCCGTCCGTTGGCTCATTTTTTGATTTTTAAGAAAGGGGATTTTTACGATGCAAGCGAAAAAGACAAACCCTGAAAAAACAAAAAATCCAGAGATGCTTACTCTGGATTCGACTTATCGTATTGGCAATCGTTCCTTTATCGTTGAGCCGGTGTTCAAAGAAGAAAGCTCCCAGACTTTAGGAGAAGTCCTTCTCCGGCTGATGAAATCCGAAAGCGAAAAATTATAATGACCTTTCGGGAGGCAGCGGACAGAGAATGCGGATTGTGTTATAATATAGGTGTACAAGTGAATTTGCTATTCGACTGTCCCAAGAAAGGAGCGAGTATGAAACAGTCGAGTAACAAGAAATCCCGTGAAGCAACCGCTTTTCTCTATGAGCGTCTTTCCCGTGATGATAATTTGGAGGGCGAGAGTTACAGCATCGGCAACCAAAAGAAACTGCTCACCAAAGTTGCAAAGGAAAAAGGCTATACCAATCTGGTTCACTTTCTGGATGATGGCATTTCCGGCGTGACCATGAACCGTCCCGGTTTCGTTGAAATGATGCAGCAGCTTGAACAAGGGAAAGCCTCCGCTGTGTTCGTCAAAGACCTTTCCCGTCTGGGCCGAAACTATATTGAGGTCGGACGGCTGACAGAAGAATTTTTCCCGGACCATGACATCCGACTTGTTGCCGTTTCGGACAACATCGACACGGCCGAGGGAGAAAATGAACTGGCACCCATCCGAAACCTGTTCAATGAGTGGTATGCCCGTGACATCAGCAAGAAACGCCGTATCAGTAATAAAATCAAAGGCAACTCCGGCGAACCGATGGGACTTCCTCCCTATGGGTATATCAAGGACCCGAACAATCCCAAGCATTGGGTCATTGATGAAGAAGCTGCTCAAGTTGTCCGGCGCATTTTTGATATGACGTTGGAGGGCTTTGGCACGGAACAGATTGCCACCCAGTTTGAAAAGGAAGGCATCCTGACGCCGCAGGCCTACTGGATTCAGAAAGGCATCGGCCGTCCCGGAAAGACCAAGACGCGCCCCGCCACCAAGTGGAATGGCTCCACGATTACCCATCTTCTGTACCAGCAGGAGTATTGTGGTGATGTTCTGAACTTCAAAACCTACTCCAAGTCCTACAAGAACAAGAAGCGGATTCATAACGACCCGGAAAATTGGGTAGTGTTCCAAGATGTTCACGAGCCCATTATTGAACGTGCCGTATTTGAACAGGTACAGCAGAAACGCGGAAAGATGCGCAAACGTCGTACCAGCAACGGAGAACACAATATGTTCTCCGGCCTGCTTGTCTGCGCAGACTGCGGCTGCAATCTGCACTTCCACTTCAATCAGGGCAACCCGGAAATCAAGTATTTCAACTGCTCCAACTACAAGGGCAACCGTGGCACCTGCCAATCCACCCACTACATCAGGGTAGACTTTCTGGAAGAAGTGGTGCTGGGCGAAATTCGGCGGCTGACCAAGTTTGCCAGCCTCTATGAGGACGACTTTTTGAAGGCTGTTATCGGGCACTCCCAGCAGGCGGACGAAGCCGACCGCAAGCTGAAAGAGAAAGAGTTGAAAGCACTCCTTGCCCGTGATGAAGAACTGGACGGCCTCTTTGAGCGCATCTATGAGGACAATGTTTCCGGCAAAATCTCTGATGAACGCTTTTCCAGAATGTCCCGGAGATATGAGGACGAGCAAAAGGAGCTGACCGAGAAAATCAAACAGCTCCGCTCCGAAATCGAAAAGCAGAGCAGCCGCACCATGACAACGGATATGTTCATCCGTCTGGTTCGCAAGTACACCAGAGCGAAAAAGCTGACACCCCGGATGCTGAACGAACTGGTGGAAAAAATCGAAGTGTTCAATGCAGAAAAGGTCAACGGTGTATGGGAGCAGCGGCTCCGCATTCACTACAACTGCGTGGGCACCATCGAGATTCCAAGCGCACTTCCTTTACCGACACCCGATGTGTCGGTGAATACAAGAAAAGGCGTAGTTGTGAACTACGCCCCCTGTGATGTCGCTATTTAGCAAATAAAAAATGACGAATGTTCTTTGACAGCTAAATGCTGTAAGAACATTCGTCATGGTGCGGATAAGAGGACTTGAACCTCCACCGAGTTGCCCCGATTAGAACCTGAATCTAACGCGTCTGCCAATTCCGCCATATCCGCATATTCCGTTGTGTTCCTGCACCGCAGCGCCGGGAACGATAATTATTATACCAGATGCAGCAAAATTGTCAAGCACTTTTTCAAAAAACTTTTCATCTTTTTGGAAAGGATCATACTTTCGCATTTTTTGTAGGCAGTGCGGTTACGGTGTCGGCTGCGCAAGCGTTTTTTGCCGTCTTTCCGGCATTTGTAAACATTCTGCAGCACATTGCGTGTACTGTGCACCGTTTTGGATTTGACAGAGTTTTTTCTGCGATGTAGAATAGAGCTACTGCTTTGTTTAAAATAACATAGAGGAGCGTTTTGCCATGCTGTATTTTGAAAACGACTACTGCGAGGGTGCACACCCCGCTATTTTGCAAAAGCTGACCGAGACCAACTTTGAAAAAGTCTCCGGCTACGGCACCGACCCCTACTGCGCCAGCGCCCGGGAGAAGATCCGCGCCGCCTGCGCCTGCCCGGAGGCCGATGTGCAGTTCATCTCCGGCGGCACACAGAGCAACGCCATCGTCATCGCATCCATGCTGCAGCGGTGGCAGGGCGTAGTGGCTGCTGCCACCGGCCATGTAGCCGGTCATGAAGCCGGTGCCATCGAGTACACCGGCCACAAGGTGATCACCCTGCCGCAGCACAACGGCAAGCTGGACGCCGCCGAGCTGCGGGAACTGGTGGCTACCTTCTACGCCGACGACAATCACGACCACATGGTGTTCCCCGGCATGGTGTACATTTCCCACCCCACCGAGTACGGCACTCTGTACACCAAGGCAGAGCTGGAAGCCCTGCACGCTGTCTGTCAAGAGTACAAGCTGCCGCTGTTCTTAGACGGTGCACGGCTGGGCTACGGTCTGGCTGCCGAGGGTACGGACGTAACGCTGGCCGACCTTGCCCGGCTGACCGATGTGTTCTACATCGGCGGCACCAAGGTGGGTGCGCTGTGCGGCGAAGCTGTGGTGTTCCCCCACGGTGCACCGGCACACTTTATGACCATGGTCAAGCAGCAGGGCGCACTGCTGGCAAAGGGCCGGCTGCTGGGCATCCAGTTCGATGTGCTGTTCACCGATGATCTGTACTTTTCCATCAGCAAAAATGCCATTGCCACGGCCAACCGCCTGAAGGCCGGCTTTGCGGAAAAGAGCTACCGCTTCTTTATGGATTCCCCCACCAACCAGATCTTCCTTGTGCTGGAAAATGCCCAGCTGGCTGCACTGAAGGGCAAGGCAAAGTTCGGTTTCTGGGAGAAGTTCGATGACACCCATACCGTGGTGCGCATCGCCACTAGCTGGGCCACCCGCATGGACGAGGTGGAAGCGCTGCTTGCGCTGATGTAACGCACTGCTTTATGTAAGGTTGCTTCTTGCTTTTTGCAGGATGATATGGTATCTTTTATATATAGGTATAGTTTTCGGGAGCGGCAGGTTGAGATCCGATAGTTCCCTTGTCGCTTTTGAACATTGATTAAGAAGGAAGGACATTCACCATGGGCTTTTTTGACAAACTGTTCGGCGGCAAGGCCAAGGACGAAAACACCAGCAAATTCACCAACCAGAGCAAGACGATCCTGACGCCGCTGCAGGGCAAGGTGCTGGCACAGGCCGACATCCCTGACGAGACTTTTGCACAGGGCATTCTGGGCCCCGGCTGCGGCATTGAGCCCACCGGTGATACCGTGTACGCTCCCTTTGACGGCACTGTGACCCAGATCGCCACCACCCTGCACGCTGTGGGCATGACCAGCAGCGAGGGCACCGAGCTGCTGATCCATGTCGGCATGGATACCGTGGACATGAAGGGTCAGGGCTTTACCGTACTGGTCAAGGAGGGCCAGAAGGTCACCGCCGGCACTCCGCTGCTGAAGGTCGATCTGGATGCCATCCGCGCAGCCGGCCATCCCACCGCAACCGCCATCATCGTGACCGATGGCGCGGACGATGTGAAGATGCTGGCCGAGGGCGATGTTGTACCCGGCACTCCGCTGTTCAAGGTTTAAGCTTTCATAAGATAAAACGGCTGCTGCACTCTCCCGTGCAGCAGCCGTTTTTTCGTTATTCTTCTGCCGTATTCCACGGCTGCGGGGTGCTTTCCAGCGGCTGTCCGGCGGCAAGGGCGCGCTCCATCAGCAGGGCAAGGTAGGCGTCCTGCAAGGCATCTGCCAGCGGGTACACCTCCGCCCCGCCGGCAAGATAGCCCTGCATCCTGTCCAGAAAACAGGCGATGGCAGTCTCGTCCTCGTTAAGCCCTGCCTGTGCGGCGGCAGCTGCCAGCGGGTCGGGCAGCGGGGTCAGCAGACGGCACACCGGCTCTCCGACGGCATCCAGACAGCGCAGGGTATCATCGAACAGCTCGCCCCGCTCTCCCTGCACACTGGTGTGGGTGCTGCGCAGGTAAGAGTGGTACTGCACGCCGTTAAAATCCAGAAACGCCGTGCCGCCTGCAAATTCCAGCGTGTGCTGCTGCAGGGTCTTTTCCACCAATGCGCCGTTATGCACCGTACCCCAGCGGGAATCCGTTTCGATGATCTTTTCCGTCCAGCTGCGTCCGGTCACCCGCACCGGCTGCTGCCCGGCGTTCAGGAACAGCCTTGCCAGACTGACCGCGTGGTAGCCGTGCGCCACCGACAGCCGGGCAAACTGCGGCGTGCCCAGCGCGCCGCTGCGCACTGCTGCCAGCCGTTTTGCCAGCGTTGGGTACAGCCAGTACTGCTCCGCCACCTGCAGCTTTGCGCCCTGCCGGTGCAGCTGCCAGAGGGCGCGCAGCGCGTCCTCCTCCAGCGCCGCCGGGGTCTCGCTCAGCACGGCAAAGCCCCGGGCAAGCCATTCGGTGCTGACGGCGGCGATGGACGCTTTATTCACTGCCACCACCACAAGGTCCGGGTGCAGGGCAGCGCACTGCTCCGCCGAGGTGCTTACCGGCACGCCGTACTCCCGGTGCATTTTTTCGGCCTTTTCCTCGGTACGGCAAAGCATGGCGCACAGCTCGAACCGCTCCGGCAGCGCCTGCGCGATGCGCCAGTAAAACAGCGACCGCCAGCCGGAGCCTACTACGATAAACCGCAGCTTAGCCATTTGTCTGTTCCTCCTGAATATGTTTTTGCAGCTCCTGTTCAAACCGTTCTGCGTCCAGCGGCAGGGTGATCTTCTCCCCCAGCCACGCGGACAGGTACGCGGCATCGGTCAGTTCCAGCGCCCGCACGCCCTCCACGCCTGGGGCGGTCAGGGGCGTGCCGTGCAGGATGGCATCCGCAAAGTTTGCCAGCATCTCCGGGTAAGGCTCTGCCTGCGGTGCAAACTGCTCGGTGGTGGTGGTCTCGGTAAGCTGCTGGCGCTCGGTGCAGTCTGCGGTACGGCGGTAGGTCTCAGTGTCTGGCGTGTAGGTGTGCAGGGTGAGGGTATCCTCTTCCAGCAGGGCGGTGCCCTTGGTGCCCACGATCTCCAACCGCTCGGTGTAGCTGCCTTCGCCGGTGGAAAGGATAAAGGTTGCCGTGCGCTGCTGCGGGTACTCCATCAGCAGGGTAGCTTCATCGTCCACCATGAAATCGTTATACTTACCGTAGGGTATCACGGCATAAATACTGGTTGGCATCCCGAACAGCCACTGCCAGATATCCAGAATATGCTGTCCCTGATTGAGCAGCGCACCGCCGCCCTCCCCTGCCCAGCTGGAACGCCAGCTGCCGGAGCGGTGGTACATCCATGTGCGGAAGTAGCGGCTGTTTTCCAGCTGCACCCGCTTGATCTCGCCCAGAGCACCACCATCTAGTAAATTTTTAAGTTTTATATACTTTTTGTAGCGGCGCTGATGGAACATCATGGCGAAAACAAGGCCGCTTTTTTCGGCGGCGCGGTTCATTTCCAACGCCGGTGCCAGCGCATTTGCGCTGGGCTTGTCGCACAGAACGTGCTTGCCGTGAGCAAAAGCCTGCATTACCAGCGCCGGGTGGGTCTTGTGCGGGGTAACTACCAGCACGGCGTCAAACTCCTCGGCGTGGGCGTACAGCTCCTCGGCGTTGGGGCACACCCGCACCGTATCCGGCAGGGTATCCTTTGCCCACTGCTGCGCCCCGGCGCTGCGGCAGACCACGGCGGTCAGGCGCAATGCCCCCGCCTTTCCTTCTGCGATCATCTGGGCATACTTGCGCCCCATGACGCCTGTGCCAATAACGGCTGCGCGTACTTCCTGCATGATGCTCCCTCCTGTTTTTCCACAATGCGTTTTGTTATGGGGGAAAACTGCGTTTCACCCCTTCAATTTTGCTTCAATGGCGGCTTTGTCCAGCCCCTCGCCGATGACGATGACTACCTCCTGCCCCTGCGGGATGGGCGCAAGGGTGCAGCCGGCGGCGGTGGCGTTCAGCTCCAGCCAGCC
>OHHZ01000588.1_pt1 | contig 16060 bp, 10 predicted proteins | sample 1568081 | NCBI WGS metagenome assembly OHHZ01 (sample SAMEA3879597, study PRJEB24766) | human gut metagenome | biome: human-associated habitat; feature: feces | place: USA | collected 1985/1987
GATACGGGCTCATAGTTCCCGGATCTACATTAATATAAGGATCTAACTTCTGAGCGGCCACCTTATAACCTCTGGCTTTTAAAAGCCGCCCAAGGGAGGCTGCCGTAATTCCTTTTCCAAGCCCGGATACCACGCCTCCGGTCACAAAAATATACTTTGTCATAAATTGTCATTCCTCTTTCTATTATTTTCCGCTTTCTCCATAGTTTGAAAGCACTCTGGCTGAAGGGTCATTGACGTCACACCCCTCCCACTCTTTGTTCGGCATCCAGAATCCGGCGATCATTTCCGCCTGCCCCGGATAATATTTTTCAAAGATTTCCCTGTACAACAAAGATTCTTTCGTAAACGGACGTGCATAGGTATACTTTTCTGATAATGTTTCCATCTCCTGATCTGTGTAAACGGATTCTGCGTATTCTTTCAGATAATCCACCATGGAATGACCTACTGCGTCTGAAAACGCTGCTTTTTCTCTCCACAGGATTTCTTGCGGAAGGTACGAATCCTCCTGAAATGCATGACGGAGAAGATATTTCCCTTTTCCGTAATGATTCATTTTCAGTTCCGGATCGACTGCCATAACGTAAGTCACAAAATCCAGATCTCCGAACGGAACTCTTGCCTCAAGAGAATTGGAAGAGATACAGCGGTCTGCCCTTAGTACATCATACATATGAAGTTCATCCACACCGAGCAGCTTTTTACGCAGTGCCACGTAGCGGTACATCGCCGGCATTTTTGCATGAATCGCCTCGAGCAGCTTGTCGTAAACCGAAACCGGGATATTTCCGCCATCCAGCGATGCAGCCAGTGCAGATGGATATTTTCTTACATCTGCAAAGAATGCGGCCTGTTTCAGATTGGCACCGAACGTTGCGGCGAGCATGTTTTTGTGTTTTTCATACTCCGCATAATACTTCTCAAACGCTTCTTTTCTGACCCGGCGGTCCTTCGACTGTAAAAATCCGACGAAGGTGCCGTGGCTCAGTGGAACCTGATTTTCCTCTTCATCCGTGACCGGCTGGAATCTGAGGTCTGCGTTCGAAAATGCCGAGAAAATCTGATCCGGGCTGGATGCCATCTCTCCGGCTTTTGCAAGAACCGCCTCCATCTCCGGCGAGAGAATGTGCTCTTTCTTGCGGAAGTTTTCTTTTAATATGCGATCGTACAGACGGAGCGGCTCATATGCTTTTTCAAATTCTGTAACCGTCTCCTCGTCAAGCTCCAGGATCTCCGGCTCTACGAAAGAAGAGGCATCCGCAAGAACAGCCATCATGCTGTCCATCTTTCCGGCATAGCCCTGATACTTCTGATTTCCCATATCCTGGTGATATTTCTGGCTTGCATAGACATACAGGCTGGAAAAGACGCGGCTGATGTCATCCAGACCGGAAAGAACGTCATACAGCGCTTTTGCACTCTCTTTCATTGTTCCCTGTTTTGCGCGGAACGCTTCTATTTTCTTCGCAAGCTCCTGCTCTGTTTTCTCAAATTCTTCATCACTACCAAACAAACTCGAAAGATCCCAGCAGTACGCCGGATCCATCTCTTCTCTTTTTTTCAGTTTAATTTCTGCCATATTTCTCCCTTCATCCATCTTTTTAGACGGAACTATTTCTGCGGTTTTTCTTCTAATACTAATGTGCCGCACTTACGCTTAGTTTACCACAATTTAACCTCTAAATCTAAAATTTTTTCTTAATTTTCTTGACAAATCCATAAACCGATTGTATGATTGTACTATCAAATTAATATAGTAGTACAAAAGGAGTGAATGCCATATGCCATGGAATCTTGATTCCTCGCGGCCGATCTATCTGCAGATCATCGAGCGGGTACAGATGGACATCATCACCGGGCGCTATCAGCCGGGCGATAAGCTTCCGTCCGTCCGCGATCTCGCGCAGGAGGCCGCCGTCAACCCGAACACAATGCAGAAAGCGCTTTCCGAACTGGAACGCAGCGGACTGATCTATTCCCAGCGGACCAGCGGACGCTTTATTACCGAAGATAAGGAGTTGATTCATCAGATGAAAAAAGAACTTGCCGCCGCAGAAGTATCTGCTTTTGTTGCCCACATGAAACAGCTCGGCATAACCCCGGAGGAAATCCGGCAGCTACTTGCCGAAACGATTGAGGAGGAAGAAAATCATGAGTGAACTTGTAACGTGTAAAGACCTGACGAAGCGCTTCGGAAACCACACCGCGCTCGATCATCTCAACCTTTCCCTGGATTCCGGGAAAATTATCGGACTGCTGGGGCCCAACGGAAGCGGAAAGACGACGCTCTTAAAGCTGCTGAACGGACTGCTGACCCCGAGTGAGGGTGAAGTCCTCATCGCCGGAAATCATCCCGGTATTGAGACAAAACGGATCGTCTCCTATCTGCCGGATAAAATGTATCTCGGCAGCTGGATGCGCGTCTCGGATCTTTTAACGTATTACAGCGATTTCTTTGAGGACTTTGACATGTCCCGCGCCAATGCCATGCTGGAATCCTTAAAAATCAGCCCGAAGGACCGTTTGAAAACGATGTCGAAGGGAACGAAAGAGAAAGTCCAGCTCATCCTCACGATGAGCCGCCGCGCAAAGCTCTACTGCCTCGACGAGCCGATTGCAGGCGTCGATCCGGCAGCACGCGATTACATTTTATCTACGATTTTAAACAACTACGAACCAGACGCATCCATCCTCATCTCAACACATCTGATTTCCGATGTCGAAAATATTCTCGATGAGGTCATCTTTATCCAGGAGGGCCAGTTAAAACTGCACGCCTCGGTTGAGGATATCCGGATGCAGGAGGGTGAATCGATTGATTCTTATTTCAGGGAGGTATTCAAATGTTAAAAAAATGTCTGAAACATGAGTGGAAAGCATGCTGGAAAAACATGGCGCTGCTGAACGGTGCCGCCATTTTCATGGGCGCTCTCGGAGGCTTCGGATTCCTCTTTTCCCAGATTTCTGAGCTGCCGGATCTGCTGATCGTCCTCTATCTGTTTGCGTACGTTTTGATTGTGATCGCCGCATCCGTCATGACACAGGTGCTGATGATCCAGCGCTACTATAAAAATCTTTTTACCGACGAAGGGTATCTGACCAACGTCCTTCCGGTATCGGCAACGGATCATATTCTCTCCAAAATGCTGGTTTTCGGCGCATGGAGCATCTTAAACGCACTTTCCGTTCTCGCTTCCTTCGCTTTTTTGCTTCTGCCGTCCGCAATCCGGTATTTTACCGCAAACACCCTGCTTTTTTACAACAAGGCCATGACCTTTTCCGATTTTCTGTCCTATCTCTGGGCACAGATTACCTGTGTTGCCGATGCTGCTTTTTCCCTGATCGGCATCACGAACCACATCGGTATGGCACTGTTTTCCATCGTTGGCTTCTTCGCTTCGCTGTTCTTTGGCATTCTTCTGTTCTATGCCGCCATCAGCATCGGAAGCCTGGTATCCAGCCACAAAATTCTGACGGCTGTCCTCTCTTACATCGGCATGACTACCGTGATCCAGATCTTCGGCGGAATCAGCATCGTCCGTGTTTTCCAGGACTCCACACCGACTGCTGTGGTTACCACATCCTCGGTTTCCACACTTATCATCACCGTGGTGCTCTGCGTTGTTCTGTTCCTGATCTGCCGCTATATCTTAAGCAGACGGCTGAATCTTTCATAAAAATTGCATTAAAAAACGCCGCCGCGGACGAACCGAATCGTCTGCGGCGGCGTTTTGTATGCATGTTCTGCACTTATGCCAGATGCCAGATATCCTCGTTGTACTGTGCAATGGTACGGTCGGAGGAGAAGAAGCCTGCTTTTGCGATGTTGATCAGGCACTTCTTGTTCCATGCATCTTTGTTCTCGTAGTCTTTGTATACTCTTTCTTTTGTCTTGATGTACTCTTTCAGGTCGAGCAGCGTCATGAACCAGTCTTTGTTCAAGATCTCTTTGTAGAGTCTCTCCAGGCAAACCTTGTCGCCGATAGCAAGAAGCTCATCGCTGACGATGAAATCAACCAGCTTTGCAATCTCCGGATCTTCGTCATAGATGTCTTTTGAGCAGTAAGCAGCATCTGCGTACAGGTCGATGACATCCTGCGGTTTCTTTCCGAAGATGTAGATGTTCTCTTTTCCGACAAGATCGCCAATCTCAACGTTTGCACCGTCTTCTGTTCCAAGCGTCAGGGCACCGTTCAGCATGAATTTCATGTTTCCGGTTCCGGAAGCCTCTTTGGATGCCAGGGAGATCTGCTCGGAGATATCTGCTGCCGGGATCACCTTTGCAGCTTTTGATACGTTGTAGTTCTCAAGCATAATCACTTTGAAGTACGGGCTTACCTCAGGATCGTTATCAATCAGCTCCTGCAGGCACAGGATCAGATGGATGATATCTTTTGCGATGATATAAGCCGGTGCAGCCTTTGCACCGAATACCATGGTGATCGGGGTTTTCGGCTTGTTGCCGCTCTTGATATCCATGTATTTGTAAATAGCGTACAGGGCGTTCATCTGCTGGCGTTTGTACTCATGAAGACGTTTTACCTGTACATCAAAGATGGAATCCGGATCAACATCAATTCCATTGTGCTCTTTGATATATTTTGCAAGACGTACTTTATTCTGGTGTTTGATCTCAAGAAACTCCTGCTGTGCTTTTTTATCATCTGCATAAGGCGCAAGTTTCCTGATCTGGGAAAGGTCTGTGATCCAGCCTTCTCCCACATGTGCTGTCACCCAGTCAGCCAGAAGCGGGTTCGCATGTGCTAAGAAACGTCTCTGTGTGATACCATTGGTTTTGTTATTGAACTTCTGCGGCATCATCTCATAGAAATCTTTTAACTGCTCTTTTTTCAAAATCTCTGTGTGCAGTCTGGCAACACCGTTGACAGAATAACCTGCAACGATTGCAAGATGCGCCATTTTTACCTGACCATCATATAAAATTGCCATTTTTGCAATTTTATCATTGTTGCCCGGATACTGCTCCTGGATCTGTAAAACAAAACGGCGGTTGATCTCTTCCACGATCTGATATACACGCGGAAGCAGTCTCTGGAAAATCTCGATCGGCCATTTTTCAAGAGCCTCAGCCATAATGGTATGGTTGGTATAAGCAACACAGTGGGTTGTGATATCCCACGCATCCTCCCAGCTTAAGCCTTCCTCATCCAGCAAAATACGCATTAACTCTGCCACTGCAACCGTCGGATGTGTATCATTCATCTGGAATACTGCTTTCTCAGGCAGCTGATGGATATCCTCATGATGCTTTTTGAATCTTGCGATCGCACGCTGTAAACTTGCAGATACGAAGAAATACTGCTGTTTTAAACGAAGTTCTTTTCCCTGAATATGATTGTCATTCGGATAAAGGACTTCCACCAGGTTACGTGCAAGGTTTTCCTGCTCTACCGCTTTGTTATAATCTCCTTTATCAAAGGAATCTAACTGGAAACCTTCCTTAGGCTCTGCATCCCAGATCATCAGCGTATTTACCATATGATTATCATATCCTACGATCGGCATATCGTATGGGATCGCCATAACGGACTGATAGCCTTCATGGATAAATCTGGTGTTGCCATTTCCCATGTCTTCGGTACGGACATAGCCGCCGAATTTGATCTCGTAGGAATACTCCGGTCTGCGAAGTTCGAATGGGTAGCCATTCTTTAACCAGTTATCCGGTACCTCTACCTGAAAACCATCCGAAATCTGCTGTTTGAACATACCATAACGGTAACGGATACCGCAGCCGTAAGCTGCGTATCCGAGTGTTGCCAGTGATTCCATAAAGCATGCTGCAAGACGTCCAAGACCACCGTTTCCGAGTGCAGGATCCGGCTCCTGATCTTCGATCACGTCAAGATTCAGTCCGATTTCTTCCAGAGCTTCTTTCACTTCTTTGTAAGCTTTTAAATTGATCAGGTTATTTCCAAGCGCACGGCCCATCAGAAATTCCATTGACATATAATAGACAATCTTTGGATCCTGATCGTCAAATGCCTGCTGGGTTGCCAGCCAGTCATCGATCACAACGTCTTTTACGACGTAGGATACCGCCTGGAAAATCTCCTGCTGGCTTGCTTCTTTTAACTGTTTGCGATACATATGACGGACTGTCTCTGTTACATCATTGATAAATTTTTTCTTATTGAAGACTGCTGCTGTTTTAGACATTTCCTTACTCTCCTTTTTTTACACCTAAAAGAACGGTTTCCCCATTAATATTCCATTCTTTCTCGTATCCATCCACACTGCCAGCTGCAACATCCAGTCCGAGTACATCTGCTTTGATCGCATCACCATATTTGTCAAAGATGGCAGCCACTTTGTCATCTGCCTGATAAGAGATCATGATCTTATCCATCACTTCGAATCCTGCTTCTTTTCTCATGGTCTGGATCTTGCTGATGATCTCACGCACAAATCCTTCTTCAATTAACTCCGGTGTTAAGTTGGTATCAAGGACAACGGTTACTGTATTGTCCCCCTCCGTTACATAACCTTCCATCTGTGTCATTGTAATTAACAGATCTTCCTCTGCTAATTTTACATCATCACTGACAGACTTCAAAGTGATAAATCCATTTTCCTTTAACTCTGCCATAGCAGCGTTTCCGTCAAGTTCCGCTAAAGCTTTCTGGATCTGTCCTAAATATTTTCCATATTTTGGTCCTACAGTACGGAGCTGTGGTTTGAATGTATAGCTTGTGTAGGAACTTACGTCATCGGTAAAGGAAACTTTCTTTACATTCAGCTCATCCTCGATGATCTCTTTGAAGTACTCTGAAAGTTCAAACGGAGCTTTGACAAACATATTTCCGATCGGCTGACGGTTCTTGATGTTTGCTGCATTACGGCATGCACGGCCCATAACCACGATCTTTAATACCTCATCCATATTTTTCTCTAACTCTTTGTCAATGTATGCTTCATTAACGGTTGGGAAGTCACATAAATGAATACTTTCCGGCGCATTTTTATCAATGCTGCACACAAGATTCTGATAGATTTCCTCTGTCATGAACGGGATCATTGGTGCTGCACATTTACAGATCTCTACTAACGCTGTGTAAAGTGTCATGTAGGCATTGATCTTATCCTGCTCCATTCCTTTTGCCCAGAAACGTTCACGGGAGCGTCTTACGTACCAGTTACTCATATCGTCCACAAACTCATCAAGTGCTCTTGCAGCTTCCGGGATCTTGTAACTGCCAAGGTTATCATCCACAGCGCCGATCACGGTATTTAATTTGGACAGTAACCATTTATCCATCACGGATAATTTATCATATTCCAGTTTATATTTTGTTGCGTCAAATCCGTCAATGTTTGCATACAGTACAAAGAATGCATAAGTGTTCCATAAGGTGCTTAAGAACTTACGCTGTCCCTCCTGCACTGCTTTTCCATGGAAACGGTTTGGAAGCCATGGAGCGCTGTTGATGTAGAAATACCAGCGGATCGCATCTGCTCCGTAAGTCTCTAATGCATCGAACGGATCGACTGCATTTCCTTTGGATTTGGACATTTTCTGTCCGTTTTCATCCTGTACATGTCCTAAAACGATAACGTTTTCATAAGGAGCTTTATTAAACAGTAAGGTGGACTCTGCCATCAGGGAATAGAACCATCCGCGTGTCTGGTCTACCGCCTCGGAAATGAACTGAGCCGGGAACTGCTGTTTGAACAAATCCTGATTTTCAAATGGATAATGGTGCTGTGCAAACGGCATTGCTCCTGAGTCGAACCAGCAGTCGATCACTTCCGGCACTCTGTGCATGGTCTTGCCACAGTCAGGGCATTTGAAGGTCACAGCGTCGATATACGGTCTGTGTAATTCCACTTTAGCATCATCCGGGTTTCCGCTTCTCTCTGCTAATTCGGCACGGCTTCCGATAGACTCCTGATGTCCGCAGCCTTCACATTCCCATACATTTAAAGGAGTTCCCCAGTAACGGTTACGGGAGATTCCCCAGTCCTGGATGTTCTCAAGCCAGTCACCGAAACGTCCTTTACCGATGGATTCCGGGATCCAGTTTACAGTATTATTATTACGGATCAGGTCATCTTTGACTGCTGTCATCTTGATGAACCATGACTCTCTTGCATAGTAAATAAGCGGTGTATCACATCTCCAGCAGTGTGGATATTCATGTTCGAACTTTGGTGCGTCAAATAATTTGCCCTGCGCATCCAGATCTTTTAATACTTCAGGGTCGGCTTTCTTTACAAATAATCCGGCATAAGGTGTCTCTTCTGTCATCTCACCTTTTCCGTTTACAAACTGTACAAACGGAAGATCGTACTTACGTCCGACATTCGCATCATCTTCACCGAATGCAGGAGCAATATGAACAATACCGGTACCATCTGACATTGTTACATAATTGTCACAGGTAACAAAATGTCCTTTTTTGTGCTGTTTTGCTGCCACTTCTGCTGCACATGCATATAACGGCTCATATTCTTTGTACTCTAAATCTTTTCCGGTGTAAGTCTCTAATACTTCATATGCTTTGACACCTTCTTCTTCATTGCCAAGCTTTCCTAACACTTTGTCAAGAAGCGCCTCTGCCATGTAGTAAGTGTATCCGTCTGCAGCTTTTACTTTGCAGTAAGTCTCATCCGGGTTCACACAGAGTGCAACGTTGGATGGAAGTGTCCACGGAGTTGTGGTCCATGCGAGGAAATAAGCATCCTCTCCGACAACTTTGAAACGTACCACTGCGGAACGCTCTTTTACGGTCTTGTAACCCTGTGCAACTTCCTGCGAAGAAAGTGGTGTACCACAACGAGGGCAGTAAGGAACGATCTTGAAGCCTTTGTATAACAATCCTTTGTCCCAGATCTGTTTTAATGCCCACCATTCGGACTCAATAAAGTTGTCATCATAGGTGACATATGGGTTTTCCATATCTGCCCAGAAACCAACGGTTCCTGAGAAATCTTCCCACATTCCCTTGTATTTCCATACAGATTCCTTACATTTTTTGATGAAAGGTTCCATACCATACTCTTCGATCTGCTCTTTTCCGTTTAAGCCGAGCATCTTCTCTACCTCTAACTCGACCGGGAGTCCGTGTGTATCCCATCCGGCTTTACGCGGAACATATTTTCCCTTCATAGTCTGGTATCTTGGGATCATATCCTTGATAACACGTGTCAATACGTGTCCGATATGTGGTTTTCCATTTGCAGTCGGAGGACCGTCATAGAATGTGTAGGTCTCTCCCTGTTTGCGCTGTTCCATTGATTTTTTGAAGATGTCATGATCTTCCCAGAACTTCTCTGTCTGCTTTTCCCTGTCAACGAAGTTCATATTTGTTTCAACTTTGTTATACATATAATCCTCCTCAATCTAAACAAGGCTCTCATCCTGTAAATAGGACGAGAGCCTTAAATGATCGTTGTACCACCTAATTACAATGTACAGATTTTATAAAAATCATATACCCGTTCCCTGTAACGTAGGAAAAACGTCAGTGCCTACTCAGTCAAAACATTTCGGACTGCGACTGGGAAGTGATGTTCATTCCTAAGATACTCGCACCGGTTCACACCAATCCCGGCTCTCTTTGCCTTTCTCTTAACAACTACTGTCTTCGTCATCGTCTTTTCTATTTGCAATGAATGGATCATTGCCTTTAACCTTCTGTGATTATACAGAGATTTCCCCAAAAAGTCAAGATTTTCCACCTATCTTAACGACTTTCGTTTCGTCCTGCTGATCACATCGATAAATCTTTCGCGGATGTTCTGGATCATCAGATCTTCCTCCCGGTCATTTCCGTCAAACGGCACAAAACCGCCTGCCATCGTAGCATGCCCGCCACCGCTTCCGATGCCTTTTAACGCCTTGCTTATAATTTTTCCGGCATCTAATGTGGGACGCTCACTCCGCACAGAAATTTTGATTCCTTCTTTTTTTCTGGAATAGACCACTGAAAAAGAGACTTCCACCAATGCAAGCATAAAATCTGACACACTGGCGATCAGAGCCTCCGGGCAATCCCTTCCGGTATCTGCAAAACTGATATTCTCAAACACCTCAATGCTTGAGATCGCCTTGGAATACGCCATCAGATCTTCAAAATAGAGTGTGCTGTTCTCTAAGAGATAAATCATATCCTGATCACACAGGTCAAACATGCGCCAGATCATTTCCATATCCATCTTGCATACGCCTCTCGACAATTTCTGTGTATCCATACGGATTCCAAACGTCAGCGCTGTTGCAATTCTTTGATCCATCGGTATTTCATTTTCAAAAAAATATTGTGCTATGATTGATGCGCAAGCCCCGACACCCGGCCGGATATCCGTAAACCGGTACTCCGTTTTCTCATAAACCGGATGATGGTCGATGCAGATGATCTCATCCCCGGTCATATCGATAATATTGGAATTGCCCTTCTGCGCATCTACCAGGATAACCTCGTCGTCCTCCGTGAGTTCACTGTCAATATTCTCAATATTTACCAGTCTGATGTCCAAAATCTCTCTCAGCTTGTCAGTACTGTAACGGTCGATTTTCCCCTTATAGCAGATCGTCGCATGAATCCCGCGAAGCTTTAACAGTTCCTGCAGACCGAACGCACTTGCGATGGCATCCGGATCCGGAAAATTATGTGTCTGGATATAAACATGTTCTCTGTTGATCTGTGTTACTAACTCATCTAATTTTGTCATATGATAAATCCTTATAATTTCTTACCGCAGAGCAAAATATTGGTCTGCTGTCTCTGTAAGTTCCTCAAATGTATGGATTTCCGGCACGTCCGCTGCAATTGTTCCAAACCCATATGCTGCGTGGATGAACCCGACACCTGCGTGGCAGCTGGCGTCATAATCCCCCTGGATATCGCCGACATACACTGCCTCTGTCAACCCGTTCCGGTCTGCTAATAATCTGATATTATCGCCCTTCTGTTTCAGATTGTTTCCATAACATTCTATATCTTCAAAGTATTTTCCAAATCCGTAATGATCTAAAAACGCCTCGATATAACCGCTCTGACAGTTGCTCACGATGTAGAGCGGATACTTTTCTTTCAGTGCAGAAAGTGTCTCCTCCAATTTTGGATACAAAACTCCACCATGCTCTCTCAGGTAGTCATTTTCCATGGAACAGCACTGATCTAACAATTTCATGCGCGCCTCTTTTTCCAGTTCCGGGAAAAGAATGTCTGCGATCACATCCATGGTCTTTCCCATAACCCCCTGAATATCCTGCTCCGTCAGTTTTTTATCAACAGAGCCATCCTGTTTTATGGCAAGATTCCATGATTCTGCAACGTTCGCTGCCGAGTCCCACAGCGTTCCGTCCATGTCAAAAATAATTCCTTTTTTCATACTTCTCCTTTTCTATCCATTATCCACAAAAATTTCTTTTTTAACCAAGATTATAAACTTTTGTATATTTTTCTTTGAAATAACGAATCAGCGGTTCTGCTGAAACTTCTTTGCCGCAGACGTATCTGATCACTTCTTTCGGGCTTCTGGTAGAACCATACTGATGAATCTTCTCATTCAGCCATTTTGTAATCTCACTGATTCTTCCCTCCGCGAGCAGCGCATCCACAGAGCCAAGTTCTTCCTCCAGACGATCTAAATACATGCCGTCATAAATACTGCCAAGCAGATAGGATGGAAAGTAACCAAAAGAACCGTCAGACCAGTGCATATCCTGCAAAATTCCTTCCGCATCATCTGCCGGAGTAATCTGTAAATATTCCTGCATTTTCTGATTCCAGAGTGCCGGAAGTTCCTCCACTTTCACATGGTCGCGGAAAATTGCCTTCTCGATCTCATATCTTAAAATAATATGGAAACAGTAAGTCAGTTCATCTGCCTCTGTGCGGATAAAACTGTTTCTCACATGATTGACTTCCTTATAAAATTCATCCAACGAAACGTCCTGAAGCTGTGGCATTTTTTCCTGCACTTTTGCATAAACCGGAATCCAGAAATTCTTATTTCTTCCAAGAATATTCTCATAAAAACGGGACTGGCTCTCATGGATTCCCATATAACTGCAGCTTCCCGCTACCGTTCCGTCATAATCCGGATTCACATTCTGCTCAAAAATCGCATGACCACCCTCATGGATTGCCGAATACATCGCACTGAGCGGATCATGTTCATAAAAATGATTGGTCACACGCACATCCTTTGACGAAAAATTCAGTGTAAACGGATGTGTAGATTCCCCGGTTGTTCCTCTGTTCCAGTCAAATCCGATATAACTCAGCAAAAGCTTCTCCACTTCCTTCTGCGCATTCTTGTCAAATGAAGCATGAAACTTGCTGTCATCCGGCTGTTTCGCTGCAAGCACTTTCTGCACCAGAGGAATCAGCTCTGCTTTTAAATCTTCAAACAGGCGGTCCATCGTAGCGGAATCCATTCCTTTTTCATACTGGTCTAACAGTGCGTCGTAAACTTCTTTTTTCGGATCTGTGTAACCGGTCATCTCCGCTGTCATATCGATCATTTTCTGCAAATGTGGGGCAAAAATAGAAAAGTCTGCTTTTTCCTTCGCTTCCTCCCACGCATTCTCCGATTCCGACTGTGCTTTCACGAAGCCTTCATAAAATTCTTTTGGAATTCTGCGATTTCTGTCCATATCTGTTTTCATTTTATTTACAACAAACTTCCACTTATCGTCAAGCTTTTCAAACTCTTCCGGCTCTGCCAGTGTATCCAATAACGTTTTCAGTTCATCCGAGGTCGACATGGAAAACTGCTCCGTTGAAAAATAAGTGAGTGCATCGCTGTGTCCTGCAAATCCTTCCTTTGGAGTGTTGGTTCTCATATCCCAATACAATAATGTGTTCACATGGTTGAACTGTTCCATTTTCTCTAAATATTTCTGTAACTGTTCTAACTTATCGTTCATCATAATCCCCTTATATTTTTCCGTAATCCTGTTATCTGATTAGTGGTCGTCATAACAAAAACCATGCAGGTATTTTTCACCCACATGGTTTTATCTTATCACATAATATTTATGCTGTCACTCGCTGTTTCCGAAGAATGTTCCAGGTAATGACTGCTATCACAATTGTTAAGGCAATCACCAGAGCCACAATTCCCTGTGGCGTGAATTTTCCACCCAGAAACAGCCCTAATTTCGCAAGTTCACCGGAAAGCTTTTCATTCTTTGCAATATTCATGGGAACCAGACAGATTATCATCCAGACCGCCCATAAAATCCATAACACTTTCATGCCATATCTTAAAATAACTGCGCCGAAAAACATTTCCACTGCTGTAAATACGACCAGGACACCTGACAGATAGTTCCATGTAAAAAAGTTTGTCAGGTCAATTTCCATAACCGCCTGTGGAAATGCATTTTCCAGCAAAAACTTCTCAACTACACCAAACACAACGATCTCAAGTTCCAGCACTGCGATCTCCAGCAGATTAAAAAGTACATAGCCTGAGACAAAGCTTTTTCTGGTCGCACCCAGGGAAATTGCCATGTTAAAATCCCCCATAAAAGAAAGAGTTATCCCAAATAAATGTATAAAAGCAAAGGCGATGACCGCCAGCATGGTTCCGGCTGTTGCACAGGTATTCTCTTTTGCCACGTTCATCACAATAAATACAACGATCAGACCAATTAAGTATCCCATAGCAGTAATTCCAAGAAATTGCAAAAGCTCTGCTTTCCGCACCTTACACTGAATCAAAAAACTGTTCATTCTTTCCGCCTCCCAACTTATGCTTTCACTTCGTAATGTCTCATTTCACGGAAAAGTGCCATGACACTGACTGCATACAACGCAATGCTGACAATCGCTGCTATCGCAAGCAATGTCCATACTACATTTGTCTGTATTCTGTTGATCCACGCCATGATCTGGTCAATAAATCCAATTCCTGCCACAATACCGATGACTATACCTAATACCACCATGACGATTCCTATAATCATTCCTTTCATTCCGAAATGCATCTGTGCAACCGAGACAAGCTGCCCGATCGCTGTCATGAATATAAACAGAACTGCGATCAAAGCATTCAGCTTTCCATTGAACTTTCCACTGCTCATAATCCCTGCAAATACCAGAATGATATAGGCGCTTACTACATAGACCACACAGAAAATCTGTGCGCCAAAGACTGCCTCCCTTCTTCCGGAGCCAAAAGACAATGTCAGCGGAAGATAAGATCCCACATAAGAAACCGGTCCGATCATGGCAAATAAAACGCTTATGATCCCGCCATAAAAATAGGCTGTTTTCCAGAAATCCCCAAATACCCTGCTGCTTCCCATATTAAACAAGAATCCATATACAACCATAAAAATCAACATCATGCCGGTCAGCTGCAATCCTGATTTTCCCCAGAATCGAACATTTCTCTTAATAATCCTGCTCTCTGCCATGTCTACTCCTCCATTCCGCAAAGGGATACAAACAATTTTTCCAGATTGAGTGCCTGTATGGTCACATCATAGCCTTCTGGCAGCTTCTGTCCTTCCTCCAAAAGGATCGTCACACTCTTGCTTCTTCCCATCTTCTCTTCATGATGTCTCTCATAGCCTTCCGTTGCCTGATCCACAACTTCTGCAAGACCACTTACATGGTAGCTTCTCTCCAGAAGTTCCTGCGTATTTTCTTTCAGCAGCACCTCACCATTTTTGATCATGACCACTTCTTCCATCAGGTCTGTTGCTTCCTCGATAATATGTGTGGAAATAACGAAGGTACGTCCGGTCTCGGTATATTCCTCCATCAGTTTATGGTAAAAATAATCACGCATTACAACATCAAGACCTGCCACCGGTTCATCCATAAAAGTAAAATCGGCTTTGCTTGCAAGTGCTACGATAATCGTCACCATGGACAGCATACCTTTGGACATTTTATTGATACGCTGTTTTGTATTCAGTTCAAATTTTTTGATCAGTTCCTCCGCAAGTGCCTGATCCCAGTCTGGATAGTAATAGGAAGCAGTTTTCAGATAATCTTTTACTTTCATGCCGCTCACGCCGCTTCCATAGAGATTGATGGACAACTCTCTGGAAAAGCAAATGTGATCTAACGCCTTGCGGTTCTCCCATACATTTTCACCATTCCATGTCACAGTTCCTTCGGATGCCGGATTCTGTGCCGACATAATGGATAACAATGTCGTCTTTCCGGCACCGTTTCTTCCAATCAGTCCATAAATCTTTCCTTTCTCCAATGTGAGATTGATATTCTTTAACACCTGTTTTTTTCCATAAATTTTACCTATACCATTACATACGATTGATTCCATAAATCATCTTCCTGCCTTTCTTTTCACAACTTTAAAATACAATTTCCTGTATCATTCCTCTTATTTGCATGATTCCATGCTTCCGGTATCACTGTTTTCCATCCGGACAGCTCCTTACACTTCATTGCCGGATTGTATCAACTGAATGACTTCTTCTTTTCCAAGTCCGATGCTCGCTGCTTCCTCTAACAGTTTTTTTACATAGTTATCATAAAATTCATTCTTTCTCCGGCTTAAGATTGCCTCTTTCGCACCTGCTGACACAAACATTCCAATCCCTCTTTTCTTATATAAAACACCTTCATCCACCAAAATATTCACTCCTTTGGCTGCTGTCGCCGGATTAATGGCATATAGCTTCGCCAGTTCATTCGTGCTCGGCACTCGTTCCTCTTCCAGAAGAATATCCCTTAAAATATCTGTCTCGATCATCTCTGCGATCTGCAGATATATGGATTTCTCCTGCGTCAAAATCTCATTCATGCATGATGTACTCCTTTCTTTCCAGAAATTATTCTGTTGCTGACAGCTTTTCAAATGCGCTTATCTGTCCTCTTGTTTTTCGTTCGTTATGCTGTTCATTACTTATGTAATTAACCATAGCACTATGGCACTTTGTTGTCAATACATTTTTTCAAGATTGGAATTTTACAGGAGTTTTACTTAGGAACTGCCGATCGCAGGTGGTGCGGATTTTTAGATTGAATTTTATAATTTAGGTTATGAACAAAATATTGCAGTCTGACATGTTTATGAAAACATGAATGTGAAATGGACGAAT
>OHHZ01000594.1_pt1 | contig 15855 bp, 14 predicted proteins | sample 1568081 | NCBI WGS metagenome assembly OHHZ01 (sample SAMEA3879597, study PRJEB24766) | human gut metagenome | biome: human-associated habitat; feature: feces | place: USA | collected 1985/1987
GCTGCGAGCTTCAGCGAGCAGACGGAAGGGTTGAGTATCGAAGTCATACGCAATATTTTCCCCAACACCATAAGGAGGTATCCCCATGCAAGCAAAATCTAAAAAACTAATCTTCATCGCCGTTCTCCTCACAGGCTGCATCATCACCAGCCTTATAAGCACCAATGACAAAGCAAAAGCGTTGCCTGGCGTCAGCAGCCTGCCGCAGTCCGCGCAAGGTGCTGTTACATCCAAAACAGCGCAGGCAAAAACAGTACGCGTGCAGGTGAGCGGCGCAGTATTGGAACCAGGCGTATACGACCTGCCTGCCAGCTGCAGAGTGGAAGAAGCAATTGCTGCTGCCGGCGGCCTGACGGAAAATGCCGACAGCGAACGCGTCAACCTGGTACGCAAGGTGCGCGACGGTATGCAGATACGAGTACCTGTGCAGAAGGCTGCACGGACAAGCAGAACGCAGAGGAAAAACGCTCAGGCAACTGCCGGTTATAGTGCAAGTAGCACGAAGAAGTCTGGCAGTAACAGAGCAGGCGCAGGAAAAAATAACTCTGCAGTGCAAAGTGTGCGCATCAACAGCGCGAGCGCCGGTGAGCTGCAGCAGCTGCCGGGCATAGGTCCGGCGTTGGCGCAGCGCATTGTGGAAACAAGAAACAGCGGGCGTTTTACCAGCGCGGATGATTTGCTGCGTGTGCCGGGAATCGGTAAAGCTAAGCTGGCAAAGCTGCGTGATTATGTGGAGGTGGATTAGTGCAGCAGAAAATACGTTATCTACGCTTATTTTTACCGGTAATGCTGCTTTGTATATTATCCTTTCGCCTGCTAACCGTGCCGCCGTCCGCTGAACAGCAGCTTGCTGACTGCTTCGGGCGGCAGCTTGTGGTGCAGGGCGCAGTGGAGCCTTTGAGCGTGCGCAGGCAGGATGGTTTCAGCAGTGCGATTCTACGTTGCGAAAAAGTATATAGCGATACAGAGCTTGCTTACAGCGGTCGTTTGCGCGTGAGCGTGAAGGGCGAGCTGCCGCAGGCAGGCTGCGTAGTGCTTAAGGGGACGCTGGAGCGCTTGGACAGCCTGCGTAACCCCGGAGGCTTTGACGCTGCCGGCTATAACAGAGTGCAGGAGCTGGGCGGACGTTTGCGCAAGGCGCAGCTGCTAAAGACAGAGCCGCAGGTTTTGTGGTGGCAGCGCTTTGCTTTGTGGAACAATAAGCTGAGCGAGCGCATAGAGGCAGCAGCCGGCGCTGAATATGGGGCGCTGCTGAGCGGTATGGTGCTTGGCGGCAGCAGCAGGCTGGATGAAGAAACACGCGAGCTGTTTACGGATAACGGGCTGGCACATCTTCTTTCGGTTTCAGGTACGCATATTGTGTTGCTGACAGGCCTGCTGCTTGCTTTGCTGCAGTGGGTGCCGCTGCCATGGCGTAAGTTTATTGTTATCACTTTGCTGATTGCCTATGCGCTGCTTTGCGGCTTGCGCCCTCCGGTGCTGCGAGCACTGGCTATGAGCAGTGTACTGCTGCTTGGCGGCAGCGGCGCGGAGCGCGGACGCTTACTGTGTCTGGTGGCGTCACTGCTTTTGTGCCTGCAGCCGTTATGGCTGGCCGATATCGGTTTTCAGTTATCGTTCGGAGCGGCGGCCGGTCTTTTGTGGCTGTTGCCTGCATGCCAAAGGCTGCTGCCGCAGGCCTTGCCTGCGCCGATAGGCGAGGCGGCAGCAGTTTCGCTGGCAGCACAGCTGGCTGTACTGCCGCTGGAGGTTTATTATTTTCATCAAATTTCGCTGATTGCCCTGGTAAGCAATGTTGTGTTGGTGCCACTGCTGGAAATCGCCGCGCAGATGGCACTCGTGGGCGCACTGCTGCCCATGTGCGGTGATTATCTGTTGCAGCTTGCTGCCTGGCTTGCGGCGCAGGTGCTGACGCAGGCGCGTTTTTTCGCAGAACTGCCGTACAGCACTGTAGTTATCGGCAAGCTGCCTGCTTATTGCTTTGTAATCTATTATGTAGCGCTCTTTGTGTGGGCAGATTTTCCCTGGCTGCAATTTTGGAGCAACAGGGAGCGTCGCTGTATCCTGCTTTTGCATGCCTTGCTGCTTGCGGGGACGCTTGCCTATCAGCAGTATTGCACGCTGCCGTTAGCCTGCTATTTCCTGGACGTTGGGCAGGGGGACTGCGCTGTTATCGTCACGCCGTCACAGCATGTGGCAATTATTGATACCGGCGGCTTGAAAAATATCTCGACTGCTACGCACGTGATTACTCCGTTTCTACGCTATCTGGGCAAGCGTGAGGCGGATATCCTGCTTTTAAGCCATTATGATTTTGACCATGTGGGTGCTGCGGCGGATTTATTGCGACAGCTGCGGGTAAAAAAGCTGCTCCTGCCCAATGAAGCACTTACAGAGGAAAGCCAAAGGGTGCAGCAGGAAATTTTGGCGCAGGCCGGCAGGACGCAGGCGCATGTTGTGCAGAGCGGTGAACGCTATACGTTGGATGATAATGCAGAGCTTGTTTTGGTTGATGTGCCGCAGCAGGCTGTGCCGGGAAACGAAGCCAGCACGCTGGCGGCGCTGCAGAGCGCGCAAGGCAGCGTACTGTTTACAGGCGACATGGGGGAAGAACGCGAGCGAGGGCTGCAGCTGCAGCAATACACTGTGCTGAAGGCAGGACATCACGGTTCGCATTACAGCAGCAGTATGGAATTTCTGGAGCAGGTGCACCCGAGGCTGACGGTGATTTCCTGCGGGCGCGGCAATCGCTACGGCCATCCGCATCAGGAAACGCTGGAGCGTTTGCAGGCCATAGGCAGCAATGTTGTCAGAACGGATGAGCTGGGGTGCATTAAAGTTGTTTTTGACGCAGAGGGAATAAAATGCTATGGCTATGCTGATTTACAGTGAAGCTGTTGTCAAAATATAACTCATAAGTTATAATTAAAGGAGAGAAGTTATGTATAAAATATATTTTTATCGTGATAAGTGTGGCAGACAGCCTGTATATGATTATTTAATGGAGCTTGCTTCGCGAAAAGATAAGAACAGCAGAATCAAATTGAATAAGCATAATGACTATATGCAGGCATTAGCTAGATTTGGTCTGCAATTAGGTGAGCCTTATATTAAGCATATAAAGGATAACATTTGGGAGTTGCGGCCTTTGCGTGATAGAAGTTTATTTGCGGTATGGGAAAATAATAGTTTTGTAATATTGCATTGCTTTATGAAAAAAACGCAGAAAACGCCTAAAACCGAAATTGCTCAGGCTTTGCGTGAATGGGAAGATTTCAAATTAAGGAGTGAGGAAAGTGAAGAATAGTGCAGTAGGTTATGAATGGCAGGATGTAAGAAAGAATATTTTTACACCGGAAGAAATCTCCGCAAGTGATTTGCGAGTTGCCTTAATAGGTGAACTGATTAAAGCACGTCAGGATAAGGGGATAACCCAAAAGCAATTGGAGCTTTTGAGCGGAGTAAAGCAGCCTGTAATTGCCAGAATGGAAAACGGTACCTCTATTCCTAAAATCAGTACAATCTTAAAAATACTTGCACCTTTAGGCAAGACCTTAGCTATTGTACCGTTAGAAAAATAATAAGAGGGAATACAGATGGATATTAAACCGGAAAACCTGATTTCACTATTACAACAGCATAAGCCGCTGCCGCAGGCGCAGGTACTGCTTTTGTGCGGCGAGGAGGATTACTACCGCAACAGCATTATTGCCGCGCTGCCGGAATATGTTTTTGGCGATACGCCGGAGGCTGACCGCGAAATAACGGTTTTTGACAAGGACACCAACCTGTCCGGATTGCAGGCAGCCGTCAACAGCTATCCCTTCTTCTGCGGCAAATCGCTGATTTTCTTAAAGGACGAAAAGCTGTGGGCAGCAAAGCCTGCCAAAGCAAACAGCGCCGCTGATGCGCAGGATGATACCGATTCCAAGAAAATGGAGCAGCTGGCGGCGATTGTCAGCGACGTACCGGATTATTGCCTGCTTGTAATCAGCAGTAAGAAAATGGATAAGCGGACCAAGCTGTATAAGCAGCTTAAAGCAAGTGCGCTGATTTGTCCGTGCGAGCGCATTAAGGAAAGAGATCTTGATGACTGGCTGTATGCGCAGGCAGCAGCATACGGCGCACATTTTACCAGAGATGCGCTGGCCGCCATCAGCGAATATATTGAGCCCGTGAAGGAAGAAATTCCCTTGGATTTGCTGCAGCAGGAAATCGGCAAGCTGGCGATTTATGCCGCAGGGCGCAGAGAATGGACGGAAGAGGATGTGCTGAATGTTTTTGCACTGTTGCCAAACGCTTCATCTTTTGCACTGACCAATTATATTATGGCAGGCAAGCTGAAGCAGTGTCTGGAGCTGTTGGCGAGCGAACGCAAGCACGGAACCTATATCCTGCCGCTCAGTGCAACCGTAGCTTTTAAATTGCGTCAGGTGCTGCGTTATCTGGAGCTGAAGCGCAGAGGCTACGACCAGAAGGGCATTATGGATGAGCTGGGGATGCGCAGCCCATACGCCTACAGATTTTTGGAGCGCGACAGCAGGCGCTTTGATGAAAAGCGTCTGACGGAAGCTTTGCTGGGACTATCTGATATGAATATCAAACTGCGTCAGGGCGGACGTGGCTACGAAAAGCTGGAGGAAATTCTTGTCCGCCTGCTTGCCTGACAGCTTATTATCAGAAATTAAAGCTGGACAAAAGCACTTAATATCTGCTATAATAGTGAGACAGTCAACGAGGACTTTTTTGAGTAAGGAAGTAGTGTGTCCATGCTTAAAAAGGTCCTTTTTCGTTTATCTTGCAGAAAATATGTAGGGAGCATTTTTCTGCAGCATGATAATTAGGGAGTATTGAGAAAGGAGGCAGCCTTATGGCTGCACTGATCATGAACAACAAAGATTTACTGTACGTAATTAAACCCGAAGAACAAAACGAAAGCACTCTGCGTGAGCTTCTGACTCTGCATCCGGAGATTCAGTTTGTATCTCTGATGGGTGTGGATTTTGCCGGTAATGATACCGACGAAAAAATCCCGATGAAGATTTTCCTCGAGGATATCGATGGCTTTTTGGCAGGCAGCGCAGCACAGACTGACGGTTCTTCCGTTGTGCTGACCGGTATCGCTACTCTGAACGATGCCCGCGTTGATATGAAGGTTGATAAAACCGTTAACTGGTTTGTTGATTATAACTATGAGCATTTTGACGCAGAAAGCGGCCGCATGATCGGTACTCTGCGCATTCCCTGCTATCTGATTCACAACGGCAATCATGTTGATTCCCGTTCTATTTTGAATGATACCCTGGCTTATGTAGAAAAAGAAATCATGGATTTGTTTGCTAAGCATCCGGTAATTGCCGGCCTGGAGCATGTAAATCCTGCTGAGATTGAAAAGTTACTCTTCACCAGTGCTACCGAATTGGAATTTTGGGTAAAAACTCCGCGTGAGGACGCACCGCTGGAGGCTCTGAGCTCTTCTCAGGTAATGCAGGAGCAATATTGGCAGCGTACCCGCGGCAACGTGCGTACTGCATTGGAGCAGACTATTCAGACTCTGGAGCTGTACGGCCTGGAGCCTGAAATGGGCCATAAGGAATGTGGCGGTGTTAAAGGTCAGATTGACGGTACAGGCCATATGACTCACGTTATGGAGCAGCTGGAGGTTGACTGGAAATTCAGCAGCGGCGTACAGACTGCAGATAACGAGCTGTTGGCGCGTATCATCGTTAAAGAAGTTTTCCGCATGAACGGCTTGGAGGTTTCCTTCCAGGCTAAACCGATTCCCGGTGTTGCAGGCAGCGGTGAGCATACACATGTAGGCATTGCCGCAAAAATGAAAAACGGCAAGATTGTCAACCTGTTCTCGCCGAAGGATATGCACAAGGACTTCCTTTCCGCTATCGGTTACGGCGCTCTCATGGGCCTTTTGAAAAACTATGAGGTAACCAATCCGTTTATCTCCTGCACCATTGACTCTCTGAACCGTCTGAAACCCGGCTTTGAAGCTCCTGTCTGCATCGTTACCAGCCTTGGCCTGAGCCCGGATAACCCGTCACGTAACAGAACCATTCTTGCAGGCCTGATCCGCGATCTGGACAACGATAAGGCTACCCGTATCGAAATGCGTTCTCCTAACCCGTACACCAATACCTACATCGCCATTGCAGCCTTCTACCTGTCCTGCCTCGACGGTATCAAGGCTTGCGTAGAATCCGGCAAGGACCTGAAGGCTTTGGAAAAAGAAATTTCCAAGAAGGCCGGCGAAGAGGGCTTCTATCTGGATACCGACCGTCAATACCGCACTGAGGAAGACGTGTTTGAAGATTTCACTGCGGAAGAACGCAGCAAGCTGTTCGGTGAACCGCCTGCTACCGTTTGGGAAAATCTCTGCGCTTTCGAAAAATATCCGGAAAAAGTTGCAGTGCTCACTCAAGGCAATATCCTGAAGAAGGAATATATCGACTCCTTCATGCAGGGTGCGCTGATTCGCTGGAAAACTGAGCTTTTGACTCGTCTGATTCCGGAAAATTATCAGGCTGTTATCGATATGAAGCGCTTGCACAACCAGGAAACCTGCACCGACTGCGACCTGGCAATGTGGCGTAAAATCCAGAACCTGCGCGCTAAGCTGGCTAAGGATTCCTTCGAAGAGAAGAGCATCTTCACTGCTATCCGCAGAGCTGTTGCCGAAGGCGACTACGATACTGTTTCCAAGCTTAAAGTTGAGATGGGAGCAACTATGGAAGAGCTCAAGACTCTGTATCACGATTACAAGCAAAATATTATCGATTAATTTATATGCTTCTTGCATGGCTGCTGTACTCAAAGTGCGGCAGCCATTTTGTTTCGCGCTTATACCAAAGTGCGATTATTGAAAAAATTATCCCTAAAACTTTCCTTTCAGCTTATTTTTTTGCATGAAACTGTTGAGTTAAGCGCTGTTTTGTGGTAAAATATCAAAGATATATTGACAGTAATATTTTCTGCTGTCCGAAGAAAGGCGATGATAGCTGTGGAGCAGGTCAAGGATGTTCCTGCCTATATTCGCCAGATGTACACGGATAATAATTTTATGACTCAATTCGGTGTGCATATTGGTGAGATAAAGTGTGGCAGTGCTGAAGTCAGCATTGACGTTGATCCGGCGAAGCATTTTAATCATCGTGACATTTGTCACGGCGGAGTGATGTTGGCCTTGGCAGACTCCGTTCTGGGTGTTACCGGTGCAAGCGTGGGCGCTGTAGTGGCAACTCTTAATTTCAGCATGAATTTTATCAAAGGTGTCCATGAGCCGACTACCTTAACGGTACGAAGCCATATCAAGCATTCCGGACATTCTACGATGGTTATCGAGGCTGAAATGACTGACAGCAAAAAGAATTTAATTGGGACGATTTTAACAACAATGTTTGTCGTCGACAGATTTAAAGAAATACCCGCCAAATGGTGAGCTTGCCTGAGTTGATTTGGAAGGGAAATGACGCGGAAGACCGCTTGATATCAAGGAGGATATGATGGATTTTGCATTAAACGAGGAACAATTAGAATTACAGGAAATGGTAAGGGAGTTTGTTGAAAAAGAAATTACTCCTTATGCTGCTGAAATGGATGCAGAAAACCATATGCGTGACGGCCTGATTGACAAGGCTAACGAAATGGGCTTGCTGAACGTTATTGTTCCGGAAGAATTAGATGGCCCCGGCCTGGACAGCATTTCTGTTGCTACCATTTATGAAGAGCTGGGCAAAGGCTGCGCAGGTGTTGCAACCTCTTTGGCTGCCAACAGCCTGGCAACTGTACCTGTTCTGCTGGCAGGCACCGACGAACAAAAGAAAATGTATTGCGATATCCTGAACAACGGCGGTCTGGCTGCTTTCGCACTGACCGAGCCTGGTGCAGGCAGTGATGCAGGCGGTGTTTCTACCCGTGCTGTACACAACAAGGAAGAGGGTACCTACACTCTGAACGGTACAAAAATGTTCATCACCAACGGTGGTCTGGCAGAAATCTTCCTGGTATTCGCTAACACCCGTAAAACCGGCGGTATTCGTGGTTTGACTGCTTTCATCGTTCCGAAAGACACCCCGGGTTTCTCCGTTGGCAAGAAAGAAAACAAAATGGGCATCCGTCCTTCCAATACTACCGAGCTGGTTCTGCAAGACGTTGTTATTCCTGAATCCTATCGCGTAGGCCGCGAAGGCGAAGGCTTCCGTATTGCTATGAACACCTTAGACAGCGCTCGTCCGTTCGTTGGCGCTGTTTCCGTAGGTATCGCTCAGGCTGCTCTGGATTGCGCTGTTAAATATGCTAAAGAGCGCCGTCAGTTCGGCCAACCGATTGCTTCCTTCCAAATGGTTCAAGGCATGCTGGCTGACATGGCTATGAAGGTTGAAACCGCTCGCCTCATGGTTCAAAAGGCTTGCTGGATGCGTGACCAGGGCATGGAATTCTCTAAAGAGGCTGCTATGGCTAAATGCTATGCCGCTGATGTTGCTATGCAGGTAACTACCGACGCTGTTCAGGTAATGGGCGGCTATGGCTACACCAAAGAGTACCCCGTAGAGAAGATGATGCGTGACGCTAAAATCATGCAAATCTACGAAGGCACCAACCAAATCCAACGTCTGGTTATTGCTAACAAGCTGTTATACTAATAGCTATCATAACAAAGATAAATTTATTGAGAGCTGCTGCACTTTTGTGTGGCAGCTCTTTGCTGTTTTTATTCGTGACAATGGTTTACACGTATGCTAAAATATAAAGATAAAGAGCTTTTAAAGCATAATAAAAAGCAGAATCTTTGCCACAAATCATTTTGCTGAGAATTGGGGGGCAAATACATTGTTAGCTGATAATTTAAAGCAGGTTCAGGAGCAGATAGCGTCTGCTTTGGACAAGCGTAAAAATAAAGACCTGCTCACAGGAGATAAGGTAACGCTGGTGGCGGTGACGAAAAATCATCCGCCCGAAATTATTACAGATATCGAAGCCTTGGGCATTGCCAACGTAGGCGAAAACCGCGTGCAGGAGGCCAAGCATAAGCAGGAGGCTTTGGGAAAACACGGCTACTGGCATCTTATCGGCCATCTGCAGACGAATAAGGCGCGCCAGGCAGTTGCCTTGTTTGACCTTATAGAGTCGGTAGACAGTGAGCATTTGCTGGCTGCGGTTGATAAGGAGGCAGAACGCATCGGTAAGGTGCAGGATATTCTGTTGCAGCTGAACATTGCCCATGAGGAGCAAAAGTCCGGCTTAGACAAAGAGGATTATCTGGCGCTGCTGCCGAAGCTGCCCGAATACAAGCATGTGCGTCTGCGCGGGCTGATGATTATTGCCCGGAAATGCGAAGATATCGAGCAGACAAGACCTGTATTTGCGGCAGGCTACCGTGTGTTCGCCCGCTTAAAGCAGCAGTATCCGCAGGCAGATATTCTGTCTATGGGTATGAGCAATGATTACACAGTTGCGATAGAAGAAGGTGCCAACATTGTGCGTGTAGGCACAGCTCTGTTCGGACAGCGTGATTATAGCCTGAAATTTTAAGACATAGATAAGGTTGGTGACGTAATGAATATTATTGATAAAATCATGAATGCATTAAGTCTTTATGACGAGGAAGAAATTATCGAGGAAGAAGTGGAGCAAAAGCCTGCCAAGACCGAGCAGGAGCCGGCTAAACCCAAGAAGCGTTTCTTCGGCAGCAAGGAGCCTGCTGCTGCAGCACCGGCAGAGGAGCCTAAGCGTGAACGCAAATCCATTTTGAACTTTAAGGGTTCAGCAGCAAAGCCGGAGCCGGTTAAAAATGAAAAAATGGGCAGCAAAACCATTAACCTGCCTATTGCCGACAAGCTTATGACAGTTGTACTGCTGGAGCCTGTAGATTTCAATGATTCTCCTAAGATTGCCGATTATCTGCGTGATAATCAGGCTGTAGTTGTTAATTACGATAAGACAGACAATGTTGTTGCTAAGCGTATGACTGACTTTATCAGCGGTACTGTTTATGCTATCGGCGGCAGCATGAAAAAGCTGGGCCGCAATATTGTTATCTGCGCCCCGAAAAACGTAGATATAGATGCGGGCGAAGAGCACGAGCTTGACGAGAGGGGAAATAATCCATGGGACAAATAGCAGTAAAGAAGATTGCATTTATCGGCGGCGGCGCTATGGCCAAGGCTATTATCAAGGGTATTATCGGCGGCGGTCTGATTGCGCCGGAGATGATTACCGTAGGTGAGCCTACTGAGGCACATGCGCGCAGTCTGCATGAAGCCTTTGGTGTAAATGTTACTACGGATAATAAAGAGGCGGTAAAGGATGCGGATTTAGTAATTTTTGCCGTTAAGCCTCAGGTTGCACCGGTGGCACTGGTGCCAGAGCTGATAGCTGCGATGAAAAAAGATGCCTGGGTGCTTTCTATCATGGGCAGCGTTACGCTGGAGCAGCTGCATGCCTATGCTCCGGGGTTCCCGGTAGTCCGCACGATGCCGAACACGCCGCTGGCAGCAGGTGCCGGCATGACTGCTATCTGCTGCGATGAGGCTGTAACCGAGCCGATGAAGCAGACTGCGGCAGCAATTTTCAGCAGCTGCGGTGAAATAGAATTTGTAGATGAAAAAGCATTGCAGGCGATTACCGCAATTTCCGGCTGCGGACCGGGCTATTGCTTTGTAATTATTGATGCACTGGCTGACGCAGGCGTGCGTGCCGGTTTGCCGCGTGCGCTGGCTATTAAGCTGGCAGCGCAGACAATGGCAGGCAGCGGTAAGCTGTGCGTAGAAAGCGGCCTGCATCCGGCACAGCTGCGCGACCAGGTAACAAGCCCCGGCGGCACGACTATTGCCGGTATCCATGCTTTGGAAAACCATGGCGTGCGCGGTGCTTTTTATGATGCGGTGCAGGCAGTGCTGCAAAGAGATAAGGAATTACAGGGGAAATAATTTATGGCGGACAGAGAAAAAATTCTGCGTTACTTTAAAGCCGGCGGTGACGAACAGCTGGCGGCCAAGCTGCTGGACTTGGCCGAGGGCGCCAATAAATCACGCAAGTTCCGTGTGAGCGAGTTTCTTGATCCTCATGCCTATAATGTTGCGGAAATTATTGCGGCGAACTACGAAAATGTGCGTCTGGAAAGCGACGGTGGCTTCAGTAATGCCGAAAGGGTGAAGGCTGCCTTTGTTGCCGATGATTTTTACGGTCAGCCGGATTTCGGCATGGCCTATTTTCTGGCGGCCTGGGATAAGCGCTATTATGATTTGTCGCATCGCGATATTCTGGGTGCGTTTATGGGCACGGGCTGCAAGCGCGAGGCCTTGGGTGATATTGTTTTTGTGCCAGAGGGAGCGCAGTTCGTAGTAGAAAAATCACTGGTAAATTATCTTACCGGCAATCTGACGCAGATCGGTGCTGCGCCGGTAACGCTTACGGAAATTCCCCGCGAGGAATTGCTGCAGAAGGAAGAAAAGGTTAAGCTGATTAACGCGACAGTTGCTGATTTGCGCCTTGATGCCGTGGCAGCGGCAGGCTATGGCGTAAGCCGCAGCCGTATGGCGGATGAAATCAAAAGCCTGAATGTCAAGGTTAACTGGAAAGAAGCCAAGAAGGCGGCACAGCCGGTGAACGAGGGCGATGTAATTTCCTTCCGCGGCCGTGGACGAGTAGAGATTGAGGAAATCCGCGGCACTACTAAAAAAGGACGCATCAGCGTAACGCTGAAGCGTTATATCTAGGAGGATAAACCATGCTTAATCCGGAGGATTTAAAGAAAAAAACTTTTACCAAGGGTTTTCGTGGCTATGAGGTAGAAGAGGTAGACAAGTTTCTTGCCAAGCTGATTAAGGAATACGAATACCTTTATCTGGATAACCTGGAGCAGAAGGAAACTATCGAGCGCGTCAGCTCCAAGCTGGAATATTATCAGCAGATGGAGGCTACCATGCAGAGCACTCTGGCCGTGGCGCAGGAAACCGCTGACGAGGTAAAGAACGCCAGTGAAAAGAAGGCGGCGCTGCTGGAGAAGGAAACGGCAGTGAAGTGCGAGCAGCAGCTGAGCGAAGCGAAGGCTGCGGCGCAGAAGCTGCATGACGATACCATGGCGCATGCCGAGGATTTGTATAATCAGACGAAGAACAAAACTGATAACATGCTGCAGGCAGCGATGGCTGAATGCAATAAGCTGCGTGAAGAAGCTAAGTCCTATGCCGAAAAGCTGCGCAGCAGTGCCGAGGTAGATGCCGATAAACTGCGCATTACTACCGAGGATGTCTGCAAAAAACGCGCCAACAGCGCTGCCAGTGAGGCTAACAAGCTGCTGGAGGATGCTCGCAGCGAAGCCGGCAGAATGATGCTGGATGCAAATACTAAATATCGTAAACTGGTGGGAGATGCAGAGGAACGCAGCCGTAAAATTATTTTTGAGGCTGATGCCAAGGCTGCTATGGCCGAACAGGCTTATAACGAGCAGGTGAAAAAGGCGGCGCTGCATCGTAAAAATATGCTGCATCTGTTGGAAACGCAGGTTGAGCTGCTCAAAAACTATGCCAGTCATAACGAAGAATAGTCGGAGGCTGAATGATGATTATCTTAGTGAGGCATGGTGAAGCAACGCATCATACGCAAAGATTGACCGGCGGCTGGACGGATTCACAGCTGACCGAAAAGGGAAGGGCGCAGATAAAGTCTGCTGCGGTAAAGCTGGCGAAGGATTTTGCCGGACGTAATTGCAAGCTGCGGATTCTGGCAAGTGATTTGCAGCGCGCTTCCGCATCGGCGCAGATTATTGCCGAGGAGCTTGGCTTTAAGGGCGAAATAGAGCATTGCCGTTTCCTGAGAGAAAAGAATAACGGCATTGCTGCCGGCATGACCGAGGAAGAGGCTAAGAAGCATTTTTGCAAGCCGGCTTCCGAGCAGGAGCTGGATCACCGCAACTATCCCGGCGGTGAAACGCGCAATGAATTTTATCGCCGTAATGTACACGGCCTGTGGCATTGTGCGGATGTCGACAAGGAAAATCTGCTGATTGTTGCGCATAAGGGCACGATTCAGAATATTATTTTCCGCTGGCTGGGAATGGATATGCAGCAGGTGGCGGCGTTTAACTTTTCGGTTGATGTGCAGCCTGCCAGTGTAACTGTTCTGGGGATTAACAAATGGCATGAGCATGCTGTTTTCCGCTTGAATGACGTAAGTCATCTGACGCAGGGAAAAGGCTTTGGCGTGTTTGAGTTTAAGTACGAGAAGTGAATAAGGCTGTGAATGACCGCTTGGGTGCTTGGGGAAAAGCGCTTAAGCGGTTGTTTTTGTGTTCTCACTCTATTACTCGTCTTTTCGCGATGAAATTTATTACACCTGAAAAAATAAATTTTAAAATTTTTTCTTAAACAGTGTAATAATTTTGCTTCGTTTTTCCCGAGTATAAGAGTGAATCTTCTTTTTCGTTCTTTCTTTTGTTGGTTTTCTTTCTCGCTTTTTCTTCTGCGTTGATAATAGCTACTAGCGTAAGCTAGTAGTAACCTTGTTCTTTAGAGTAATACCTAAAGGATAGACGTAAAGTACGGTAGAAGTAGGGCGTGGGGGAGAGCGGAAGTATTGTTGCTAATTATCCTAAAGAATGTTAAGATAAAGGTGATTAAAGGCAAAGAGCTTAGGGCGTATCATTAGCTTGTTTTTAGGATTTTATGTTGTTGTAATAACATATACATGGATGATGAGGAGCGGATTATTATGCAATGCAAGTACTGTGGACAACAAATACCTGATAACGCCAACTATTGTTCCGGTTGTGGGAGAGCGGTTCGTGAAGAAGCAACTGAGGTAAAGCGGGAAAGTAAATTTTGGGAACAGGGCTGGTTTGCTGTTTTAATGCTTTTTATCTTCTGGCCGGTAGGATTATATTTGCTGTGGCGCTATCACGGAGTTTTTGCCAAAGCGATAGTTGGTATTTTTCTTTTAATAATTTTGCTGACTTTTATTACAGCTTTAGGCACTGGCTTACATATCGGAAAATCAGATAATTCATTTGTGAAAATCACTGATAGTGTAGTTGCTGAAAGTATTCCCAGCCAGAAAAAGTTCAATGAAATACAGGCCCGCTATAATCAAAACGAGAGAAAATCCATGACAGAGCTTGAGAAAGCGGAATTCAATAAATCATACGAAAAGGAATTCAATGAATTTTTTAAAGACGGTTATGTGAAAAAATGGTGTGCCAAGGTTGATAGAATTGAATCGGAAAAATCCGGGATGGCCGCTTATGTAAAGCTAAGATGCGATTTTCCTGAAGCGGAATATACTTTTGAAACAAAAAGATTTGCCATAGATGAAACTTTAATCCCTGCCGACAGTGAGCTTTATAAAAAGATTATGCCTTTAAAAAGAGGCGACGTTGTAATTTTTTCCGGCAAGCTGATGAGTGGCGATTATAGTAAAAAAATAGTAGATTTGACAACTTCTTACGGATATAAGAATAAAAAACTCTATATTGATTTTACGGATATAGAAAAAATGTCTACTAAATAGTAAATTTGAGAAGCAAGAAAAACTCATTGACTTCTTGCTACAGCTAATGTATAATATTAGCGTTTATTGATATTTGCTAACGCGATGAAAAAGACAGTAGCTTGCAGCGCAGGTTAAGCGAGCCGGGGTATGGTGCAAGCCCGGACGAAGTAAAGCAGGTGAAAATCACTTTGGAGCGGATGCGGCGAACCTGAGTAGCTGCATACGGGAGCGCCCGATATTGCGCACACGAGTGGCGTGCAGCAAAGGCTGTCGTCATGAGGGTGGTACCACGGAGTACACGTTTGATAATGATGCATGATACGCAAGCGTATTAATCGTTGTTAGTCTACAGCTTCGTCCCTTATCTGAGGGACGAAGCTTTTTTATATTGTTAATTTTTTTGTTTAATAAAATTGGAGGTTATTAGTAATGGACTATGGTAAAACACTGAATCTGCCCGAAACAGAGTTCCCTATGCGTGCCGGTCTGCCGCAACGCGAACCTGATTTTCTGAAATTCTGGGAAGAAAACGATATTTATGGTAAAAAGCAGGCTCTGCATGCAGGCCACAAGAAATTTGTTCTGCATGACGGCCCTCCGTATGCAAACGGCAAAATCCACATGGGTCATGCCCTGAACAAAATCTTAAAAGATATCATCATGAAATACAAATATGCTCGCGGCTTCGATACCCCGTATGTTCCTGGCTGGGATACTCACGGCATGCCGATTGAGCACGCTGCTATCAAAGAGCTGGGCCTGAACCGCAATGAGCTGGATCCGCTGACTCTGCGCCGCAAATGCCACGACTTCGCTCTGCAATGGGTTGATATCCAACGCGAAGACTTCAAACGTCTGGGCGTTCTGGGCGATTGGGAAAACCCGTACATCACTCTGCATCACAGCTTTGAAGCTGAGCAGATCCGTGTATTCGGTACTATGGCTAACAAAGGCTATATCTACAAAGGCAAAAAGACCGTTTACTGGTGCCCGCACTGCGAAACCGCTCTGGCTGAAGCAGAAATCGAATACGGCGAACAAAAAACTCCGACTATCTTCGTAAAAATGCCGCTGGTAAAAGACAACGGCCAGACTCCGGAAGCTGCTAAAGGCAAAAAGGCTTACATGGTAATTTGGACCACCACTCCGTGGACCATGCCTGCCAACGTTGCTGTTGCTCTGAACCCTGCTCTGGAATATGCCTGGGTTGAATGTGAAGGCGAAGTTCTCTTCATGGCAAAGGACCTGCTGGCTCAGGTTGGCGCTGTCTGCCATAAGGACCTCAGCAATATCCTCGGCACTACTCTTGGTAAAGATATGGAATTCGCTGAATGCGTGCATCCGTTCCCTGAATAC
>OHHZ01000612.1_pt1 | contig 15581 bp, 14 predicted proteins | sample 1568081 | NCBI WGS metagenome assembly OHHZ01 (sample SAMEA3879597, study PRJEB24766) | human gut metagenome | biome: human-associated habitat; feature: feces | place: USA | collected 1985/1987
TTCAAGGAGCTATGGCAGATATACTTAGTGATGTATATGAACCTAGATTTCTAGACTGTTCATATGGATTCAGACCAAATCGAAGTACTCATGATGCGATTAAAGTAATCAATGATACTATTATGTATAAGAAGGTAAATTATATACTGGACTGTGACATTAAAGGTTTCTTTGATAATGTGAATCATGAGTGGCTTATGAAATTTCTTCGAAATGATATCGCAGACCCGAACTACCTGAGATATATAGCGAGAATGCTCAAATCAGGTGTCATGGTAGAAGGAAAATATGAGGATACTAGTATAGGAACACCCCAAGGTGGACTGATTAGTCCAATACTTGCCAATGTATACTTACATTATGCATTGGATTTATGGTTTGAAAAGTGCATCAAGAAACAGTTGTATGGGGAAGCATACCTCGTAAGATTTGCGGATGATTTCTTGATAATGTTTCAATATGAAAGAGATGCACAAAGAGTATATGAAGCCATTATTAGAAGAATGGAACTTTTTGGATTGGAACTATCCAAAGAAAAGACACGAATACTTCCATTTGGAAGAAATTGTGGTACAAGAGAAACTTTTGATTTTCTAGGCTTTACACATTTCAACAGTAAGACAAGAAAAGGCTACTATTCTGTAGGACATAAGATTAGTCGCAAAAAGAAGAAGCAATTTAAGGCGAATCTTAAGAAATGGGTCAAAGAGAATAGAAACACTCAATTTGACGAATTCATGAAAGCATTGAATAAGAAGTTAACAGGTAGTTTTAATTACTACAGTTTAAGTGGAATGATAAGAGAGGTAAGAAGCCTTTGGATTCATTCACTATATGTAACGTTCAAATGGCTAAACCGAAGGAGTCAAAGAAGAAGCTTCAAAATGGAAAGGTTCTGTGAAATATGGAATGACCGAATCATTCGCCCTTATATCCATGTAGATATTTGGAGTGGTGACAAAGTCATCTATAACAAGAATGTTTAAAGTAACAGTGGGGAGCCGTATGCGGGAAAACTGCACGTACGGTTCTTAGAGGAGTTTATCTCCAACTGTTTAAAAGATTATAGAAGGAGGTAAATTTACTTATGGAATTTGAACTTAAAGATGAGTATATTACATTAGCACAATTGCTGAAAGCTTGCGATGTTGTCTATAGTGGTGGACAGGCCAAGGAATATTTAGCAAACATGGAAGTATTAGTCAACGGCGTTAATGAAAATCGTCGTGGAAAAAAGATCTACCATGGAGATATTGTAGAAACTAATGGAATAAGGATTGAAGTGAAATGAATGTTGAAAAACTGACATGTTTTCATTTCCGTAATTATGAAACCATGTCTTTTTCTTTTACACCAAAATGCATTCATTTTTTATATGGAAAAAACGCACAGGGCAAAACGAACTTAATTGAAGCTATTTATTTTTTAAGTCATTTGCGTTCGTTTCGAACAAATCAATTGGACAGTATGATCATGCATGGGTGCAAAGAATTTTGTGTTCAGGCAACGGTGGAGTCTAATCACAGAAAAGAAGAATTGAAAGTGATTGTGGATCATCAAAAAAAGCATTTATTTCGTTTTCAAAATCCAGTTAAGAAGTATTCGGATTTTATTGGAATTGAAAATGCGATCTTATTTTGTCCAGACGATTTATCTTTATTTACTTCATCTCCAAAAAATCGAAGACGATTTATTGATATGGAGTTAATGAAATTGTCAAAAACGTACACGGTTACGTTATCTTCGTATCAAAAAATTTTAAAGCAGAGAAATCAAGCTTTGAAACAGAGTAAAGTGGATGAGTGTTTAGTTCAAATTTATTTGGATCAGATGATAGATGTTCAAAAAATCATTATGAAACAAAGAAATGAATTTTTGAATTCTTTGATGATGAAAGCGCGTGAGCTATATCCATTCTTTTCAAATGAAAAAGAATATATAGATGCTAAGTATATAACGTTTATTGATTTGGATGGAGATATGAAGGAAGCTTATGCCAAGGTTTTTGAAAAAGAAAAAAAATATCATCAGACTTTGATTGGAATTCATAGGGATGATATTTTATTTGAATTGAATGGAAAACCTGTATGTGAAGTGGCCAGTCAGGGGCAGAAAAGAAGTTTTGTACTGGCACTTAAATTGGGGTTAGCCCAAATTATTTATGAAAAGAGTGGGCAATATCCAATTTTATTATTGGATGACGTATTTAGTGAACTGGATAATCTTAGAAAGCGACAATTAATTGAAAAGCTTCCTAACGATATGCAGATTTTTATAACAACAACAGAACGATTGAATATGCATTGGAATCGTGAAGTTCGATTCTATGATATAGAACAAGGGAGAATCAAGGAGGTCTACAAATGAGTCAGGATGAATTACAAAAAGAGATTCTTGAATTTGAAGAATTAGAAACACAAGCTACACAAGTAGAGCATTCGTATACAGCGGATGATATTCAGGTGTTAGAAGGGTTAGAAGCGGTTCGTTTGAGACCAGGTATGTATATTGGTTCCACTTCTGTACGTGGACTTCACCATCTAGTTTGGGAAATTGTGGATAATGGTATTGATGAGGCCTTGGCTGGTTTTGCGAATCGAATTGATGTGACAATTGAGCCAGGAGATATTATTGCGGTACGTGATAATGGTCGTGGTATGCCAGTTGGAATTCATGAAAAGACAGGAATTAGCGCAGTAGAAACAATTATGACGGTATTACATGCAGGTGGAAAATTTGGCGGAGGCGCTTATAAGGTTTCCGGAGGTTTGCATGGTGTTGGTGCCAGTGTCGTTAATGCGTTGAGTGAATGGTTAGAGGTTACTGTTTATCAGGATGGTAAAATCTATTTTATTCGTTTTGAAAATGGTGGACATGCGGTGGAGCCTTTAAAAATTATTGGTACAACAGAAGAAACAGGTACTTTAGTTCGTTTTAAAGCGGATCCAACGATTTTTAAGGATACAACAGTTTATGATTATGAAACGTTGAATTCTCGTCTGCGTCAGCTTGCCTTCTTAAATAAGGATATACGTTTAACTTTAACAGATAAAAGAACATCAGATGGTCCAAGTAATGACTATAAATATGAGGGTGGAATTATTGAGTATGTACAATTCTTAAATAAGAATAAGAGTACAATTAGTGATAAAGTTATTTATGTAGAAGGATTGCAGGATGGTATACTTGCAGAAGTTGCATTGCAATATAATGATGGCTATCAATCAAGTATTTATTCATTCTGTAATAATATTCATACGCATGAAGGTGGATATCACGAAGATGGTTTCAGAATGGCTTTGACTCGTTGTATTAATGCTTATGCGAAAAATAATAATATGATCAAAAAGGATGAAAGTTTATCTCAGGATGATGTTAAAGAGGGATTGGTTGCGATTATTTCTGTTAAGCACCCGGATCCTCAGTATGAAGGACAGACAAAGACAAAATTAGGAAATAGTGAAGTTCGTAAGATTGTTTCAAATATTGCGGGTGAACAGATCAATCGTTTCTTCTTAGAAAATCCAGATATTGCCAAGGCTATTGTAGAAAAGGCAGAAATTGCCAGCAAGGCAAGAATTGCAGCAAAAAAAGCTCGTGAATTAACACGTCGTAAATCAGCGTTGGATGGAATTAGTTCATTACCAGGTAAATTAACGGATTGTTCAAGTAAAGATGCAAGTGAATGTGAAATCTATATTGTCGAAGGGGATTCTGCCGGGGGCAGCGCGAAACAAGGTCGTGACGCGAAAACACAAGCAATTCTACCTTTGCGTGGTAAGATTTTAAATGTTGAAAAAGCTAGAACGCATCGTATTTTTGAAAACCAGGAAATTCGTAGTATGATTACCGCTTTTGGATGTGGTATTCAAGAAGATGTAGATGTATCTAAATTACGTTATCACAAAATTGTTATTATGACCGATGCCGATGTCGATGGTAGTCATATTTGTACATTGATGTTGACTTTCTTATATCGTTTTATGAAACCTGTTATTGAAGGTGGATATGTTTATATTGCACAACCTCCTTTATATAAGGTGCAAAAAGGAAAAAAGATTGCCTATGCGTATAAGGAACAGGAAATGGATCAGTTGCGTGAAGAATTTAAAGATGGGTACAAAGTTCAGCGTTATAAAGGTTTAGGGGAAATGGATGCAGAACAGTTGTGGGAAACAACGATGGATCCACATCATAGAGTATTGAAACGTGTCACAATTGATGATGCGATGGAAGCGGACAGTGTATTTGATATGTTGATGGGTGAGGATGTAGAGCCTCGTCGTGAATATATTCAGGAAAATGCTGTATACGCTAATTTGGATTACTAGTAGGAGGTCCTTATGGAAGAAGAGAATAAGCGATATGACTATGTAGAAGATGTTGAAATATCCAAAGAAATGCGTACAGCCTTTCTAGATTATTCAATGTCTGTTATTGTTTCACGTGCATTACCAGATGTTCGTGATGGTATGAAACCAGTTCATCGTCGTATTTTGCATGCGATGAATCAATTGGGAATTACTTCAGGTGTTGCACATAAGAAGAGTGCACGTATTGTTGGTGAAGTTATTGGTAAGTATCACCCTCATGGGGATACAGCTGTATATGATGCGATGGTTCGTATGGCCCAGGATTTCTCTTATCGATATCCATTAGTGGATGGCCATGGAAACTTTGGTTCTCTAGATGGAGATGGAGCTGCGGCAATGCGTTATACGGAAGCTCGTATGTCAAAAATCTCTATGGAGATGCTGCGTGACATTCAAAAGGATACGGTCGATTTTATTCCAAACTATGATGGTGAAGAAAGCGAGCCAGTTGTACTGCCTAGTCGTATTCCAAACTTGTTGATCAATGGTGCTGTGGGTATTGCGGTTGGTATGGCAACAAACATTCCACCTCATAACTTATCAGAAACAATTCAAGCTATTTTTGCGGTAATGGATGATCCGGATATTACAGTTCCTCAATTGATGGAAGTCATTAAAGGACCGGACTTCCCTACTGGAGGAATCATTTTGGGTCGTAAAGGTATTCGTCAAGCATTTGAAACAGGGCGTGGATCCATTATGATTCGTTCTAAGTATCGTGTTGAAGAATTATCAAACGGAAAGAAACAGATTATTTTCTATGAAATTCCTTATCAGGTCAATAAGGCAAACTTAATTACTAAAATGGCTTCTTTAATTCGTGATAAAGCAATTCAAGGTGTTACTTATTTAAATGATGAAAGTAATCGTGAAGGTATTCGTATCGTCATGGAATTAAAGAAGGATGCACAGGAAGAAGTAATCTTAAATCAATTGTTTAGATTAACTCCTCTTCAGACTTCATTTGGTATCAATATGTTGGCACTTGAAAATGGTCGTCCTAAACAATTGCCTTTAAAAGATATTATTCATGATTATATTGATCATCAGGTTGATGTAGTTGTAAGAAAAACACAGTTTGATTTAAAGAAGGCACAGGATCGTGCACATATCTTAGAAGGTTTACGAATTGCGATGGATCATATCGATGAAGTTATTCATATGATTCGTAGTTCTAAAAAAGATGAGGCCGGTTTATCTCAAGATTTATGTGATGCGTTTGGATTGAGCATGATTCAAGCTAAAGCTATCTTGGCAATGCAGTTAAGAAGATTATCTGGATTAGAAAGAGATAAGATTGAAAATGAATATCAACAGTTATTGTTGACAATTGAAGATTTAAAGGATATCTTAGCAAATCATGATCGTGTTCTTCAAATCATTCGTGATGATTTAACTGAAATTGATCAGAAATATGGTGATGAAAGAAGAACTGAAATTAGTGATGCTTCTGTTGATATGGAAGATGAAGACTTAATTCCAGTTGAAGATGTAATTATCACATTAACTGAATCAGGATATATTAAGCGTCAGCTTGTAGATACATATCGTGCTCAAAATCGTGGTGGTCGTGGAATCAAATCATTGACATTAAATGAAGAGGATTCTATCGATACTATGATTTCGATGTCGACACATGATTTCTTGTTGTTGTTTACAGATAAGGGTCGTGTATATCGATTAAAAGGATACAATGTTCCAAGTGGATCTAGAACATCTAAGGGTATTCCAATTGTGAATTTAATGACTTTGGAAAAAGGTGAAAAAGTAAATGTTCTTGTAGCTGTTCCTAAGGATGATGAAAGTGAAACATTATTATTTGTTACAAAGAATGGTATTGTGAAACGTACATCTGTATCTGAATTTGAAAATATCAATCGTAATGGTAAGATTGCGATTAGTTTAAAACCGGATGATGAATTACGTTTTGTGAAATTAACTACAGGTCAAGATGAAGTAATTATTTCTGGATCAAATGGTAAAGCTGTTCGATTCAATGAAGATCAAGTTCGTATCATGGGACGTAGTGCAAGTGGTGTATTAGGATTCAATTGTGATGGTAGTGAAGTTGTAGGTGCTGCACTATCAAGTGAAGGGGACACAGTTCTTGTTGTTTCTGAAAATGGTTATGGTAAGCGTAGTAAGTTCGAAGATTATCGTTTGACTTCTCGTGGTAAAAAAGGTGTTAGCACAATTAATATCACAGAAAAGACAGGTAAGCTAATGTGTATGCGTGCGGTTACTGGTAAAGAAGATGCGATGATTGTTGCGAGTGATGGAATCATGATCCGTGTAGCTTTAGAGAATGTAGGAATCTACGGAAGAAATACACAAGGTGTAAGATTGATCAACTTAAATGGAGATGCGAAAGTAACGCGTATGACATTGGTAGATCATGAAGAGCCTGAAGCAGAATCAGAAGAAAATACAGAAGAATAAAGCATGTAAGGAGTAGAATTATGATTTTACTCCTTTTTCATATGATAAATCAGATAGAAATAACCCAAATACATTATATAAACGACACGTTGATTGCCAATTTGATAGAATGGATATAAATTATTATAGAAAGAAGTGATATATGTGAACGCAAAAGATATGGGAATGTTTATCTGTAAGTTAAGAAAAGAAAACAATATGACGCAAATGGAATTAGCTCAACGGCTACATGTCACAGATAAAGCTGTTAGCCGATGGGAACGTGGAATAGGATATCCAGACATTCAATTGTTACCTGCCCTATCTGAATCTTTGCATGTTTCTGTGGCTGAATTGATATCATGTAAAAAGAGTTTGAATTATTCGAATGAAGAAGTCACAAATATTATTCACAATTTAGATGTATACAAAATGGAAAGTTTTAGACAAGATAGAAAAGCAGATAAAATTTCCTTAGTATGTATGATCTTTGTTGCGGCATGTGTTTATATTTCTGGTCATGGAAGCATTATAGGATCTTTATGTATTGGCGCTATTTTTGCAATGGCAGTAATTGGCTTATATTATTTGTATTATGATAATTCAACAAAACGAATTTATGCCTTCTTTTCTCTATTAGGGTTACTTTTGTTTATTCAGTTTTTAATATTCATGGGAATGGATTATAGATGGATTTCTTATATTTTAATGCTATATATAATTGTGATATTGAATATGATTTGTAGATAAGTAGAATCATATGATAAATCCGATTTAATGAGGCTATTTCACAGAATAAGCGGTTGACTTTATCTTTGTTTTAATGGTATAAATGTGGTGAAAACAAAGATAAGGATAAGTAGATTATTCAATATATGGATTAGAGACAGTATGGTTGGTGAAAATACTGATATGAGTAATTGAATAGCACCTTAGAGTGATCAAATGAAATTAGTAGTTTGATCCGGTACATACCGTTATCATGTTAAGAGATCATATATGTATATATATGGTAAAAAGGGTGGCAACGCGAGACATCGTCCCTTTATGGGTGCGAGTGTCTCTTTTTTTATGCAGAGGAGGATATCATGTTAGATATGAAATTTGTCCGTGAAAACCCGGACATTGTTAAAGAGAACATTAAGAAAAAGTTCCAAGACTACAAATTGCCTTTAGTTAATGAAGTGTTGATGGAGGACAAAGAACTTCGTCAAACACAACAACATGCGGATGATTTGCGTGCGAATCGTAAAAAGATTTCTAAAGAAATCGGTAAATTAATGGGTCAGGGCAAAAAAGAAGAAGCTGAAGAGATTAAGCAACAAATGGCTGAAATCGCTCATGAGCTAACAGCTTTAGAAGAAAAAGAAATCAATGATATCTTACAGGCAACGTATACATATGCATTTATGCATATGGATAAATTGAGTGATGATAAGAATTTTTTGAAGTGGATCACGGTTTTGTTGAATAAACAATTGCGTGAGTATATGCAGGCTAAAGAGCATGCGGATGTAACTACAGCTTTGCGTGGACTTCCTCAATATAGACAATCGGATGTGGATGATTGTTTAAATGAGATGCCAGAAAATCAAAAGACAGTGACAATCATGCATTGTCTAGGAAAATTGAAAGAGAAGGATATCGCAAATCGTTTAAAGATGAGTGAAGAGGGGGTGGCTCGTTTGTTGAAAAGTGGTAAACAAAAAGTAAAGGATGTATTAGATAAGAAGTGACAATGATATTTATTATTGTCCTTTTTTTTGATTTCGCATAAAATGTAAGCATATGAAAAGAGAAACAAAAAGAGTATTGATACTATCACTTAAAATAGGCGTAGGAAGTGCCATCGCAATTATATTAGCCTACTTTTTTAAGTTGGATAATCCAACAAGTGCTGGAACGATTGCACTATTGTCTTTGTTGACGACAAAGTGGGGGACGGTGAAGCTTGTTCTTAGAAGAATTTCCACATTCTTTGTGACAATTCTATTCTGTTTTATTTTCTTTGAACTTATTCCAAGCCATTGGATAGCCTTTGGACTTGTGATTGCGTGCTTAGTTGGGTACAGTGAGAAAATGAAATGTCAGAATACTTTAAGTGTAAATGCGATGATTGCGGTGCATTACTTGAGTTATTTGGATTTTAGTCTTCACTTCATGATGAATGAGTTTTATTTGATTTTAATTGGTGCCATTATCGCATTCTTATTGAATTTGGTTCATGATTATAGTGGAGAAGAAGAGTATTTGAATTCTTGTATGATTTATATGGAGGACAAGATTCAGAGCTTGATGTATCTAATTGTTCATTATATTCAAAGTGAGGAAAGAAATACAACAATTTGGAAAGAATTAGAGGATATTAAAGAGCAAGCTGAAAAATATATTCATATTGCGATGGAATATCAGGATAATACGTTTACGAATTTGCCAGATTATTATATTCGTTATTTTGAGATGCGTGCTTTACAGTGTGATATTCTGCATATGCTGCATTATAAAATTCGAAAGATTCGTGAAATGCCAAAAGAGGCGCATGAATTGGCAAATTATATTGAATATTTAATTCCGTTTATTCATGAAAAAAATGATCCTCAGCCTCAAATTAGTTCGCTTCATAAAATGTTGAAAGACAAACAGAGTGAGGCTCTTCCTGAAAGTCGAATTGAATTTGAATCAAAGGCGATGCTTCTACATATTTATATGGATTTAGAAGAGTTTTTATACACAAAAAAGAAGTTTATTGATCAAACGACAGAGGAACAGAAAAAATTGTATTGGAGATGATTTAGATGAAATCAATTGTTATTGTTACTATTGTTTCTGTTATAGTTTCTATTGGAATCTATAAAGGAATTCGTAAAGTATTATATAAAAAGGATGTCACAAATAAGGCTAGTTTTGCCAGATTAATAAAATATATTTTGGTTTTTATTAATGGAATGATTTTTCTTGGACAATTTGAACAGACAAAACCTATTATGTCCTATCTTGCTGCATCGAGTGGAGTGGTTGCCCTAGTTTTAGGTGTTGCCGCTAAAGATGCCTTTGGAAATCTATGTAGTGGTTTAATGATTTTAACGTTTAAGCCATTTGTCGAGGGCGATTTAATTAAAGTCAATCAAGGTGAATTGATTGGGTATGTTGAAAGTATTCGTTTTCGTCATACGATCATTCGTACGTATGAAAGTAATCGTATTATTGTTCCAAACGCAACATTGAATTCGGCTACGATTGAAAATGCATTTTTTCAAGATACGCGAAAGAATAATTATTTAGAAATTGAAGTATCTTATGGAACGGATATTGATTTGGCGATAGATATTTTAAAGAGTTTAGTTGAAAAAACAATGGAAGAATATGATATTGAAAGTGAAACTCCAATTGAAGTAAAAGTAATTAATTTTTCTGCAACCGGCATTGATTTACGTGTTGTTGTTCCAAGTAAGACAAGTCTAGATGGTTTTGATATGCTCGCAAAGATTCGTTATGAACTTGTAAAAGAGTATGGAAAAGCCAATATTCATTTTGGAAATTATTCAGTAGAGGTAAGTCAATCATGATAAAAGTATATACAGAAGTATTGGGTTTTAATAATTTAATGTATCGATACATGAGTTTACCTAACTCATTATCTTTAGCGGATTTAGCTTATTATACATTAGCATCTTATTTGTCTGAAGAATATGCGGACTTTGTGATTGAAGTGAATGGTATCCCTTTTGTATGTCCAAATTGTGAGGATGAACAATTTAATAAGTTACCTTGTGCTTCATCAATCCAGCCTGATTTCAAAGAGGGAGATACATTTAAGATGGTTTATAATTTAGAAGAGCCATTTGAGATTGAAATTCAAGTTGAAAAAGTGGATGATATAGAAGAAGATGCGAATGTGGTCAATGGTCGTGGCTTTGCGATATGGGATGGCTTTAAAGAGTTTCAGGATTATTATTATCAGTCCATGGAATTGTTTAAAGAATATGTCGAAGCCAATGAGATGAGTCTTTCGGATTTTCCAGTAGATGAAGATTTAGATATCGTTGAATTGAATAAGGTGTTGGAATATAACTTTGAAGAATTAAAAGATGTGTATGAGGGTGAGTAGATGAAAGTATATGAAATGAGTTTTCGTGACATGAATCAGAAAATGGTGGAAATCCACGGCATGAAAATGGTTAAGCTTTTAGAGAAGATGGGGTTAAAGCTAGATAATCTATATGGTGCATTAATGTATGGTTATATCGATCATAATGCGGGCTTTATTTTTGAAATCGTAGCTTTGGAAACAAAGAAACGCAATATTGAATATCGCATTGTACCGATTGGTGTATCGTGCAAGATTCCTCGTTTTGATGTGCAGGAAATGGATATTCAAATCTTGGATAATGTGAATGTGGAATTGTTCCAGGATAAGATTGATATGGTCGAAAAGGCCACAGAAGTTTCTAAGGAATTAGAAGAGCTTCGTTTATATAAAGAGTTGGATCCATCAAGACATTTAGAGTATCCAGATGATATCATGGTGTATTTTCTAGACGAAGGAAAAGATGTAGAGGCATGTTGGGTTCGTCTGGAAGGAATACAAGATGGAAAGATGTACGGAACTGTATTAACGGCTTTACATCAGAATTTTGGTGTAAAAGAAAAGGATACAATTTATTTTGGCATGACAGAAATGGAAGATCACAAATTGGCGTGTGTATGGGTGAAAGAAGATGAATAAAGAGGATTCATTATATTCGATTTATGTACAAATATTAAAAGAAGAATTAGTGATGGCTATGGGCTGTACAGAGCCTATTGCGATTAGTTATGCGTGTGCTAAGGCAACGCAAGTGCTAGATCATTTACCAGATCGTATTGTTGTTAAGGCAAGTGGCAGTATTATAAAAAATGTTAAGAGTGTTATTGTACCTCATACAAATGGCTTAAAAGGGATTGAAGTTGCAGCTGCTGCAGGAGCTCTATATGGAGATGCCGACGCCAAACTTGAAGTGCTTTCTAGGGCAACACGTGAACAAATTGAAGAATTGCCTGAATATGTTCAAAATACAAATATTACCGTACAGCACATTGAACAAGGGCATGTATTCGATTTAGAAATCCATGTGTATTATGAACAAGAACATGCCAGTGTTCGTATTGTAGATACGCATACGAATATTGTACAAATTGAAAAAAACTGGCAAGTTATTTTTGAAGATAAGACGACGAGTTTAGAACTTAAAGCCGATCACAGTGCTTTGATTATGAAACAGATTTGGGATTTTTCACAAACTGTGGATATTGATGATGTAAAAGAAATACTAGATCGTCAAATCACTTGTAACATGGCCATCGCAAATGAGGGGATTCATAATTCGTATGGTGCAAATATTGGTCATGTGATCTTGAATATGGATTCAGATTGTGTAAAGACAAGGGCCAAAGCTTATGCGGCGGCTGGATCCGACGCAAGAATGAATGGGTGTGAACTTCCAGTTGTGATCAATTCAGGAAGTGGAAATCAGGGGATTACTTGTTGTGTGCCTGTTGTTGTGTATGCCAAAGAATTAGATTGTACGCAAGAACAATTGTATCGTGCTTTGGTTTTATCCAACTTAACAGCTATTTACATTAAAACAGGTATTGGTACTTTATCGGCATTTTGTGGTGCTGTTAGTGCTGGAGCTGCTGCGGGTGCTGGTATTGCCTATTTACATAATGGAACTTATAAAGAAATTCAGCATACAATTGTCAACGCATTAGCCATCCTTTCGGGTACGATTTGTGATGGGGCTAAGGCTAGTTGTGCAGCTAAGATTGCTTCTAGTGTAGATGCTGGTATTATGGGGTACTATATGTATAAAAATAAGCAACAATTCTATGCAGGTGATGGAATCGTTGCTCATAGTGTAGATGAAACAATTCAAAATATTGGAACACTTGGTTCTCAAGGAATGCTTCAAACAAATGATAAAATCATTGAGATGATGATTTCTTGCGATTAAAAGTAGATAAGCGAATGATTAACTGTGGTTCATATTCCATATGGACGATACGTTTTCGTTCGCTTTTTGTTTGTTCTAAAAGAATATCAACAGCTTCTTTTCCTTTTTCACAAGCACCATGGTCAACACTTGTAAGTTGTATTTGAGGAAAATCAGCTTCCGGAATATTGTCAAATCCGGCTACACTTGTTTTAATGTTGTGATCTTTTAAACAGGCTAAGATGCCTAAGGCTGTCATGTCATTATTTCCAATATAGGCATCGTATTTATCACTTAAGATTTGTTTCGTTAAGCGATACCCATTTTCGTATTCTCTTTTTTCGATGGGGTATAATTCAAATTGTTTAGACGAGTTAAAAAATACTTGTGTATTTGACAAGACACTTTTAACGCCTTCATATCTTTCGTTTCGCCCAATTTCCGTTGTATCTAATGGACTTGATATATACGCAATCTTTTTGTGCCCTAGCTGTTTTAAATGGTTACCTAATAATTTACCACATTTAAAACTGTTGAGTTCAATGGAATCACAATCAAGATTTTTTGGCTTATCCCCGATAATAATGCACGGTATTTGTTTGGAAAGTGCATTCCATTCATCAACAAATTTTGGGGGATATAGAAGAATGATTCCACATGGTTTTAATAGTTTTAAGTTAGAAAGGGCGTGCTTTTCAAGGTCATCTTTTCGCAATGTAGAAATAGTAAAGATTTGTGTTTTTGTCTTACTAGCCTGTTCAATGATACTTGAAACAACCATAGAATAATACGAATTGGATAAGTTGGAACAAATCACGACAATCGTATTTTTTGCGTTTGAATACCTTTTTTTAACTTCTGGCTTTTTATATCCCATTTGTTTGGCTGCTTTTTTGACAAGTTTAACAGTTTCTTCTTTGAATGATACATTTTTATTATCACTTAAAATCATAGATACAGTGGATTGTGATACATTTAAAGCTTTGGCTATATCGCGTGTAGTTACTTTGTTTCTTTTTCCCATAATGAACCTCTTTTGATTTATTTTGATTAATTTATCGATTACTAATCAAATTATTGATCAAAGCCTATTTTTATCTTACACCATTTTATTTGATTGTCTAGCTATTAATCAATAATTTGATTAATAAAATCAGTTGGTTTTACCTGTTTGAAAGGAAATAAAAATAGGCGTATCGTTACTTTGAAAGAGGTGTGAACTATGTATGATTGTATAATAATTGGAGCGGGTATCAGTGGATGCTCTTTAGCTTTTGAATTGAGTAAATATAGTGGAAAAGTATTGTGGCTAGAAAAAAATAATGATGTGGCCGATGAAACAACTAAGGCCAATAGTGCTATTATTCATGCGGGGTATGATCCAGAGCCAGATACTTTAATGGCAAAATATAATATTTGGGGTAATAAAATCATTCCTACTTTATGTAAAGATTTGGATGTTCCATGTAAGAATATTGGTTCTTTGGTTGTTGGATTTAGTGAAGAGGATGATAGGACCATTGAAATGTTATATAAGCGTGGTGTACAAAATGGTGTTGAAAATCAGCGTATTATTAAACAGCCTGAGCTATCTGTTATGGAACCCAATTTAAATCCAGACTGTACAAGCGCTTTATATGCACCAAGTGCATGTATTATCAATCCTTGGCAGTTTGCGATTGCACTGAGTGAAGTGGCAATTCAAAATGGTGTAGAGCTTCGTTTGAATGAAGAGGTTACGAGTATAAAAAAAGATGGAGATATCTTTATTGTGAATGATACATACAAAGCTCCATTGGTTGTAAATTGTGCGGGTGTTATGTGTGATCATGTAACTGGACTTATTAAGAAACCAGATTATAAGATTACGCCAAACAAAGGAGAATATTATTTATTAGATAAGTCACAAGGAAACATGGTTCATCATGTTATTTTCCAATGTCCTACAAAGATTGGTAAGGGTGTGTTGGTAGCTCCTACTGTAGATGGAAACTTGATTGTAGGTCCTACAAGTACAAATACAGATGCAAATGATTATTCGACAACGTCTGCAGGATTAAAAATAATTCGTGAAAATGCGGTTAAATCTGTACCGAATATGAAGCTTCAAGAAAATATTCGTACGTTTGCGGGATTGCGTGCAAGAAGTGATACAAAAGATTTTATTATTGGCGAAGATAAAGATGTACATAATTTCTTCTTGATTGCCGGAATGGCAAGTCCAGGCTTAAGTAGTGCGAGCGCAATCGCATTAGACATTGTGAGAATGATGCAGGAAAAAGACTATTTCTTAAATTTAAAAAAGGATTATGTTTCTACAAGAAAAGTAGTTCGTTTTAAAGAAATGTCACATGAACAAAGAAAAGAATATATTGAAAAACATCCTGAGTATGGTCGTATTATTTGTCGTTGTGAAACCATTAGTGAAGGAGAGATCCTTGATGCGATTCGTCGAAGTCCAAAACCAGTTAGTTTAGATGGAATCAAACGTAGATGTAATGCCGGCATGGGAAGATGTCAGTCAGGATTCTGTGGACCTAGAGTCCAGGAAATTCTAGCTAATGAGTTGGGTGTTAGTCAGTTAGATATTGTTTTGGATAAGAACGGTTCTTATATTTTGTGTGGAAGAACAAAGGAGAATGGCGATGAATAATAAGTATGATGTAGTAGTCATCGGTGGTGGTCCTGCTGGTCTTGCCAGTGCAATCGCCGCAAGACAAAATGGTGCCAAGTCCGTTTTGATTATTGAGCGTGATAAGGAACTTGGTGGGATTTTAAATCAGTGTATTCATAACGGTTTTGGCTTACACCACTTTAA
>OHHZ01000614.1_pt1 | contig 15549 bp, 15 predicted proteins | sample 1568081 | NCBI WGS metagenome assembly OHHZ01 (sample SAMEA3879597, study PRJEB24766) | human gut metagenome | biome: human-associated habitat; feature: feces | place: USA | collected 1985/1987
AAGTTAGGCTGCGGAAGTTCTGGATTCAGAACGAGGTTGCCGTCCGCGTTGCTGACGAAGTCGCTGTACTGATAGATGCGCTCAAAACGATAGAGAAGATGGCGTCCGGTAGAACCTCCCGTAAAGTTTTGGTAGTCATACTGACTTCGGACTTCGTCCTGATAGATGATTTTGTTCTTAGCGAACGAGGCTGTACCATTGAGGCTGTAGCGGAAACCGTTTCTGAGTGTATCCTTCCATCCGAGGGCAATCTCGTAGCCGTGATTATCGACGATTCCGATATTCATCGCCGGGAGGGTCTTCGCGATGACGGACGGCACCGTGTTAGGAGTGATGAGTATGCCCGTCCTGTGTTCGAAAAACCAGTCGAACGAGAGGCTGAATCTTGTCCCGAAGAACTCTGAGTCGAAGCCGTAGTTCTGCTTGTCGGCAGTCTCCCATGTCACCCCTGGATTTCCGGCCGTGCTGCGAGCATAAGCCTCCCTACCATTCGCGTTATCAACACCGAAACTGTATGAACCGCTCTGGGTCCATGTTTCAGGCATGTAGAGGAAACGTGTAGAACTTATGTCATTTCCGACCCGGCCGTATGAAGCGCGAATCTTCAAATAGTCGAGAAAACGTACGTTCTTCATGAATTTTTCTCCGGTCACAACCCAGCCGACTGACGCTGACGGGAAGAGTCCGTAGCGCGTCTTGCCGGGCGCGAAGTTCTCGGAGCCGTTGTAACCGAGGTTCACATCAAGGTAGTATCGGTCAGCGTAACTGTAGGTCGCGCGTGCGACATAACCGATATAACTGCGCGGAATGTAGGTGAAGGTGGCGGGGTAATAGTTTCGGGACTGGTTGTAGAGCACCATCGCAGAAACCTTGTGAGCGTCCGCCGGACCGAAGTTCCTCTTCCAGTTGAGCTTTGCCTCTATGTACCAGTTTCTTCCGCGTCCATAGGTCTCGCCGTAGCCGAGGGGGTAGTTGCTACCCTCTTGAACATAGACGATGGTCTTGTCGTAGTCCGGGTCTGTCATCTTCTTTGTCTTGTCCTCAAGGTAGGACTTGTAGTAGGCAACCTGATGCTCAGCACCCCATGACTGGCGTTTTTTGACGAGGTTGAACTTGTTGTCGTATGAGCCCTTTATCGAGAGCGAAAGCCCATTTGTCACAACATCAAGGTTCTGGATAATTTCCGCATCAACGTTGAGCGTCGCGTTGTAGTCCTTGTGGTAACCGTAGCCGAAGAAGCAGGAATATGAGTCACGCAACTCGATGTCCGTGGGTATGAATCCCTTCGGGACTATGGTGCGAACACCATCGATGAATCCAGGACCGCTGAGAGGGTTAGCCCATATGGTTGCATAGACCCACGGGTTTCCGAGAGATTCGACCACAGAGTATGGCTCCTGCGACAGTCCTATATAGCCTCCTATGTTGAGCTTGAACTTTGTCGTGCCAGTGAGTTTTACATCGATGTTAGCGCGATAGTTGTAACGGTTGTAGGAGTAGTTGTTGTTATACGAAAGTTCGTCCAACTGCTTGAGAATTCCGTTTTGGTAGAGATATCCAATCGACACGAAATAGTTCACGTCCTTGTTGCCTCCGGATATGTTCACATTGTTCTTGGATTGGATGAAAACGTCGTTGCACATCATTTTCGTCCAATTTACGTTAGGGTACATTACAGGGTCTGAACCTGTTCTATATGCCTCGATTGCCTCACGGGAGAAGATTCTTGACGGGTCGGTTACACCATCATTGTGCATCTTCTGATTCCAAAAGTTGGCATATTCATAGCTTCCTACCTGCTCGATTAGACTTATAGGTTGTTGTACTCCGGTGTTGGAGCTGATGCTGATGCTCATCCGACCTTCCTTTCCGCGCCTTGTCGTGATGAGAATCACGCCGTTCGCGCCCCTCACTCCGAAGACCGCCGTTGAAGCCGCGTCCTTAAGAATTGACATATTCTCGATTTCATTCGGGTCTATCTGTGAGAACTCCCTCTCCACTCCATCCACCAGCACGAGAGGTTTTGATAGTTCTGTTGAGAGCGAGCCAGTTCCGCGAATGTAGATTGACGCAGCGTCCTTTCCCGGCTGTCCCGATGTCTGGACGGTCGAGACTCCCGGTACTGCACCGGCGAGCACGTTCGAGATGCTTGAAACAGGCGCTTCCACGAGCTTTTTAGTATCGACAACCGAAAGTGCTCCAGTGATGGTGGCTTTTGTCTGTGTACCATAGCCGATGACAACAACTTCGTCAAGCCTGTTTATCTCGTTCTGCATCGTGACGTTGATCGTTGCGCGTCCGTTCACCGCAACTTCCTGAGTGGCATAGCTCAGTGCAGAAAATACGAGCACAGCATCCGGAGCTTTCACGTCAATGCTCCAGTTTCCGTCGATGTCGGCGATAACCCCGTCCCGAGTACCCTTGGGCATCACGTACGCACCAACAACTGGCTCCCCAGCGCTGTCAGTGACCTTGCCCTTAACTGTAAATGGTTTCTGAAACTTCTGTGACGCCGTTTCAGGTTTGTTTAATGTGGTAGCGGCGTCGCTCTTATGAAGCAGAATCTGTCTTCCGGACAATCTGTAATTGACGTCTTTCGGAAGAATCTTTCCGAGCACATCCATTATGTCAGCATCCTTCACGTCGATGCTGACTTTTGTCTTGTCGGAAGCCGCATCTTCCTGATAGACAAAAATGTAGTCCGAAACCATCTCGATCTTCTCAAACATCTGTATGAGCGGGATGTCCTTTGCCGTCAGAGTGATGCGCTGTGGCAACTGAGTTTCTGGCATGGCCGCAGCCCTTGTCTCTTTTGGAAGCAAAACCGCCGACAGCACAGCCACTACGAGCGGTATTTTCATCAGTGAGATTTTAGTCATTAGTATAATTTGTCTGTGATTTTTTGTCTTTCACAAGCTCAAGACTTGTCGGCGATTCGCTATTTCATCGTAACACGATATTCGTTGTCCGATATTTTCTCAAAGTTCACCGGTGCGAGGAATTCTAGGTTCACGAGCGCCGTATCGACCCTTGTCCGCAGGTCAAGCTTACCTGTGATTGGATAAGCATCTTGCGACAGTCCGTCGTGGCGGATGCATATACCATAGTAGTCCTGAATCTTCAGGATAACCTGTTCCACAGGAAGTTTTTCGAATTTCAGATAACCGTTTATCCACGAGGTGTAGTCCTCAGTAGTGACCTGGGTGATGTTTCCAGAACCGTCTGACGGGTTTCTTAAGAACCGCTGTCCCGGTACTAGCCTATAAGTCAGTGTTTCCGCGTCGGTCTGTGAATCGACTTGGACAGCACCGCGTACAAGCACTACTGAGTGTTCGTCTCCCTTGCTGTTGACGTCGAACTCGGTTCCGAGGACACGCACGGCGATTTTGTCAGTTTCGACTATAAACGGACGCTTTTCGTCCCTGGAGACATCAAAATATGCCTCTCCGTAGAGTCGGACGCGCCTTTCATTTTTCTTGTAATTGATTATCTCCAACTTGGAACCGGCATTGAGGCAGATCCTTGTGCCGTCGGAGAGTATGGATTCAGTGATGAGACCCGCCGGTGCGCTGAGAGTTTCAACGGCGATGGGAGTGTCTGTTTCATGGTGTCTAAACCCGAAAAAAACTCCCAATGCAATTGCGGCGGCCACACCGATGGCTTCGACTGCCCGCCTGAAGATAACGGCGCGTTTCTTCTTGCCCCGTTCATTCAGCGTGGTTTGTCTCTCTAAATCCCAGTTGAAAATCATAGCATTACAGAGATTGCGGTATGCCATCAGTTCTTTTCTGTTGTCTTCGCTTTCCTCCGCCCAATGCAGGACCTCGAGACGCTCCTCGTCAGAAGCGTCCCCATTGATATACTTTCTGAGTGTTTCTTGTGTCATAATTTTTGCGCTTACATCATAATAGTGTACGCAAAACATTATTACCCTATGACATTCTAAGTTTTTTGGGGAATTTTATGATTCCGATGGCGAAGGCCATTAGCCTACAAGATGATAAAGGTTGAAAAACAACAGCATGGGCAAATAGTCCCCGAGGCTCACACGGAGTTCCTTCAAGGCCTTGGAAATGTGATATTCGACTGTTTTCTCAGAAATTCCCAGTTCAGATGCTATTTCCTTGTTGGTTATGCCTTCGAAGCGGCTAAGGCGAAAGATGGTTTCCGTACGTTCTCCGAGATGTTTCAGAGTATCGTCGATGATTTCCCGTATATCGGCTTGATAGAGCTTGGAAGGGTCACATTCGCTTAGGGAAGATAGCCGTAACTGAATCTCGCGGTCGCGGTCCGAACCCATACCCTCCCGAGCGCGTATGTCGGCCTGCTTGTGTTTGAGGTAGTTGAGCGCGAGATTGCGGACGGTAGCGAAGAGAAACGGCATCAGTCTTTCAATCTGTTCACCTTCCTGCAACCGTTTCCACAGGATTATCATCGCCTCCTCGGCCATGCATTCCGCCTGCGCGGTGTCGTAGGTATAGGCCTTCGCGAAGAAGACGCACTGTCTGCAGATGCGTCTGTATTCATCATTGTCGCAGAAAAGCTTGAAGCTGTCCATCTGTTTTTCCTCCTAAAACTTATATTCTTCCCAAAGTTTGTCCGGACTGCTCTTTACCATAAATTTTCCCCGTGCAGAGTTGAATACGCAACCGAACCACACAGGTGGGATGAGTTCCGTGCCGTCTTCGAGACAGGCTCCAATGAGGTCTCCGCGTTTGACCTGTATGTAGTTGTACGCGGGATTATAACGGGTATATGTGTAGCCTCTGTCAAGTGGAATCAATACTTTCCCAGTGTTGTAATCGATTACGCCAGAGTGTTCTCCGTCTGTGACATAGTAGTATTTTTCTTGATGGGGTTTGCAATCGATGTAATGCATATCCGGGGAAATCATCTCCCTCCCGAGCGAATCGCATACTCCCGAGTATTCGCCTTTTTTAACACTGAAGCGTTTTGATGAGCTGACAAAAAGTAATTTGGTGTAGAGTCTTTCGCGCGGAATGATTTCGGTTCCGTCGGTGTTGAAGACTCCGTAATATGTGATTGTCACGCCATTTTTGTTTTCATAGACTGAGGCTCTGATTTTTTTCGATTGTGGCATATATTTACAATACCGGTAACCACGGGACGCCGGGATGATAATTTTCCCGTTTTCATCAGTAGCTTGCGTAAAGTGATTTATGTGAGCACGATAAAATACAAAGCCGTCCGGGTCTTCATATCTGCGGGGAATTGTAGGGTCTGAGGCCGGGTCATACTCATCTTCCTGTGCCCAAGCACTGACTCCTGACATTCCAATAAAAAGACATACAGCAAAAAAGAATTTTTTCCAAAAGCCCCAAATATTCATAACGCAATTTTTTTTAGTCTCACATGATTTGGTTTTTTCCAACCTACGAAAATAGACAATTACCCCGACTATCCGTCAAACTATCTGACGTTTCGCCAATCACATCAAGAATGACATCAGATCAGATGGAGTAACGCACTCAAAATGCGCATCAGGGTAAGCTGCCGTAAATGAGGCAGGCGCACCTACACGTTTGCTTTCCTTCCTCTTGATTTCAAATCCTGTCATCATGCCATCCTCAATTTCAATGAGATCCACCTCTTTCTTCTGCTGAGTCCTCCAGAAGTAATGCTGAACAAAGGTTCTGCCAGCATAGTCGTTGCGTTTGATGCGTTCTGCAATCAAGAAGTTTTCCCACATATGACCAAGTTCCTCAGGGGATCTGAGAGATACCGGAGCCATATTTCCTATCACTCCATTGCGGATTCCCATATCCCAAAAATATATTTTACGGGCAAATTTAAGTTCATTACGCTGATTCTTTGCGTAAGATGGGAGGGTGAAGATGATATAGCACTTTTCCAGAATGTCAATATAACGTTCTACCGTTTTAGCATCGACACCTACAAGACCGGCCAGTTCATTGGCAGATACAGTCGATCCTATCTGGAAAGCCAAAGCCTGCACCAGTCTGACAAGTTTGTCCTGCTTGGCAATTTCGTTCTCCTCCAGGACGTCTTTGTAGAGATAACTGTCAATGAGTTCTTTAATGACTTCCTTTTCGTCGCCAGGGAATGTCACGACTTCGGGATAGTACCCATAAATGAGGCGGTGATCAATCATACGCGACTCTTCAAGTACACTGGTTTCATCCGCCATTTCCTTAAAAGAGAGAGGATAAAGTCTGAATTCACGCTTCCGTCCTGTCAAAGACTCGTTTACGGCCTCTGCCAATTTAAAAGCAGAACTACCGGTGACAATGACCTTTACATCATCAAACTTCTCAGCTACAATCTTGAGCATATTGCCGACATTCCCGATCTTCTGAGCCTCGTCAACGAAGAGAAAGTTCTTGTTGCCGATGAGAACTTTCATCTTGGTATCATCTACGTTTACGAACATAGTCTGCACATCCGTATTGTCCCCGTTGATTTCAAGGTCGTTTGCATCCTCGGGAATCATGGCACCTGCAAGTGTTGACTTTCCAACCTGACGTGGTCCCATTATGGTTACTATCTTTTTCTTTGCAAGGGCGTTGTGTATTCTTTCTTCAATTGCTCTCTTTATCATGGCGTCAAAGTAGTATGGTTCACATGCAAATTTAAGTAAATTCCCTAAATATTAAAAGATTTGCGGAGTGAACTCCTGAAATATTATAAGAATTATGGAATTCGATGCCGGAATTTGCTCAGAGACGATTTTCTTCTTCCGAGGTTTTCTTTACCTGTGTATTGAAACTGTTCATGGCCCGGTCCGGACCGATTGTCGTGAAAGCCTTGATGCCTTCGATTACCTTGTTGCAGATTTCCGGCATTGCCTCCCGTTCCTCCTGGCTCATCGGACCGATTACGAAATCCACTTGCCCGCCTTTCTTGAAATTGTTGCCGATGCCGATGCGGATCCGGGGATATTCGGTGGTTTCCAGAAGTTCCTGGATGTTCTTCAATCCGTTATGTCCGCCGTCGCTGCCTTTCTTGCGCATGCGCAATGTCCCGAAAGGCAGGTTCAGGTCATCACAGATGACAATGAGGTTCTCCATCGGGATGCCGAGTTCATTCATCCAGTATCTCACCGCATTGCCGCTCAGGTTCATGTATGTGGACGGTTTGAGAAGCGTGATTCTCCTTCCTTTGAAAGAGAGTTTGGCTATGTCTCCGTATCTTGCTGTCTGGAATGTCGCATCTGCTGATGCCGCCCATGCGTCCAGTACCATGAAACCGACGTTGTGTCTGGTGTCGGCATATTCAGCGCCAATGTTTCCGAGTCCGGCTACCAAATAGTCTTTGCTCATATTCCGAGTGAATTACCTTTTTATATAAAAACAGGACCGGCGGGATTTGTCCTGCCAGTCCTGAAAATGTCTCTTTGCTGGAATTATGCTTCAGCTGGAGCCTCAGCTGCCGGAGCTGCCGGAACTTCTGCGTGATGTACGCCTTCCTCCATAGCCTCGTCAAGAGCTTCCTCATACGCGATGTGAGCTGCAACCTGACGTGAAGACTTGACTGTGCAGATGATAGTTCCCTTAGGAGAAACTACATTGACATTCTCATACTTGAGGTCACCAGCAACGATTCTCTTGCCGATCTGAAGTCTGTCGACATTGACAATGAGCTCATCTGGAAGATCCTTCATGAGGGCGCTGACTTTCAGTTCACGTACGAGCTTGTAGAACTTACCGCCGGCGCGTACACCGGCAGCGTGTCCGGTGATGGTTACAGGAACCTTGATGGCGATAGGCTTGTCCTCAGTAACTGCGAGGAAGTCTACGTGAAGGCAGTTGTCCTTTACCGGGTGGAACTGGAGCTCGTGAAGAACTGCGAAGTACTTCTTGCCGTTGCTGAGCTCAAGGTCAACGATATAAGATGCCGGAGTGTCGGTAAGACCTTTAAGATCTTTCTCTGTGATAGTGAAGAGAACGTTCTCGATACCTGCGCCGTAGATGTTGCATGGTACAAGACCCTGTTTGCGGAATTCTTTGATTGCCGCCTTGTTGCTGGCCTCACGAACCTGGCCGTTCAATGCGAAATGTTTCATTTCTTTAATTTGTTTAAAATGTGTTACTCAGTCCTGCAACCGGGGCAGGACCCCATTGCACCAAAAGCCTCTGCTTTTTCACGAGTCCGTTTTCGACTCAAAATGCGGCGCGAAGATAGTAATAATTTCCGGAAAAGGAAAATAATGTTGCGAATCTTTTTTCAGGATGATACAAGGGGTGTGGAGCGTAACAGCCTATATATTAACGCTTTAGCTGTTTTTAGAGTTGCGGTTTTCACAACTCTGATTTCGGTTAATCGTCTGATAGTCTGCGATTTACGCTCCACGACAAAATTTGTCACTTCGCAATCCACTTCTCGATGGTGCGGGTCTGCGAGGAAATGTTCACGCCGACCTTGACGAGGTTCTTGCCTTCTTCGAATTTATATGGAAGCATATAGCCTTTGTCGTCAATCTGCTTGAGCGCATCTTCAGCAGAGCCGTCCACCTTGAACTCGAAGACATAGATGCAATTGTCCGTGTAGCAGACGGCGTCAGCCCTGCCTATGGCGGATTTCACTTCCGTGCGGATGTAGAAGCCAAGCAGCAAGAAAATCAGATAAATAATTGTCTGATAATGCTTTTCTGTCTTGTTTTCCAGTTCGTTCGGTATTCCGGCAAGGTACGCCTGCAGCTTCTCCATGGCCAGGTCAATCCTGTGAGTCCATTGCGGCATAGAAATGTGCCACGAATCCCGACGCGGTGCAGGTCTTGCTAGGGTACTCTCCCAGAAGTCCTCTCGTGAAGCCGATCTTGACTTCCTTGTTCGGATATCCGAGCGTATAGAGCTGCATCCTCTCGTCGTATGACTTGATGGTCAGGTAACCGGTCTGGTAAAGCATTGGCAATGAATTCTCCGAGATCTCGGGCGAGACGTCGAAATCTGATTGCGGGACGAGCGGGATGTTGTCAAGCGTGGTTTCATCGATAGGATTTTTCCGAAGTCTTTCAATTAGGTATGTCGGGGTTCCGGTGTAGTACCAATAACTGCCGAAATACTTATCAGACAATGCATTGATGAGACTGAACGGATTGTATATATCCTCTGATTCTTCGCAAAAATGATAGCCGGCGTAGTGTGCATTCAGCAATGCGAGAGCATCTTCGTAGCTCACTTTCTGTTCGTCTGCCAGTGCTTGAACCTCATCTAGCATATTGTTTTCCAACTCAGTCTGAGAAATTCCGCACAATGCAGAGTATTCCGGCATCATGGATATGTCTTGAAAATTGTTCAATTCACCTGAAATGCCGAGTTGCGCAGACTTGTTGACTCCGGTGATGAAAACGAACCGCAGATACTGGTCCATGCTCTTGATCGGGCAATAGAAATTTCTCATTATCTGCCTGAGAGCCGGCATCTTGCCATTGTCGTTCATCACGTCCAATAAAGGCGCGTCATATTCGTCAATGATGATGACGGCTTGCTGCCCGGTCTGCTCGAAGGCGCGATGAATCAATCCCTCCAGACGTTGGTTGGGATTTATATCTTCTTCACCTCGCCCGCTTTCAGTCCCTCGAAAAGTTCCTTCCTGCCCTCGAAATAACTATGGAAAGTAGAAGACAGCAACGACTTGCCGAAACCGAGCGGACGGTTTAGGAAAACGTACTGATATTTATTGGCAATCTCATCAATATATCCGGTTTTGTCGATATACAGATAATTATCCTCAATGATTTTGTCAAATGTCTGCACCCCTATCGGGAATTTCCTAATCATCGTCTCCATACTTCAAAACCTTTCACATTCCCAAAGATAGCAATTTTTACGTTCATTCGTTATTTTGCCGACGGCGCTGTCTGAAAAGCTTTCATTATAGTGACCTTGTACGGATGGCGCACGGCATCATGAGCCGCATTCTGCGCGACTGCTTTCTTGCCGTCATCCACAGTCGCAGGGGCATAGGAATTACCTACCACCTTCTTTCCGGAAATCGCTTCGAACCAGGTGCAGGCAGCGGTGTAACGTCCATAATTGACCTCCAGATGGTATCCGTCGCGGTTCATTTTGTCTCCGACATAGGAAGTGCGGGCATTCTGGATGGCAGTTCCGGACGGCACCAGGACATCGAACTTGTTATCCTTCAATGCATTTCTGGTTGCGGCCATTATCGCCTCATACATCCGCATCTGGTCGCTTCCGTAATTCGGGAATTGCTTATGGTCGGAATCCGAAGCATAAGCCCAGGTCTGATGCCACACCAGCTTGAAATCTTTCTTCGGTGCGTACTTCCGGAGATATGATATCAATGACTTGAGATATGGATTATAGGTATCGTATTCACCGGATTTTCCGCTCGCCTGCTGAAGGCTGATATAATCCCACGGCTCATCCAGAAGCGCGTCGATGAGTTTTGTTTTCGGGGTATTCGTCTTCTCGCCGTCGACGATTTTCCTGTAAGCATATTCTGCCTTGTCCGACACGGAATTGTTGTAATGCCTTTCCAGCGAACAGCCTGGGATATACATATTGCCGATCACGACCTTTATCCCTGCCGCATCGAAGAGTTCGTAAAGATATTGTTCCACAGCATCTTGCGAGAAGCTGTTGCCGATTGCGAGTATTCTGACAACCCCGTCATCCTTCTTTTCGGCAGTCCCCTGAGTCTCTGAAGAAGTCTGCGCCGGAGAGCATCCGATAGCAGGATATGCCGTAACTGCAAAGAATCCTGCAAAGAGGAGTCCGCATATTTTTCCGTACAATGCTTTCATAAATAATTATTGTTTTACTGTCATTTTTTAAAGTTTGAGCCAGCCGTCGGATGTATAGTAACCTTATGCCGCTGCAAAGATACCTATTTTTTTTGCGCACTGACGCATAATCCACGATTTCGACAGCGAAATGGGGCGTGGAACGCAACTACCTATACATTAACACTTTAGCTATTTTCAGAGTTGCAGTTTTTACAACTCTGAATTAGGTTAAATAGCTAGCAATCAGTAATTTACGCTCCATGCCTAATGTATCGTCCTTGTCTTTCGTGGACAACAAGGGCGAACGTTTCCTGGATTGCGGAGAGTACTACATCTTTGTGAAAGATAATAAGGAGGTATTGAATGTCGAATAAGATGTTATCGTTTCTGGCTGCCGTTGTCTGTGCAGCAGGTGTTTCAATGTCGGTTTGCCGTGCAGAGGCGGGTCCTTCCAGAGTGGAGACTTGCCTGAAGGACGGATGGCGGTTTCATCGCGGAGAAGCTGACGGGGCTTTCGTGCCGGGTTATGATGATTCGGGGTGGGAGAGCGTGAGCGTGCCGCATGACTGGGCCATTACCGGGCCCTTCAGCATTGAAAATGACCTTCAGAATGTGCAGATAGTGCAGAATATGGAGACGAAGGCATCGCTCAAGACCGGGCGTACCGGCGGCCTGCCGTACGTGGGCGTGGGCTGGTACAGGACTGAGTTCAATGTCCCCGAGGGGATGAAGGCGGAACTCCTGTTCGACGGCGCGATGAGCGAGGCGCGGGTTTATGTCAATGGCCATGAGGTCTGCTTCTGGCCATACGGCTACAGCCCGTTCCACTGCGATGTCACGCCATATCTGGACAAGTCCGGCTCCAATGTCCTGGCTGTCAGGCTGGAGAACCTTCCTTTTTCCTCCAGATGGTACCCTGGCGCCGGCCTTTATAGAAATGTCCATTTGGTATGCACTTCCGCCAAGGCGCACATTCCGGTGTGGGGAACCTTCGTCTCCACTCCTTCGGTGCATAAGGACATGGCGTCAGTCTCTCTGGCGATTTCATTGCAGTCGGATAAGGAAAACATTGACATAGAATATGCTACGGACGTTTTTTCGCCGGATGGCGAGAAGGTGGCTTCGAGGCGGTCGGTAGCATTGTATCATAACGGCGACAGTCATGTGCAGAAGTTTCTGGTGAAGGAACCGAAGCTGTGGTCGCCGGAGCACCCGTATCTTTATAAGGCATTGACCCGTATTTTGGTGGACGGCGTGGTGACGGACGAGTATGAGACGCGTTTCGGCATCCGTTCGGTCGAGTTCATTCCTGAGAAGGGCTTTTACCTGAATGGCGAGCACCGGAAATTCAAGGGCGTCTGCAATCATCACGACCTCGGTCCACTCGGCGCGGCCGTGAGCGTACCGGCGTTGAGGCATCAGCTGACAATGCTGAAGGACATGGGTTGCGATGCGGTAAGGACGTCGCACAATACGCCTGCTCCTGAACTCGTAAGTCTCTGTGATGAAATGGGTTTCATGATGATGGTGGAGCCTTTCGACGAGTGGGACGATGCCAAATGCCGGAATGGCTATCATCGTTATTTCGACGAGTGGGCCGAGCGTGACATGATCAGCATGCTCCATGCGTTCAGGAATTCTCCGTCCGTAATCATGTGGAGCATCGGCAATGAGGTTCCGTCCCAATGCACTGCCGATGGCTACAAGACGGCGGCTTTCCTTCAGTCCATCTGTCACAGGGAGGACCCGACGCGTCCTGTTACATGTGGCATGGATCAGGTCAATTGCGTGCTTTCCAACGGTTTCGCGGCCCAGCTGGATATTCCGGGAATCAATTACCGCACTTTCCGTTACAAGGATTGCTACGAACAGCTGCCTCAGGGCCTCGTGCTGGGTTCCGAGACGGCGTCTACCGTCAGTTCCAGGGGTACCTACCATTTTCCGGTGGAGAAGGCGTTCAGCGTAAAGCATGAGGACCACCAGTCTTCCGGCTATGACATGGAGGCCTGCAACTGGTCGAACATTCCTGACGTGGACTTTGCTCTGGCAGAAGATTATCCATGGACATTGGGCCAGTTCGTCTGGACTGGCTTCGATTACCTGGGCGAGCCGAGCCCTTATGATACCGATTCATGGCCGAACCACAGTTCCATGTTCGGAATCATTGACCTGGCCTCAATTCCGAAGGACAGATATTGGCTTTACCGCAGCGTCTGGAACACGGAAAGTCCTACGCTTCATATAGTTCCGCATTGGACCTGGCCCGGCCGCGAAGGGCAGGTGACGCCGGTTTGCGTCTATACTTCATGGCCTGAGGCCGAGTTGTTCGTGAACGGGGTTTCCCAGGGACGCCGCTCCAAGATGTCGCCGTCCGCGCCTTGCGAAGGCCTTCAGGATGAGGCGGTCGAGGGACGTTATCGCCTGATGTGGGATGACGTGGTTTACCGGAAGGGTGAGATCCGCGTCGTGGCCTACGATGCGGATGGCAATGTCGCAGCTTCGGAGTCTGTCCGCACTGCCGGCAAGCCGTACGCTCTCCGTCTTGAATGCGACAGGGATTCCATCGCCCGCGACGGGGAAGACTTGGCCTATGTGACTGTAAGTGTGGTAGATAAGGACGGCAATACCGTGCCTTCCGATACCCGCGAGGTCTTCGCTTCAGTGTCTGGTGCCGGCGAGTTCCGCGCCATCGCCAACGGCGACCCGTGCTCGCTTGAACTGTTCCATCTCCCGCACATGCACCTCTTCGCCGGCAAGCTGACCGTAATAGTCCGCTCCCGCGCCGACGCCGAAGGTCCTATTTATTTGAAGGTCAATGCAAAAGGGGTGAAGTCTGCCGAACTGGAGCTGTAGGGCGAGTCATTAAAAGGTGCAAAAGTGAAATTTATTTTCTAACTTCGCGGCCTGAAGAGTGAACCAACCAGATGACAGTCCTCTAAGTTGAAGCAGTTTAAGGAAATATTCGATGCGTTTTATCCGAAGGTCTATGGCTATGCCCTGAAGGCCGGCGGACAGGAATGGCTTGCGGAAGAAATTGCCCACAATGTCTTCTGCAAGTTGTGGATGCATCGTGACAACATGTCTCTCAAAGGAAAAGATGATAAAGAGGTAATGTCCATCGTTTCAAGTTATCTTTTCGTGGTTACCCATAATGAGGTGAATAACTATTTCAGGGAATGCAGGCAAATTGAGCAGTTGAGAGAGAACTTCGCTGTTCAGCTCTGTTGTGAATCCCGCATTGAACAGACTGTTGACGCGAAAACCGCCCTCGGAATCATTGACAGGGTCGTGGATGGTATGCCGGCAGTGCGCAAAGAAGTGTTCACTCTCAGCAGATATCATAACATGACCAATGAGTCTATAGCCAAGCGCATGAAAATCAGCAAGAGAACTGTCGAAAAGCACATCAGTCTAGCGTTGGGACAGTTGAGGCTTGAGCTTGCCGCATATCAGATTTAGCAAGTTGTCAAACTTGCTGAACGTTAGCACGAATTTGAGGGTTGTCACTCGTTCGAAGGCCGTAAGGCCAACGCACTTTTTATGGGCACGTTACCCTCACCCTAAATCCCTCCCCTCGGGGAAGGGACTTACCCTCGCCCTCGCGGGCTCTATAAGCGGTGTTTCGCACTTGCGAAACTTGAATTTAGAAAGCTCCTGTAAAAAAAATCAAAAATTTTTCATTTTCCGTTACGTGTGACGTCCGGCATCTGCGTCTAAAGCATGCATTAAGGATTATTCGTATGAAAGAGGAAATTGACATATCGGAAGCCCGTGAAATCTGGAACAGCCCGTCTCCGCAGATGGACAAGGACCAGATAGATCGTGCGTATGAGTCCATTGGCAGCTATATCCTGAGATCGAGAATATCCAAAGGAATAAAAGCTTGCATCGGTGGAGTGGCCGCAGCTTGCCTGGTCATCGCGGGCGTATTCATCGGCAGAATCGAAAAACCGGAAATGATTGCCGAAGTATATGCTCCTGAGTATGTGGAATATATGGCGGCAAACGGCGATATCAAGGAAGTCTTCCTTGCCGATGGAACCCGTGTCTATCTCAATGCCCAGTCCCGTTTGAATTGCGAAAAGAGCCTCACAGGTGCTACGAGAGACGTTTTCCTGTGCGGCGAAGCATTCTTCGAAGTAGCCAAGGATACGCTTCATCCGTTCATCGTACATGCTGCCGGAACGCAGATCAAGGTAACCGGCACAAAGTTCAATGTCAGGGCTTTTCCTGATGAGGACAGCAGCATCACGACATTGGTCGAAGGTGGCGTAGAAGTCAGGATTCCAGGCCAGGTCAATCCTATAACATTGGTCCCTGGAACGGCTTTGTCCGTGAGCAACAAGAATTTAAGTGCATCGCTATTCGAGGTTGATGCGGTCAATGCGACCGGTTGGTATAGGGGAGAGTTCAATGCATATCACATGACTCTCGAGCAGATTTGTCATAACCTTGAACGCCGTTTTGGAGTCAAAATATTCATAGCCAACCAAAATGTAGCGTCTAAATTGTTCTATGTGTCATTCGTAAACAACGAGGATGTAGAAGGAATACTGAAATCATTGAATGTAAACAAGGATTTTCACGTGAAGAAACATGAAAACTTGTATACGATTTATTGATAATTATAACTTTTTTAATATTCACTATGCTAAAAACCTCAAAATGCTTTGCGGGTATGGCTCTGCGTTGTCTAGCTGTCCTGCTGAGTTTCCTGATGGCAGGCGGTGTAATGGCTTCTGCCCAGCAGAAGAACATCGGGACACTTGCAAACTTCCGTGGCATAATGTGACATAAACATATACTTGAAGGTA
>OHHZ01000654.1_pt1 | contig 14989 bp, 10 predicted proteins | sample 1568081 | NCBI WGS metagenome assembly OHHZ01 (sample SAMEA3879597, study PRJEB24766) | human gut metagenome | biome: human-associated habitat; feature: feces | place: USA | collected 1985/1987
ACCGGCTGCTGCTGGAGCAGAAGCTTCAGACAAAGTCTCTCGATATCTTTTTCAATCTGATCGATCTCTTCATCTTCTTTGATCACAATCTTAGCCTGTTCCGTGTTACCTTCCTTTAATGCCTGAGTTACCTTTGCAATTGCTGTTTCACACAACTCACCCATATGTGTAAGCTGTGTATCCAAAAGATGCAGCTGCATATCATATCTGTTACGCATAAATCAACCAAACCTCCCTGTGATGTAATCCTCTGTTCTCTTATCTTCAGGAATGGAGAACAATTTCTCAGTGTCATTATACTCAATCACTTCTCCTAAGAGGAAAAATGCTGTGTTATCCGATACACGGACTGCCTGCTGCATATTATGCGTTACCATAACGATAGTATAATCTTTTTTCAGTTCCATCGCAAGGTCTTCAATCTTAGATGTTGAGATTGGATCCAGTGCGGATGTCGGCTCATCCATCAGAATTACTTCCGGCTCAACTGCCAGTGTTCTTGCGATACAAAGTCTCTGCTGCTGTCCACCGGAAAGTCCGAGCGCACTTTTATTCAGACGGTCTTTGAGTTCATCCCAAATCGCTGCCTGACGAAGGCTTCGCTCAACGATCTCATCCAGCTGAGATTTTTTCTTGATTCCGGCAATTCTCGGTCCGTAAGCCACATTGTCATACACACTCTTTGGAAATGGATTTGGCTGCTGAAATACCATTCCAACACGATGACGCAGTGTGATCTCGTCCATTTCCTTGAAAATGTCCTTACCGTCGAGCAGAACATTTCCATCAATCTTACAATTTTCCACCAGATCATTCATACGGTTCAGTGTCTTCAGAAATGTAGATTTTCCACATCCGGAAGGTCCGATAAATGCAGTGATCTTATTCGCCTCGATCTTCATATTCACATCTTTGAGTGCATGGAAGTCTCCATAATGAAGATTCAGATGGCTGATATCAAATTTATAATCATTTGCTTTTTTTGCTTCCATTTTTATTAATTATCCTTTCTACATGCCAGTCAACGAAATGATTGACATAGAAATTATCAGTTGGCTTCCTCTTTCATTTTCTGTCTTTAGTTTCCTGAATTCTTCTTATTAATGTGTCGGCTCAATGCATTTGCGCCAATGCTGAACAGCAGAACAAGAATCATCAGGATTGCTGCTGACAGGTTTGCAAGATTCGGATCCTGTCCATTGATCTGAAGTCCCCAGATCTGCAATGACAATGTCTCTGCCGGACGGAAAATATTCAGCGGGCAGGTTGGGGATGTCAGATTCCAGTTGTTCCAGCGCAGATCTGTTCCTGATCCTGTTGTATACAGAAGTGCTGCCGCCTCACCAAATCCTCTTCCTGCTGCCAGGATGACACCTGTCATGATTCTTGGGATACACGCCGGGATCAACACATGATAAATGGACTGCCATCTTGTTGCTCCAAGTCCAAGACTTGCCTGCAGGTAATGTCCCGGCAGACCATTGATCGCGTCCTCTGTCGTTGTTGTGATAACTGGGATCGCCAGAATAGAAACTGATAATGCTCCCGCGAGAAGACTCTTTCCAAGTCCGAAAAACACAAGAAATACCAGATATCCAAACAATCCAACAACAATGGACGGAAGCGAAGAAAGTGTCTCAATACAGATTCTTAGAAATTTTGTAAGAAATCCTTTCTTCGCATACATTGCCAGATAAATTCCGGCTGTCACTCCAAGCGGAATGGAGAATAACAGCGAAATAAATACTAGATAAATTGTATTGAACAACTGGTTTCCGATGCTTCCTTTTCTTGCAAAGGCAAACATCTCCGGTGTTGCTCCTGTAAATCCTTTAATAATTACATAAGATGCAAATCCAATCAATAATGTAAAGAAGAACACTGCGATCAGATAAAACACGCCGGTCATTATTTGATTTATTCCACGCGCACGTTGTACTCGATTCATCTATTTGCTCCCCCTTACTCTTTGTCTTTCTTCGGTCTTGAGAAATAATGGATCAGCAGGATGAATAACAGAGACAATAAGAACAATAACAATGCCATTGTCCAGAGTGCTGTCTTCATCTCACCGCCCTCCGTTGCATTTCCCATCTGTGCTGCGATTTCTGTAGTCAAACTCTTTGTTGTGGAGAATAATCCCTTTGGAAGAGCTGTTGTCTGTCCAATTACCATTGCAACCGCAAGTGCCTCACCGAATGCTCTCGCAAGTCCGAGAATAATTCCTGAAAGAATTCCTGAACCTGCTGCCGGAATGACAACTTTATAAATGGACTGCCATCTTGTAGAACCCAGTCCGTAGGCTGCCATACGGTAATCTTTTGGCACAGAATGAATGGAATCTGCTGCTACATTACTGATGGTTGGGAAGATCATCAGTGCCAAAACAATCCCTGCCGCAAGAACTGAATGTCCAACCTGTAAATGAAATACTTTCTTAATTGCCGGAATCAGGACTGTAAGTCCAACCCATCCATAAACAACTGATGGAATTCCTGCGAAAATTTCAACGATTGGTCTGTAAAACTTTTCTCCGAATTTCGGCGCGATCTCAATCATAAAGATTGCAGAACCTACTGCAAATGGAGTCGCAATCAGAAGTGCCAGACCACATGTACACAGAGAACCCACGATAAAGATCAATGCTCCGACAGTTCCACCACCCTGTGCATTATCTTCCGGGTTCCAGTCTGTCGATCCTAAGAATTCAAATATGGAATGACCAAATATCGTAAATGTACCGGATCCCTTATATATAAGAAAGGCTCCGATACAGATTGTGATGGCAATAACAAGCAAACCGCCCGCTGTCATCAATCCTCTCCATGCATACTCTTTTGTAAACATGTTTTGTTTCTTCATATTTTCACCTTTTATCAGTGAAATGTACTGCTGTTCTGATTTTTCCCGGAACACGCAGTACATTTCATAGCTTTTCACTTTATGCTATTAGTGCTCTGTTACAGTCATCTTAGATGCAACACCATAACCAAGTTTCTCCATCTGAGCGCCATATTCATCACCTGTGATATAATCAAGGAATGCTTTTGTCACTTCATTTGGTTCACCTTTTGTGTACATATGCTCGAATGTCCATACAGGATATTTTCCGCTGTAAGTATTCTCAAGTGTTGGCTCAACATCATCAATTGCTACTGTCTCAACACCTGCATCTCCTGTCAGATAAGAAAGTGCTACATAACCGATTGCTCCGTTTGTACTCTTTACATTTGTAAGAAGAACTCCGGAATCATCTGTTTCCATGGATGTGTTAGAAGCTTCTTCGTTTCCGTCCAGTGCATATTTCTGGAATGTTGCTCTTGTTCCTGAAGACTCAGGACGTGTTACAAGGACGATATCCTCATCCGGTCCTCCAACATCTTTCCAGTTTGTTGTCTTTCCTGTGAAGATGGAGATCAACTGCTCTTTTGTAAGACTCTTAACACCTGCTTCTGCAACATCTTTGTTTACGATCGGTGCCATAGTTACAACACATACCTGATGATCTACAAGCTCTTTTGCTGCTGTCTCATCCAGTTTATCTTCTGCTGCCACATCAGAGTTACCGATATCTACAGTTCCTTCTGATACCTGCTTCAGACCTTCTCCTGAACCACCTGCATCGATTGTGATAGATACATCCGGATGATCATTTAGAAACGAATCTGCTGCATCATCAGCAAGTGGTTTCAGTGCTGATGAACCTGCTGCTGTGATTGTTCCGCTTAATGAGCTGTCACTGCTCTCTGTATTTGTATCTGCTGCATTATCTGAAGTTCCGTTTGATGAATTTCCACATCCAACTGCCATTGTTGCTGTCATACCTGCTACTGTAAGTAATGCGATAAACTTTTTCATTTTCATGTTAATTATCTCCTTTACATTTCATACACATTTCTAATCCCACTGCATTTTCTTTTTTTATTTTCTGCAGCCATTTATGCTTCCCTCAAGCACAGTACATATGTTACGTAAGAAATGTAAAGTCTGAAATCAACCAAATGTTAAGTTTATGTAAAACAACAACGGGTGTTTTTTCGGATTTGTGCAGATCCTGGACGGAGTATTTTTTGTATATCAGGAAAACACTTTCCTGATATACAAAAAAGAGAGGCCTCTCAACCTCTCTCACAAATCATCTCTTTATCTGAAGCAAACACATAAGGACTACGCCCAGAATCAGACCACCGAGAAAACAGACAATATATCCAAGAACCACCTTTCGATTTCCCCTTTCACAGCTTGTCTTCCTGATGTCATTATATGAAGCTTTCTGCGAAAATATTCCTTCTAATCTTCAAGTGTTCCCCTTGCCCAACGAATCAGCCATAGAATACTCCAGGTCAGCAACACTCCCATGATCACACCGACAATATTGATTCCTGCTTCATCCCACTGACAGTGTCTTCCTACGATCAGAACCTTGTGTGCCTCATCTGCAATTGCCAGGATCGTACAAAGTCCGAATACCGCACACGCCGCTTTCCAGGCTTTCATCACATTCTTCATTGCCAGAACCAATAATCCTGATTCTATGAAATAAACGATAAAGTGTGCCCATTTTCTCAGATACATATGCACATAATCCACACTGTCCTGTGGAAAAAAGTGCTGTTGGATCCATTCTGCCATCGGCAGACTGGTTGCCGCTGTCTGTGGTCCATTCTGGCTTGACAAAACCAGAAGAAGGATAAGCCAAATGATTGCCGGAAAAAATGAGATCATCGTCAATTTCCTGTTCTTCTCTCTATTCGTTTTCTTATTGCTCTTCAAAAATCTACTCCTAACTGATATACTGCTTTCTTTTTCGCTCATTATACCATGTAGAAATTCTTTGTCAAATTTCATTTCTTATCTTACTTATACGTTAAACAAGTAATTCGCAATCCCATACATCTACGCCACTGTCCTGGAACACGCCATGCAGACGTTCATGCAGCTGCTCCTTTGTCACATCTTTCTTTAGAATCACCTGAATGAATCCGCCTCCACCGGCTCCTGATATAAACTTCCCATCGATCAGGTCTTCACATACAAGAAGGATCTGATCGATACAGGTATTGGTTGTACCGGCATCCAACATACAGGATAATTTCCAATGTTGGTTTAAAAGCTCAGCAAATTCGTCAATATCTCCCTGCTCCAGTGCAAAACGCATTAACACGGCGATCGCCTTCATCTCCTTTAATGCCTTCAATGATTCTGGTCTGCTTCCGATATAGCCACCAACCACATCACGCAGCAGATTTCTTGCGAGACGCCTCTGACCAGTATAAATCAATGCGAAACGTTCTTTCAGTTCTTTCTTTCCCTCTTCCGGCATTTCTATCTTCTCTACAACAAGATTCTGGGCAATCCCCGGTTTTGTTGAGATCAGTTTAATTCCTTCTGTCAGTCCGCCAACCTGATCCTGCCATCCGCCTCCGGTACTCATGATCTGCTCCATACCAAGGACAACATCATAGATCTCTGCATCTGTACGCTCCTGACCAAGAAATTCAAAGATTCCCTTTACGCACGCTCCTGATAAGATACTGCTTGTTCCAAGTCCTGATCCTTTCGGTACTCCATAAACCTGGGTAGAAAGATAGATTCCTCCTCCCATCCGCTTTAAAATCTCCTGAAGATCTGCTTCTTCCTTGACCGGGATAATTCCACAGGCGATCAAAGCTGCTTTATGCAGTGCAAATGAATCATATGGATTATGACAATCCTGGATCTCAGCTGCACTGTCTACAGTTGTATAGACTCCGATATCCTTACTTTCAAATTCCACATGAAGCTCATCTAATCTCTTCACCGTGATCTGTACCGGATAGATTCCTCTTAATTTCATTGCAGCATTAAGAACTACTCCACCCTTTTCATTACAATGTGGTGGTGTATCCGTCCAGCCTCCGCCCCAGTTCACACGGACCGGAAGGGCGATATCAACCTGATCTTTTACAATTCTATATCCTGCACTATCCGGAAGTTTCTTCTCTGCTTCTTCATAAATTGCCTCCTGGATTGTTCCAAAACAGTCATTCTCAAGTGCATCATAATGCAGATCATCATAAATCGTTCTTGTCTTTTTCATATAACAGGAGACTGCATGATAGATTCGAATCTTCAATGAGAAATCTGCTTCTGCCGCATCTTCCATCAGTAACTTAAAGATTTCTTTCGATATTCCACGCTTTCCAAATATCTTGAGTGCCTCCGCATAATACATTCCCTGCTCCAGTTTTCTGATGAAACACCTTGCAAGAATACGGTTTTCAAGAAACCTCTCCTGATCACAGGATGCCTCAATATCTGCTGCATTAAAACTGGAATAGAGGCTCCTGCGTTCAGTCTCGCGCCATCTGGAAATCTCTTCTTTTGTTGCAGTACCATGTGCCATCTTGTAAATGATTTCAGCCATATCAAGTGCATCTTCCCAGTCATCACACACCGGATAAAGATCTGCAAACCACAGATAGGTCTCTTCTCCTTTCCAGAGTTCTTCTTTCGTCACTTTATTCTGAGCCATAAACTGATTCAATGTCGTGCCGAGAAATGAAACCTCTCCCGGATATTTTCCTTTCGGATTATCTGGTACACCATAAATCCTGATTACTTTTTTCCCACCTGTCAGTTCAATTCCGTGCATAACAATCTGTTCCGGAATCTTCCGGTCCATAATGCGCACATGGGAAAGAACGGTTCCGTCGCCGACCTCAGAATTACCAAGAACATAACAATTCTCCAGATATGCTTCTTTTCCTATCTTCGCACGGCTTCCTACATAAGCATTATGCGCTGCAAATCCTTCTTTTTGCACCGCTGAATTCACCTGCATCTTCCAATCCAGGAACTCGTAATCCTGCACATCTTTTGTTACAAGACTTCTCAATTCCCTTGTTGTCCCGAAATGAATAAATTCCGCCGGTGACAGACACAACAGCTTCATTGAGAAATGATGGATCGCATTCCAGATCTGTGTCCTGCATTCATGCAGTGCCTCATTGAGCTGTCCTTCTGCTGCCTCTTTATAGAAATCTTCTAATGTAGAATCATTTGCAAGCGGATATAAAAAATCCCCATAAAAGCTGATCCTTGCTTCTTCATTACAAAACTGCCTGAATTTCTTCTCGTCTACTTTGCCCTCTGTTGAAATCAGACGGAACAGTGCCTGCAACAGTGCGCTGCCAAACAATACCGCACCTGTATCAAGATCTACATTTCCTGCTTTATTAACAGCTCCCATCTCTCGCAGACGCTCTTCTGTCTGTTTATGAAGAAAACACTTTACATAATCATGTCCGTCGTTCAGAAATACGCCATGATTCTTTCCTGTAGCTACCGGCTCTTTAATGGAAATTGCTGCTGCTCCGTCAAACTGCGCATCAATCTGAAGTGGATTAAACAGAAGCAATACATCACCTGACAAAACAAGCATTCCCTCCTGGATTCTGGATGGAACTCCTGACATTCCTACAATAAACTCATCAAATAAAGTGGAACTTCTTCCATCCGGCAATTCTCTTGGAACCGGTGAGAAAAGCTTGCCGATTGCAGAATACTGCGGCACTCTCTTACTGTCACCACCTGAATGAATCACAAGAATTCTACGATTCTTAAAAGGATTCTCTCTCTCCGGTTCCTGGTCTGCAATATAACGCATCACCTGAAATGTAGCACCTCCTGATCCCACACGTTTTCCCTCCGGATCCGGAAGAACCGCATACGTTGTCTCCTCCGGAAGAAGACCTTTTTCCAAACGGTTCTCAATCTGATTCCGATAAGCCATTGCCTGTGCTTCATTTGATGCTGTTAATATAATATAGTCCCATTTAATGAAACTTTTTTTCTTTAAACTTCTTTCATAATCTTCCCAGGAATCCAGATAGGACTGACGCAGGAAGAGATTGTTCATCTTCTCGTATTTCATTTTCTTACCCCTTAACGATATTTCTTACCTTAAGTAAATGTTCAATACTAGAATATCACAAAAAAAGAAGATTGGGAAGTTATTGTATATTTCACCTGTTCACAACAACTTCCCAGTCTTTTATTTTTTGCTTCCGATTTTCTCCCCCATCTTTACCAATGTCTCTGCACCGGTTGCACTGTTTCTCACCAGATCTTCATCCGTCTGCACTTTTCCCGGCTCTGTCAAAAGAACGACTGTAGACCCGCCAAACTCGAACATTCCTTTTTCTTCTCCCCGGTGTACAACAGATACTTTCTTCTTATGATTCTTAATCCGTCCAACCATAAGAGCACCGACTTCCATCTGCAAAACGGTTCCCAGTTCTTCTGTCTGTACAAGACAATATTCCCTTGTATTCATCTTGTAAATCGGAGCATAGTCATTTGCCACCGGATTTACTGTATGGAATACTCCTCTGATCTTTCGCTGTGCAGATTTCACACCATCTGCCACATAACAATATCTGTGGTAGTCATCTACCGTGAGACGGATTATATAAGCTGTTCCACCTTCATAGCGTTTCGCAAGCTTTTCATCCTTCAGAAGACTACGGACTGTATACTGTGTCTGTTTGATAAGAAAAAGTCCATCCCTTTGAATCGGACAAACTGTCACTTTCCCGTCACAAGGACTGATCAGTACTTCTTTTCTTCCGTCAATCGGACGTTCCTCCGCTAAGATCTTACGCGTAAAAAAGTCATTATAAGAAGAATAATGTTTCTTTTCATAGATTGACAGATCAATCTGATTCTTTCTGACAAACGATGGAATCAACAGCCTGGACACTCTACTGTCCAGCACTTTTCCGCCAAGTCGGGATACCCTGGAACCAAGCAATGGTTTCAGCATCATTCTTGTCAATGTATGTCCATAGATATATTCCAGGAATCTGTCCTGCCCTGTTGTTTTCTCCATCCTGTTTCCGTTTCTGTCTGCATAAATCATAATCTCTCCTCTTACATGAATCTTCGTCTCAATGTCCAGACTACTGCAACCGCTACTACTCCGACTAATGCAGAAAGTGTCTTATTCCCCGGCTTTTTTAATTTGAAATCCATAACAAACAGAAGTCCTACAAGAAGAACCATCGCATGCAGTGCAATTCTGAAATCACAGTGCAAAAATGGGCGAAGCACAACAAGAATCGGTAATGCGATCGACATGGATGTGATCGGCAATCCCTGATAACACTTTCTGTTCTCTGTTGTCTCATCCTGCCTGCACTCTTCTGTTACATTAAACCATGCCAGACGGATCAATCCTGCCAACACATAAAACATAAGAATAAGAACACCGACAATCCCATTCATTCCCATACAATAACAGATGATCACCGGTCCAACTCCAAAACAGACAATGTCGCACAGGGAATCAATCTGGATTCCAAAACGTTTCTCTATTTCTGTTCTATCCTTCTTTGTTCTTGCAATCTTCCCATCAAACATATCACATAGACCAGACAGTGCAAGACACAATACTGCAAGATCCAGATGTCCATTCAATGACAGCATCATCCCACCAATCGAAATCCACAGACTGATATATGTAAGTATAACTGTGTAATCATAAACACCTAACATTTTATTTCCCCCTTATTTTTATTCTTATCAGAATAACTCTCCATTTATTTATGCTTTCTTCCTTAAGTTTCTTCCTATTGTAAAATTCGCCACGATCGTGAAAATTGCACTGATCAATAATTCTGTATAATATCCAAGTCCTCTGCTTAAGATCATTCCCGGAATCAAAAGTGCACTTCCAAAAACTGGTTCAAAAATCATCGAAAACAGTTTTTCACTGATTCCCATACCACCCGGCAGTGGCAGCATATCCACAGAAACCGAAATCACAGACTGCAGAAGAATGATCACGAATGCATTCGTTCCGGACAGTCCAAATGCCTTATATACAAACCAGGTTGCTGTAAACAGTGCGAACCTCTGAAATAGTGTGATTGCAAATACATTGACCAGCACCATCATATGATCTTTCAGATAAACCGCTGTTGTATGATACTGATCCATTGATGCATTCAGTTTCTCAATTCTTGTACTCTTATGTCGCATCAGATGCATTTTTTCCAGCAGTTCCATCCCTTTCACAAGAATAGAACGTGCAAGCACCGGATGAAATACAAGGAGCAGCATAGACGCCACACAAAACACATTTAGTCCTGTTCCAAGATAAAAAATATGACGGATATCATACATATGTGTTCTGATGAATCCCCTGCCGAAGATCATAAGTCCAAGACCGATCACAACGAGAACCATCTTATAGGTAATCGTGACAATCATCAATACAAGCGTTGATACCGGGATTGGAATTTTCTCTTTCTTCATATAATAAATCTGCGCCGGCTGTCCTCCTGTTGCGGATGGTGTGATACAGCTGAAAAAGAATCCTACAGAGGAAAACAAGAAACATTTCCATTTCTTTAGATGAATACCAAGCGTATGCATCATATAAAATATAATAATTGACTCTCCCCAGATAAAGATAATCACACAGGCAACACCCGGAAGCAACCAGTATAAATTCACTGTTTTCAGAATTTCTGCAATCTCACTTAAATCCTCCCCATGGAATACTCCATAGATTGTTGCCGCAAAGACAAGAAAGAGAAAAAGTACATTAAATATCATTTTCTTTTTATTTTCCATTTTCTCCTCCTGCTTTACGAACCAGATTTCTGTATGTTTTCCATCCGTTTGTCCGGCAGCTCACAAACCAGGTCAGCTCCGCTACCGCAACTCCACCGATCACATCCACAATTACATGCTGTTTTGTTACAAGCGTAGAAACAAAGACCAACACTGCAATCATTACAGATACGATCTTATACCACACCGGTACTTTTTTATCTCCCCTGATTCCAATACAACAGAACCAGCTTGCCATACAATGGATTGATGGAAATAAATTCACCGGTTTATCAATCTGATATAAAAAACGCATGCCCTGAACAAAAATTCCGTTTCCGACAAGTTCTGGTCTTACATTTGTTGTCGGATAAAACACAAAAAACAGAAAACAAATGATTCTTGCATACAAATCAGCCGTAAAGAATCTGTATTTTATCTCTTCCTCCCGCAATGATACAAGCAGATAATTAATCACCCAGAAAATGTAACATCCAAAATAAACAAGAATAAATGCCGGGATCAATGGGATCTTTGTATCTAATGCAAGTGACAGGTTATGGTACTCACTTGTATCTGTCAATCTCGGTGCTCCCCAGTAGACAGCTGAATTCACCAGAAAAACAATTACCGGCGGGAGTAAGATTTCTATTATTCTCTTTCTGTCCAAATCCCCTGTCCTTTGTCTCACTTCTTGTTTTCTCCATTCTTTTCCCATTTTATGATGTAACCAGATTGCTCCATTGCTATGTACTTACATCATTTTATCCCACTTTTTCATAATAACAATAGGCTTTGGCATTTATTAAAGAAAAAAGTGCCATTCTTTAAGGAACAGCACTTTTTTCTTTAGAATATCTTCAGAATTTACCGCAAATGCATTTCAGGGCTTACATCTCGTCTTCCCTGTATCCAAAATTTTTCATCATATAATCGCTGTCTCTCCAGTTCTTCTGAACCTTCACCCACAGCTTCAAATTTACTTTGCAATCCAGCAAACGCTCGATCTCAAATCTTGCAGTACTTCCGATTTTTTTCAGCATACTTCCCTGCTTTCCGATGATGATCCCTTTATGGGAATCTCTCTCGCAGATGATTGTAGCATCAATATGACACACTTTGTGGTTCATCTTCATCTGATCGATTGCTACTGCGATTCCATGAGGGATCTCCTCATTCAAGCTGTGCAATGCTTTCTCGCGGATAATCTCTGCCACGATCTGGCGCTCCGGCTGGTCTGTGATTGTATCTTCATCATAGAACTGCGGTCCGTATGGAAGATATTTCATAATTACATTTACAAGCTCATCCGTATTATCGCCTCTTCTTGCAGATACCGGAACGATTTCTGCAAAATCACATTCCTTGCGATATGCATCAATAAAAGTAAGAACCTCTTCCTTCTTCACCATATCAACTTTATTGATAACAAGAATAACCGGTGTCTTTACCTTCTTTAACTGCTCAATAATATGCTTCTCACCTGCACCGATAAATGTAGATGGCTCTACAAGCCAAAGTACAACATCCACTTCATTCAAAGAACGTTCTGCAATATTCACCATATACTCACCAAGTTTATTCTTTGCTTTGTGAATTCCCGGTGTATCTACGAACACAATCTGACCTTCCTCTGTTGTCAGAACAGTCTGGATACGGTTTCTTGTTGTCTGTGGTTTGTTTGATGTGATTGCAATCTTCTGTCCGATCAGACGATTCATCAAAGTAGATTTTCCAACATTTGGTCTTCCGATCAGTGTGACAAATCCTGATTTAAAATTATCCTGCATGCTTTTTCCTTTCTTTTTCCATCTTAAAGTGTCTTTATTTCAAGGAACATCTCTTTCTGCTCCTCAATCTTCTCTTCACTTCCGATCACGCAAAGTTCATGTGCATCAAGTAATGCTTGAAGTACATCGGCAAGTGCACGGATGTCTGACTGCTGTGCATCAAGGATCTGATCTCTCTCTTCCCTGATCATCTCAGCAGATACATGGTTCATATAAAGATTCATTGATCTGCTTCCCTTTGCTGCCGGATTCATCGGACGGTCGATATTACTGATCGTTCCGATAATAAACTTGTTCATGTCTCTGTCATCTACATTGAAGTTCTTCAGATAATCCACAACTCCTTCGTAGATTTCCATTGTCTTCTCCAGATTCGGGTCACGGTAAGATACCAGATATCCCTCTCCAATACGATTGAAGCTGCTCATGCATCCGTAAGCTCCGCCCTTCACACGGACATTCTGCCACAGATAATCATAGCTCAAGATGACTTTCAGAATCTGAAGTGCTCCTGTATACTCAACACCACGGTCGATAAAGTTACCTGTTCTTGCAACATACTGAACTTTTGAAGATGTCTTGAATCCCTCGTTGCGTTTCACACAATGAATTTCACACGGTATCTCTGCTTCCTTTTCCTCTGTATGAAGTGTGTCTGCAATCTTTGCAAATGCTTCTTCCATCGGTGCAAGACCATCCGCTGATGAAGTATAACTGATGATCAGATTATCCTTGCGGAAAATCTGCTGTGCAATCTGTCTTAAGTTTGCAATCAGTTCTGCTTTCTTCTCCTCAAAGTTTTCCTCCAGTTCCTTTACAACCTCATAGTAACCGATTCCATCTGTATCATCTTTGAACTTCGCCATCGGTGAAGTATAAGACAGAGAACGAAGGGCTGCTGTTGTGTGCCCGGATGACAGGAAGGACATCTGCAGTCTGGATTTCAACATTGCTAAGATTTCTTTCAGACGCTTCTCATCCCCAAGATCAGATTCCATCAGAATCTCACGCATCATAGAGAACAGAACATCCATCTTCGGATACAGTGCTTTACCTTTGATTTCAAATGTCGCACGGAATTCTTTCTCCTTTACCTTTGTTACGTCTGTGTAAAGCTCCAGAGAAGTTCCGATTCCTCCTGTGTGTACATTGATCTCATTAAACAGTTCACTGTATTCATAATTCTTTGTATTAATAATTCCAAGCACACTCTGCAGAATGCTGATATATGGAAGTTTCTCCTCCGGAATACCGGACAGGTCAAACAAAAGCGCTGTGTATCCAATTCCATTCGTCTCAACTTCATGGTGTACCAGCTTCACTCCGCTTGTCTCAAGCTCTTTATTATAAATCGGTGCGATCTCTCTGGAAATATCTTCGCGTCCGAGTACAGGAATCTTCGCCAGATCTTCCGGTGCCGACTCTTCTTCCTGATATTCTTCCAACTCTTTCGTCGCTTTCACAAGTGCATCGATTTCTTCTTTTGACAAACTGTCTTTGTATGCTTGAAGCTTATCTGCAAGTTCCTTATCCATTCTTGCAGTACGTCCACGCTCCGGCTTAATGATCACGATAGAACCATGTGTATTATCCAGGAGATATTTCTGGATCAGTTCTTCAAAGTATCCTGTCTCCACCTGTTCTTTCAAGAATTCAAATGTCGGAATCGCCTGCATGTGGATAAATGGTTTCGTCTCATCATACAGCCAGCTGTCAAACAACTGAAGGCCATACATCAATCCACGCGGATAATTTCCGAAATCAGCCTCGCGGAAACGGAATTCATGATAGTTGATTCCGGCACGAAGTGCTTTCTTATTGATTCCATTTTTCACAATATCTTTCAATGTATCTTCAATTACACGAACGAATTCTTCCTTCTGCTCTACATTCGCATTCTTAGAAATCACAGAGAAGATCGGCTGATAAACTCCGTTGTCATAAGATCCTGAGATATCCTTGCCGACCCCTGCATCGAGAAGTGCTTTCTTCAGCGGTGCGCCCGGTGCGGACAGAAGTGCGTAATCCAGAATCTCAAATGCCAGATACAGTTTCTCATCCAGTGTAGTACCAATCACTTTATTATAAGAAAGATAGGTGTTATCCTCCTCACTCTCTTCACTTGCGATGGAATACTCCTGAACGACTTCCTTCATCTCTGTAAATGGCTTCTGCAGATGAATCTCTGAATCCACCGGTTCATTCTCAAAATCTGACAAATACTTCTCATCAAGCCATCTTAATTTCTCTTCCATATTCATATCACCATACAGATAAATATAGCTGTTAGATGGATGATAATACTTTCTATGGAAATCTAAAAATTGCTCATAAGTAAGTTCCGGAATTACCTCCGGGTCTCCACCGGACTCTACGGAATACGTATTATCCGGGAACAGAGAGTTCAGAACCACGCGGTCAAGTACGCCTTCCGGAGAAGAGAATGCTCCTTTCATCTCGTTGTATACAACACCGCTGATTGTCAACTCTCCATCTGGATTATCCAGCTTATAGCTCCAACCTTCCTGGCGGAATGTCTTGTCATTCTGATAAATATTTGGATAAAATACTGCATCCATATAAACATGCATCAGGTTCTG
>OHHZ01000669.1_pt1 | contig 14750 bp, 2 predicted proteins | sample 1568081 | NCBI WGS metagenome assembly OHHZ01 (sample SAMEA3879597, study PRJEB24766) | human gut metagenome | biome: human-associated habitat; feature: feces | place: USA | collected 1985/1987
TTTATAATCTCCCAGATCCATAAGAAAAATCTCATACCCTTCATCACTCATGCAGAACAGTTTTCTTATGGTATTGCAGACAAGCCCGATCATATCTGCATCGCCTTTCAGAAAAGGAATGATATGGTCGATTGCTTCCATTGTGTCATTTCTGTTTCCTTTATCAAACATTGCGGTTACTAAACATTCGTCTGTATCAAAGTTCATTGCCAGATCCATCATAATTCTACATCCCCCTTCTTATGTGCTTTGGATTTTTCAGTTGCCATTTCTTTCTGCTCCTGTGCTTTTGCTCTTGCCTGGAACTCTTTTAACGACTGCAGCACGGATTTTTTCAGTTCCCCTTTTCCACCCTTTGCAGGCTCTTTGTTTTGTTCCCGGTTCGATTCTACTGATACGGATTCTTTCTTGAATGGTGTTTCTGAAACTTTCTGTTTCACTTCCACGGTCTGTTCTGCCTCCTGCACTTTTCCATGTTTCTCATTCAGATACTTTTCCATGTCATTGATTGCTTTCTGTACCAATGGACTTTCCTTATAATGCGGAATCATATCTATCAGTTCCCTGTCTACTCTATCCCAGCTCATCAGTTCGTATTCTCCAGAATAATCTTCATCCCCATCCTGCAGATCAAAGCCAATCCCTTTGCCTCCATGCATTCGTTCTGCCGGAATACTTTCATAAATTTTAATCGCTTCTTCCAGAGTAAGATTATTATGGTACTCACCCATGACCGGGAACTCCATGCACTCTGCCACATAAAAAGTAATCGTAGCTTCTGGCTGTTCCTGTTCTGGTTGTCTGGTAAAGATAGAAAGGGTTTCTGCTTTTTCCAGACGGGAAAGCAGTGAACGGGCAGTTATCACATCACTGTCTATATCAGATTCTTCCGATACTTCAATCAGCCAGTCCTTTAAACACCCTGTTTTCTTATTCAGAATATCCTCTGTGATTTTCTCTACCTGTTCTTCCCTGTTCTCAACGGTATCTTTATATTCGTAAGTATCATATTCATAGCTGAAATTATCTAAATCCACTGCCAGCTTTTTGATCTCCTGCTGATCAAGATAGGCTTCGGACTCCCTCATATACTCTGCCAGAGTAATTCTTTCTTCTGCGATAGGATTGATGTCCACCTTAATACCTGCCATCGCTATACCATGAGCATTTAATTCATTAAAGAAACTATCCTCCCGTATATTGCCACGATAAGAAAGCACTACATCAAGGTCAGAATCATTTCTGTAAAGTTCCTCTCTGCTTCTGGAACCATGCACCCTTGCAGCAAGCAGCTCTACTTCATTTTCCAGTCCCATTTCTTCCAGAATACCCTGTGCATGATACAAGACACCTCGTTCCACTTCTGCCCTGCTAAGACCATTTAATGCTACTTCATCTCTCCCAATCTCAGAAGTCGCACGAAGCTCACCTGCCTGCAGTAAGTCTTTGGAATGTTGGATGGTCATTGCCTCAAATTCTTTATAGTCTACTTTGACGCACTCCATATCATCCATTCTTTCACTTTTTAAGATTTCATAAGTAGCTTTCTGAATAGATATATCTGGATTATCGTAATCACTTTCATTAATTTCATGCAAATCAGAATCATAGAAAATATAAAAATAACCTTCTTCCGTTGCCTGTACAGTCAGATACCCTTTACTCTTAGTAAACTGCATGGCGATTCCCTCACAGGTATCCACTGCTCTTTCCCGGTCATAGTCCTCAAAAATACTTGGAGGACAATTCTTTAATAACTGTGCCAGCTGCATCTGCCGTTCGCCTGCTTCTTCCACTTCTGCCATCAAATCCTCATAATCAACGGGAACTGCATTTTCCAGGGACATATCTTCATCTTCCAAAATATCTTCCATTGCCTGCCGCATAGAAACATCAGGATTATCATAGGCACCTCCGTCAATCTCATCGTAATTCAAAGCATAAAAGGTATAATCATAGCCTTCCTCTGTTCTCTGGATTGCAAAATACCTATCGTCAATCTTATATGCCAGTTCATCCGGTTCCAGTTCCGGCATAAGTCCTTCCACAGAAATCCCTTTCTCCTGCAGATATTCTGAAATAGCTTCCAATGCTCCTGCATCATACCCATTCCAGAGATCTTCTGCAACAAGCTGACCATGTTCCGATACGATAATCCCTGCCACATCTGAACCATACTCATCATGTTCCATGAAAAAGAACCTCTCCCCTGCATACTCTCTTTCATCTACTGTATGCCAGGTTCCTGCATGTCCATCTGCTTCAAATCCTCTGGTATCTGCTGTAATGGTGACTTCCGCTTCATCTAATGCCTGTTCAATCTTCTGCATCCGGATCTCTGCTCTTGCCATATCAATAAATCCATCTAACACCGCTGGGTGGCTTTCTATCACATAATCCTGATTCAGATTCTTTCCCTGATTGATATTTTCCGGGATTTCGATACGCTCTGCCCAGTCTTTGTTCTGTCTGGAAAATCTGCCATCATAAGAAAGTTCCCGAAGCGTATTTGCCATAACAAATGTCATACGCTCTTCTCCAAACTGCTCTAACACTTGCGTTGCAGCATCTTCCTCTAAATGCAGTCCGTCAAATTTTAATGCGATTGCTTCCTCGATTGCTTTCTTACAATCAATATTTAACTTTCTGGAATCCAGATAGGCATCTACATCCCGTTCTCCCATTGCCTGTTCCAATGTTCCTTTATAAACTGGCGGATAGGCTCTGGTATGATTATTTTCCAGCATCTCCATTCTCTGCTGTACAAAGTCCGGAAGTTCCTCAAAGCCGAAAGAATCCACATAATAAGCCTTTGTCTCTGATGTCTGATTTATAACAATGACATCACTTACTGATAAGGAATGTCCATGAAAATCATTTGGACGGTTGATATTAAATCTCTCAAAAATATCATCTAATGTGATCGTTGGTGTCCATGGAGCCGCATACACCATCCTGTAGTCTTTTCCATCAATGCTATAGCCTAATTTTTGAGCCGATTCAAAACCCATAAACTGATAAGTATGCTCTCCACCCGTATCCATCTGATAAATTGCAAAACGACCGCTTTCTCCATGAAGAAGTAAGGTTTCATCAATCTTTTCTGCACTATCCTGTTCCAGTTTTTCCTTTCTGGCTATCACTGCTTCTCTTTCTTTATGTATTTCCCATTCCGTTTTCGTAATACCAAAGATACCATCATGTCCCAGGATCACATTTTCTGTTTCTGCAAGAATCTGTCCTGCCTGTTCTGGATGATCTGGATTTCCATTTAAGATAAAAACTTCTGCACCTTCTCGATACAATTCTACTGCCCTGTTTTTTTCAAGCGGATACATATGCTCCAGTCGGATTCCTGCTTCGTGCATTTCTGTAAAACCGATCCTTCCATCTGGAAAGTTATCCATCTGTGCCTCTGTTTCATGCACAAGACTTCTCATAACTTCACTTCGGTCACCCCGATTCGCTGTCAGCATACGGTTTACCAGTCCCAAAACTTCGTCTCGGTCATCCATCTTATAAGCAAAATTGACGATAAGGTTCCTTTGGGATTCCGTAAAATTTTCATGGCTGGCGGTTTCTGCAGCTTCAATCAGTCTATGGGCATACTGCATGGTGCTTTCCCTTTCTTCTGGAAGCTCTGTGGTTGGAAAGTTCGCTCTTGCTGCCTGGATCACTTCATGTACTAAGTTTGCACCGGCTTCATCATAAGATTCCCGCATATCCCAGACCAGATCATTCAGTCTTTCTATCTGTCCGGGAAAGGTTTCTGCATATTCCGTTACAAATGCTTTCTCTTCTTCTGTAAAAATTGTTCTCGGAAATTCCGCTTTTTCCACCAGCATTTCTGCCTGTTCTTTCGGTGTCTGCTCTGAAAAATAAGCACTGCCTGTATCTGCATCATACGCTGCATCAAAAAAGTGAATCGGATAATTTCCTCCCACTCCATCACTTGCATACAATACTGTGATTACTGCACCTCTGTCCTCCAGAAATTCTTCCAAAGATTTCTCATCCTCTGAGATTTCTTTCTGCTCCAGCCGACTGACATATTCCTTCACATTCTCCTGCAACTGTTCTGCTGTCATGTTCTCAACCAGATCATACGCATATTCTGAACCCATGCTGCCTGAAAGATGCAGAATCACATCCTCTCTATGGAATGTTTCTCTGATTGGTCTTTCCATTTCCAACTCATGCATCTTTGTTTCAATATTTTCAATAATTCCCGCTGAAGTTTTTCGGATTGTATCCATAGACGCTTTCAGCGTTTTCATGTTCTGACTTTCACACCAGCTTGCAATATAAGTAAAGGAATATTCCGAAGTATCCAGTCCAAAATGACTACATACAATATAAGCAATGCTTTCTGCTTCTACTTCTTTGGCTGTCTTTCCTTTTATAATGCCATCTGCATCCATTACATCATTGTCATGCAGAATTGCATGGGCAACTTCATGGACACCGGTTTTCATGGACTGGAGATTACTCATTCCTGTTTTAATCGCAATATATTTTTCTGTCTGATGATAATAGCCTTTTGCCTCCCCGTCTATTTCCATAAACCGTACTGGTACCGGTGAAATATCCTGCAATGCTTCCATAAAAATATCATAAAACTGCACGCTTCCTGTCAGCTCCGGTACATCCAGTTCTGCAATCGGTTCTCCTTCTGTCTGGCTGACATCAAATACTGTCGCTACCCGAAATCTTGGGATTACCATTTCTACAATCTCTGTTTCCGGCTGTCCATCTTCGCCAATGATTGGTTCCTGTGTATCTGGATCAATCTTTTCTATTTCCTGTTTTTCTTTTACTGGCGTCGGTGCAATAATCTGGATTCCTTTTTCACCCCGTTTTACATGACGGTTAAATTTCTTCTGCCATGCCTGATAACCTGCCACCAGTGTCGCATCCGGTTTCTGCATCGTAATCAGAAGAGTATTGTTGAAACTATAATTATGAAATTTTGACATCGTATCCAGATATTCTGTATAACGCTCTGATGTAAAAATTTCCTTTACTCCCTGTTCCAGACGCTCTGTGATTTCTTTTAATTTTTTATCTGTTTCTGCCATAGTTTGTCCTCCAATTTTGAATTTATCCCGCCAGAAAGTTCTCTGACGGGACATTATTTATAACTCCTGCTCATGATTTTTCTTTGGTTTCGGTGTACCAGTCTGCTTCGGTGCAAGCTGTCTTGCCTTTTCCTGTTTCAGACGTTCCAGTATGGACGGCTTATGAACCTTGTCTGCTGTTTCCTGCAGATTCCTGTCTGCATCCCGGACTTCTTCCTTTCTCGAAGAATCCCTGTCTGGAATCTTTTCTGTACCAATATCCTCATCTGCCAGAATTGTTTCATTCCCTTTTTCATCCATGTTGAGCAAAGCATTTAACTCCGATAAACGCTCCATTTTCTCATTCAGTTCCGTTTCTTTTGGAAATGGTTTTTTTACTTCTTCCTGTGCTGTTGCAAGCTGCTGTTGTACTGTCTCTAACTTTTGCTCACTCTCTGCCAGTTTCTTATCAATCGAAGAAAGGGCATTATGAATACGCTGGATATTTCCCAAAGGGTCTTTTCCTATTTCAATTTTGTAGGAACATTTTCCCTTTATGGTCAATTCAAAGGAATTTGCAAACAGGTTATATGATGCAGATAAAGTAAATCCATGGTACTCTCCGACTTTTCCTCCTGTGGTGACTGCCTTTAATCCTGCACAGGCAGCTATCATAGCTTCGCCTGCTTCTTTTTTGTCTGTATAGGCAACATTCCCTATATTCATAGAAAAGCTGTCATTATCCTGCAGATCAACATTCTTTACCACACTGACATCAAACTGCATTCCGGCAATCCTCTCTTTCAATGCACTGATCTGAACTGGATAATTCTTTGCAATATCTGATTCCAGACGATAAATCTGACTGGTGTGGTTAGCCTTCAAGAGCTTTAATTTACTGACTTGAACATCCAGATCCATTTTTTCTTTTATATAGGGATTTCCTGTTGCAAGGGCTTTGATCTCTGCATAAGAAAGTGCAGTATCATCCACATCTTCACACGCCCTGACTGGTGACTTACTGGTCATAATCTGAGAAATAAACTTCTGTTTATTTTCCAAAATCTGCCACATGTATGCATCGAACGTATTCTCTGTTACATAGCGGAATATCTTAACTTTCTCATTCTGGTTTCCCTGTCGTAAAATTCGTCCCTCCTGCTGCTCCAGATCTGATGGCTTCCAGGGGCAATCCAGATGATGCAGAGCAATGAGTCTGTCTTGCACGTTGGTACCTGCACCGAGTTTTGGAGTGGAACCCATCAGGATTCTTACCTGACCCGCCCTCACTTTTGCGAATAATTCTGCTTTTTTTACTTCTGTGTTGTACTCATGGATAAATGCAATCTCTTCCTTTGGGATTCCTTTTTCTGTTAGTTTGTTTCGTACATCATCATAGACATTAAAAGTTCCATCCCCTTTTGGAGTAGATAAGTCACAAAAAATCAACTGTGTTGTTTTCTGCTCTTTTCCTTCCTCCCATACCTGAAAGGCATTTTCTACGCAGGTGTTGACTTTGCTTTTTTCCGCATCTGGAAGAAGCTCATTCAATAATCTCTGGTCAAGGGCACATTTTCTTCCGTCATTGGTAATCTTGAGCATATTGTCCTCTGTAGGATTTACCATTCCTGCCCTTACTGATTCTGCACGTTCTGAAAATGCTGCTACCATATCCTGCTGTTCTTCACTTGGTTTTAATACCTCATTAATAAACTCTGCATCCGGCACTGGAAGATTTAACATATCAGAAGTCTGAATATCTGCAGCTTCTTTAAAAATGGAAATCAACTCCGGAAGATTGAAAAAACGGGCAAATCGTGTTTTTGCACGATAGCCCGTTCCTTCCGGTGATAATTCGATTGCGGTTACTGTCTCTCCGAACGTTGCCGCCCAGGAATCAAAGTGTCCCATTCCCATACGCATCAATGTATCATACTGGAGATAACGCATGATTGTATACAATTCGGTCATACTATTTGACACTGGAGTTCCAGTTGCAAAAACAATTCCACGCCCGCCTGTCAGTTCATCCATATAGCGGCATTTCATAAACATATCTGAACTTTTCTGTGCGTCCGTCTGTGAAATACCTGCAACATTCCGCATTTTTGTATACAAAAAAAGGTTCTTAAAGTTGTGGCTCTCATCTACAAAGAGCCTGTCTATGCCTAACTGTTCAAAGGTTACTACATCATCCTTCCTTGTCTGGTCATTTAATCTCTGCAGTTTTGCCTGCAACGATTTTTTTGTTTTTTCCATCTGTTTTACACTGTAATTCTGTCCTGCTTCCCTGCCAGCCTCTTCAATAGAAAAGGTAATATCTTCTATCTGCTGCTCCAGCATGGCAATCTGTCGTTCCCTTGAAAGAGGGATTCTCTCAAATTGTGTATGCCCGATAATCACCGCATCATAATCCCCGGTTGCTATACGGGAACAGAAACGTTTACGGTTTGCCGGTTCAAAATCTTTCTTGGTTGCTACCAGAATATTTGCTCCCGGATACAGACGTAAGAAATCACTGCCCCACTGCTCTGTCAGATGGTTTGGCACAACATAAAGATTTTTTTGCGACAGTCCAAGACGTTTTGCTTCCATACCTGCAGCGATCATTTGGAAAGTTTTCCCTGCTCCTACACAATGTGCAAGCAAAGTATTATTTCCATATAAAATGTGAGCCACTGCATTTTTCTGATGTGACATTAACGTGATTTCCGGATTCATTCCCTCAAACTGGATATGACTGCCATCGTACTCTCTCGGACGGATACTATTGAAACGCTCATTGTATATCTGACAAAGGGCATCCCTGCGGTGCATATCCCGGAAAATCCATGACTTAAATTCTTCCCTTATGAGTTCCTGCTTCTGCTGTGCAAGCATGGTTTCCTTCCGATTTAATTCCCGGTGTTCCCCTTCCGCATCCTGCACTGTATCATAGATTTTTGTATCTCGAAGATTCAAAGCATCTTCTAACAGTCTGTAAGCATTAGCTCTCTGTGTTCCATAAGTAGAAGTAACAAGCGGGTTCTGGTAACTGTCCACACTCTTTCCAGAAACATTCCACTGACCAGTTACTTCTGCATACTGGACTTTTATCCGGCTTCCAATATAATATCTTGGTGTATGGAATGTTTCTGCCATAAACTGTGTCACATAATCTGGAGAAATCCAGGTTGCACCAAGTCTTGCTTCAATTTCTGAGGCATCCAGGTCTTTTGGCTGCACTCGTTCCAGATATTGTACATTAACAGCATATTCCGGTCGGTTCTCGGCAAATCCTCTGGCAATCTTCAATTTTTCCCGGACATTTCCAGACAAATATTCATCAGATGGCTCCCACTTTTTATTTAGCGGATTTCTAAATATCACACCTGTCAGTTCTTCCATCAGTTCTGCTTCTGTTTTCCCGGTAAGCTGTGACATATAAGCAAGATCAACCTGTGCCTTTTCTCCAATAGACACCGCCAATGCTTCACTGGCGGTATCCACCGAAGTAACTGCCTGAGCATGACGGATTGTCCTTTTTGTAAAAATATCTGCTTTTCTTTTGAGGTTGCCCTGCTCATCCAGAAATTCCAGTGAAGTCAGAAGACAATAGCTACTGTCCTGACTAAATGCCCTTTTGTTTGCATTGCTGCTAAGCAGACCATATTTTGCAGTAAAGGAATCATAAATTTCATTCAAATCTTTTTGAAGTTCTTCAACTTCCTGATCACCGCAGTCTTCCATCTGACGCTGTAACAATTTATTTGTTGCGTCACGAATCTTCACCATGCCTTTTACTCGTTCTGTAGTTGCCATTGGAAGTTCTACTTTATTCATCACAGAATTTTCCCTGTAATAAATGTCATCATCCAAAACAGCAAAGCTAAAGTTCTTCACATCTGGATCTGCCGGAATAGAAACTACCTGTTCCTCTAACTCGCTATCTGAAAGTTCCATTTCTGTGATTGTTCCATGAATATTCTGTACAGCTTTCTTTAACTGTTCTTCAAGAGTAATGCCTTCTTTTGGCTTTACAGTAACTTCCTGCTTACCATACTGGGTACTTTCTGTGGTAAATTCACCAAGAACCATTTCCGGATGCTCTGCAAAATACGCATTTACAGAATAGCCTTCCTCTGTCGTCTTTAGGTTTACCCATTCTGGCTCCTCAATTGCCGCCCTGTCCCTTTTCTGAAAAAACAGAATATCTGATACAACATTTGTATTTGCATTTCTCTGAAAAGCATTATTGGGAAGCCTGATCGCACCCAGCAGCTCTGCCCTGTTTGCAATATATTGTCTGACTGCCGGATTCTGTTTATCCATGGTTCCACTGGAAGTCACAACTGCAACCACACCGCCTGGACGCACAAGATCAAGAGATTTTGCAATGAAATAATCATGAATCAGAAAATGATGCCTGTCGTATCTTTTGTCATTTACCTGGTACGCTCCAAACGGCACATTACCAATCACACAGTCAAAGAAACTATCCTGAAACTGTGTTGTTTCAAATCCCTGTATGGCAATCTGGTTTTTCTGATATAACTGTCTGGCGATTCTGCCAGATACCGGGTCAAGTTCCACACCATACATTTTTGCCTTACTCATGCTTTCCGGGATAAGTCCCATGAAATTTCCTACTCCACAGGATGGTTCCAGAATGTTTCCTTTTGTAAATCCCATATTTTCCAATGCTTCATACATACTATGTATCACTGTCGGAGAAGTATAAAACGCATTTAGGGTGGATGCTCTTGCTGCACTATACTCTTCTGAAGTCAGCGTATTTTTCAGTTCGCTGTACTCATTTGCCCAGCTTCCGTTGTTTTCTTCAAATGCCTGCGGGATACCGCCCCAGCCAACATAATGGGATAATACTTCCTGTTCTTCTGGTGTTGCCAAACGTTCTTCTTTCTCCAAAGTCTGTAATAAACGGATTGCTTCTATATTCGCTTTATATTTTGCTTTCGGACCACCTGCACCAAGGTCATTATCTTCAATACGGAAGTTATGTGGCATAGTCACAATCTTTGTTTTTTCCTGTCTGATATATGGTTGAAATTCTCCCTCATAACCAAACAGCTCATTTTCTCCCGGAATATAGTTTTTTCCTGTTTCCAGACATCGGAATATATCCGCATCCGGGGCATTGCTGACAGCATAAAATTCATTATACGAATATTTGGGAAAATCTTCAGTATGGTACGTTGACAAATGCAGTTCCGTATTGGAACGTGTCTGTGCAACCAATTCTTTTCCTTCCAGTCCATCAGACAGGACACCAACTGCTTCAAAATGGTATCCCTGATATTCAAAAACACCCTGTTCCCATTGGTCAGCTATTGCACCTGCTGATTTTTCCGCCGTTTCCACAGGAGTTTCCGGTATTTCTGACTGTTCAATCTCACCAGTTTCTTCTTCCGTTTCGTCTAAAACCGATTCCACTGTTTCCTCTACATCCTGCATGTCTACAACATCCGGTTCCATATAGACTTTCGTATCCAGATAATCAAACATGGACATCTGATGACCGCTTAACTCTATGGTCGGCTGTTCCAGTTCCTTGGTTGGAAATATAGTGTACGTTCCCTCTACATACTGATGGAGTATTGACAGACTTTCTGCTTTCTCGTTGTAATTTGTCCCATAGGCTTCAAAATCCAAGGGTAGTTCTGCAAGAGCTGCATCCATCTTCTGTAACAATTCCTGTGCCATTTCTTCATCTGCCAGCATCCTTGGCACCTGTTTTCTTGCTTCCTCATGCAAAAGTTCATCCGTAAATGGACGCTCAATTTCCTGTGGCAGTCTGTTATAAAAATTAATCACTCGCATTGCCATCTGGTATCGTTCATATTCCGGCATATGAGCGTAGTCTCCGGCTTGAAGAAAATGGTCATTTTTTATGAGATAATCCACTCTTTTTGCCACTTTCTGCCAGCTCAGTTCTTCTTTTGTATGGTATGCACCCGGATTTCCTCTGGAAAGCTGTAATCCTTTTCCATTGTAATCTGCGTAGGAATTGTCCGCTCTGGAAAGGGCATGGCTCTGTCCTCCAATGCCATACTGCTCTTTCATAAAATTTGTTCTCTCCTGTTCATCCTGATGCCGCAGATAAAAAGAATATATGCGAAGCCTTCCTTCTGAAAAAGCTCCACCTCTTGCAAGAAAAGCATCAATCTCATCCTGCGTGATAAACATTTCCTGTTCTTTCCTAGCAAATCCCTCTCTTGCCTGATAGGGAATGACTTCTTCGGCAAATTTCTGAAACTGCTCAGAAACAAGGGTTGGTTTATAATAATGAAAACGCATGATGGATTTGTCTATGTCATACATTTCAGCCAGACCTTCCAGTCTTTCATTTAATTCGGAAAGCCACTCTGCATCATCCAGCTTTTCCGCCAGAGCATCTGTCTTTTCCGGATAACCATTATGAAAAATCTTCATATCATCTGCTGAAAATACCAGTTCAGATAGATCATCCGCAATATCAGTTTCCATGTAGGCAAGCACTTGTGCGTGTTCCTGCAAGGCATTTTCCCTTGCTGCATCAAGAACAGACTGTGGTGCGTATTCTCCCTGTTTTAATAACTGATGGATACGTCCACTGACATCCTCCCATGATAAAAAAGCCTTATCTAAAAGTCGATCGTTCACCGTATGTCCTACGGCAATCTGCATCCCTGTTTCATCAAACCACACAGAATACTCGTTTCCATTAATTTTAAGACCTTTGCCACCGATGCCATATTCACGCTTCACAAATTCTGTATAATCTTCTGCTGACTGTTCACTCATAAAATTGTAGATAAGCCGTAACTGGCTTTTACTCTTATTACTTCCGGTACGGAGGATTTCATCCACAACTTCTTCCGGAATTGGGATTTCCCCGGCATACAGGGCAGACATATGCTCCTCAATCTTCCGGATCTGCTGATTTACAGTTGGTAATTCGGGCAAAGATAAAGCAGAGGCTATTTCTTCCTCTGCTTCACTCAATCCATCTTCTCCTGTATCTGTAACTAACTGTATACCAATTCCGTCAAGATGCTCTCTTCTGCTATTGCTGTCAGTGCGTTCATATGTGCTGTCCATGCCATCGGATCGGCTTCCTTGTCCGGTGCCGGTTTGTTCTTCAGCAATTTCTCCATCTGGCTCTCCATTCTCTCCTGAGCCGCTTTCTCGATCTCCATAAGATGCTGGTTCAGCTTCCCTGTCAGGAAAAGGCTCTGGTAAAGGCTGTTCTTGTGTTCCTTCAGAAATGTTCTCCTCAGCATCCCGTATTTCCCGATTGTCACTTCTTCCTCCTCTACGGTCAGGTTCGGAAACAGGTAATCCCCCTTGCGATGATATGTCAGTTCCATAGTCGGTTCCTCCTTCATTCTCGATATTTTCTTCTTTGTTGTTTTCTACATCCTGATTTTTATTTTCACGCATTAACGTGTTAAAGTTATTATAATTCCTCTCTTCAGAATTTTCAAGACCTTTCCTGATTTCTTCCAGAGAAATTTTATGTACCGTTTTTCCAATATCAATCAGTACACTCTCGGTGAGCTGGCTTGCAGCATTTCCTAGAAAAGTCAATACGGAAAGCCTGTTATAATCGGTGATGTGCATGAAATCCTCTTCTTCAAGAAGCAACATAGGATCAAGTCCGCATCTTCTTGCAAGCATATAATATACACTGTCCGTTGCAAGCTGCCGGAAATCGTTCCGAATCGTCCCTTCATCCAGGTCTTCCAGATAGGTTCCTTCTGCTGCATACGATAAGCCATCCAGATAATCCTCCAGATTTTCATTGACCATCTCTTTTGCCACAGACATCAACGCATCTGCCAGATCTGCCGTATCTTTTTCTTCCAGATTATAAACATCAGAAAGATGTGCAAGCACTTCTCCCCTCTGATGTTCCTGAAGCTGCCACAGGTATGGGGATCTGCCGCCCTGTACCATATGGGTATCTTTTATATCGAACACATACCGGATTTTTGCTTTTGTCCCTGTTTCATCCAGCAGAGCAATTCCTTTTGCCCCTCGGTTTACCCATCTCATCATCTTCTCATTCCACAATTCCAGGGATGCACATGCAGTTGCCTGTGGACGCTGTGCATAAATGAGAAGCTGGTCAGTAAAGGAATAACGGTATAATCTGGCGGCAGTATCCAGATATTTCATCCAGTCTGCCGGGGAACTGGCTATGTCAGTGGCATACCATTCTGCCATGCCACGAATCTCCTGTACTCTTGCCATGTCTCTTCCTCCAATCTTTAATTTTTGCTTTATCCTTTATGCTTTCTTTTCGGAAATTCCAAATGAAATTTCGGTTTTCCATTTTCCAATGTCATCAGAAGATCTGCATCAAACCTGGCATCTTTCTTTTTGGAATATAACCCTTTTATATGGGTACAAGCCTTATCCAGAAGTTCTTTTGCCATTTTCTTGTCCAGTTTCTTCTCCATACCTTCTAAAAATCGGTTATCCTTCCAAAGAGCAAAATCACACTGGCGGTTCGAGCAGTAAAAATTCCTTTTCCCCTCAAAAATATCAGAACCACAGACCGGGCATTTCCCGATTAATTCTTTCGCTGTCTGAAAACGATTTCTTTCTTCCTCTGGGATTTTTCTGCAGCCATTCAGGATTTCTTCCAGCATGGCTACAATATCATCCATGAACTGTTCTCCATTAAGCTCCCCTCGTTCCATCAGCAAAAGCCTGTTCTCCCATTCGGCTGTCAGTCCTGCAGATTTTAAATTCTCTGGCATTACACGAATGAGTTCCCTGCCTTCTGCTGTTGGAATAATCTGTTTCCCCTTTCGCTGTGCATATCCGGATGCCACCAGTTTTTCAATGGTGCTGGCTCTCGTTGCAGGTGTTCCAAGCCCTTTTTTCTCTGTCTTTTCATCAAATTCTTTATTACCTGCTGTTTCCATTGCTGCAAGAAGCGTATCTTCATTGAATGATTTCGGTGGAGAAGTATAATGGATACTTGTTTCTGCCTTGACATTAAAAAGCTGCATACCTTTCTGGTATCCGTATGGAATTTCCAACTGTCTGTCTGAATCCTCTTTCTCCGTTTTTACACAATGACTGCGAAAGGCTTTTTCCACGTCTTTAAATCCCATCTGCACCGCTGTTTTTCCTCTGGCAGTAAACTCATTTTTCTGACAATTCACAGTAACATCTGTCTGTTCATACAGATAATCTTCCCCGACTGCCTGAAGTACCTGCTGTCCAATCAGTATCATCAGATTCTTTTTATCCACTGACAAATCCATAATTCCTTTTTCCACAGCCTCTTTTATCGGAAGAATAGCGTGATGGTCAGATACCTTTTCATTATTTACAACTCTTTTTATGTTATGTCCTAACTGCCCATATTCTACAAAAGGCAGCATCAACGGCATTTTACCTGCCAGTTCTTCTACTGTTCCAATCATATCTTCTGTAACAAAGCGGCTGTCTGTCCTTGGATACGTTACCAGCTTTTCTTCATATAATTCCTGCAGCATATCCAGTGTTTTCTTTGCCGTATAGCCAAAGTAACGGTTTGCTTCCCTTTGCAGACTGGTCAGATCATAAAGTTTGGGAGGAAATGCTTTCTTTCGTTCCCTCTTTACCTGTGTAATCACTGCTTCCGAACCCATACATAAGGAAGCAAGGAGATCGGCAGCTTCCTCATTTGCAATATTTTCAGAAACTACCGTAAGC
>OHHZ01000675.1_pt1 | contig 14532 bp, 10 predicted proteins | sample 1568081 | NCBI WGS metagenome assembly OHHZ01 (sample SAMEA3879597, study PRJEB24766) | human gut metagenome | biome: human-associated habitat; feature: feces | place: USA | collected 1985/1987
CAATTCCTTGTAACCGAACGCCTGTAACCGGGCAGGAAAACTCTCTTTTTCTGCACACAGGGCATCCGGTGGGCTTTATACTTTTTCTTATCTTTTTAAGGTTACATGGTTACAGAAAGCGGAAAACGCAGCAATCATGCGGTTTTTGCGCTGTAACTGCAGCGTAACCAAACCTGTAACTGACCGTGTAACCGCTGTCCATCAGAAGGGAAATCCCAGTTGCTGGGCTTCCGCATCCGTCATTTCGGAGAAATCTTCAGCCCCGGTTTCGGGGCTGGTTACGCGCTCCCAGCCTTTCTGAACGCCGTACTTCGGGTAACGCTTGGCGGTTTTATGAGCCTGCCAGCCTTGGATATCGCCGCGCGAAATACCCGTGTTCATGATCTCGCAGATAGCACGGGTCTCCCACTCTGCCGGGATATTGGTGTTGCCCAGTGCTTCCGCATAGAGCTGCTTGGAACACACCCGGTCACCCGTGTAGTCCTCCAGAAAGGCGTAGATCATGCCAGCCTGTGTGTCCTCCTGCATGAAGTCCTGCTGATGGGCTTGCAGCGTTTCCTGCATGGCGGGGCTGAACGCCAGCTTGTAATTACCGCTGTTGTAAATCGTCATGGCTTCTGCCCAGAGCTGGTCGATATAGGTGCGAGATTCTTCCTCGTTGTCCAGAATGTGGACTTCGGCCAGTTCCGCATCCACCGGGACAGGGATGAAGCGGCGGTTGCCTGTGCGGTCACGGGGCAAAAAATCCTGCCGGTTGGTCGTGCCAGCAAAGACGCACTGGCGCAGACGGTCGGCAGGATGGGTCTCGTAGGGAACTTTATAGGTTTCCTTCTGCTTGCTGAGAAAACTCTTGATCTCCTCGATGCTCTTGGCATTGGCGGTGGCGATCATCTCCGACATTTCGATGATCCAGTGACCTTGCAGCTTGCGGTACACGTTGTCATCGTCCAGCCGCCGCAGGTCATCCGAGAACCATTCATCCTTGACCGCCAGCAGCCGGAAGAAAGTCGACTTTCCCGCACCTTGCCCACCTACCAGACAAAGCATCGTTTCAAATTTGCACCCCGGCTGGAACACTCGTTTGATGGCTCCCAGCAGGAAAATTTTCATAGCTTCGCAAGTGTACTCGTCCTCCGCAGCACCGAGGAAGTGGTGCAGGACGTGGGCTATCCGTTCTGTTCCATCCCATTTTAGGCTGTTCAGGTAGTCCCGGATGGGGTGGTAGTGGTTTTCGTTGGCAACGATGCGGATGGCGGATTCAATTTTCTTCTCGCTGGAAACACCGTATTTCTCCATCCGGCGCAGGATATACTTCATGTCGGTGTCGTTCAGGGTCTTGCCGGAGCGGGGCCAACCCACAGGCTTTACGATGTCGATGCGCTCGCTCAACAGGTTCAGCCGGATGGCATCGGCAAGCACATGGTCGTTCTGCAAAATCGTGATGCAGTTTTGGATCGTCCGCTGGATCTCTCCGTTGGAGTGCTTGGTCAGCATTTCTTTTACGTCCGCAACGGTTCTGGGAGTACGTTCTTCGTTGACTTCTTTGCTCAATAAACATCACCTCATACTATTATTGAAAACGATTTTCTGATTTTTCCGCAGCGGGTATATCTCCGGGTTTCCGTTGCATCTGCTCTGCCTGCAATCGGCTTAGCAGTTGCAGAACGGAATCCCGTGCTTTCTCCTTGACCTGCTCCTTGCCTTTCTGCCGGACTTCCGGTTTCAGGAGCTTTTCCTGCAAGCGGGCGGCGGTAGTCTGCATGGTCTTGAGGAACTTGTCCAGCACGCTATCCAGATGTTTGGCAGTGTACTCCCGTGTAACCTTGGGAGCCTTTCTCTCCGGGGACAACACCCACTTCTTCGTGTCCTCGATCATCCGCATATCCTCTTTCCGGGTCTCAGTGCGCACTACATCAGTCACGACTTCCACTGCCTTGTCGTAGGCCGCAGCCGAAACTTCATCGATCAGCGTTTCCATGTCGTTGACCTTGAGGGTCAATTCGTCCAGCTTGTTCTGCTGGGCCGCAAGCTGCTCCTTTTGCTTGGCAAGGATGAAGTCCTGCTTTTCCAAATATTTGCGGTTGCCATACTCCGCTTCTTCCAATTCCAGACCATGCCGCTTGGCGATCTCAAACAGCATCTTTCGGCAGGCGGCATCAAAGGTGATTTTGCGGTTGTTGCGGCGGCTGAGAGGCTTGTCCGGGTCGGGCAGTTCAAAGCCCAGTGCTTCCAGTGCCTTTTCCTGCTGCGGAGCAATCTCGCCGTACTTGTTTTCGCAGTCGAACACATGACGCTCGTGGATGTGGGGTGTGCTTTCGTCCAGATGCAGCGCCCAGTCCAGAACGTGAACGTGTTCGCCAAACTTAGTCTTGAACTCGTCAATGAACTCGGTGACGATGTTCAGCAAGTCCTCTGCCGAAGCGTGTTCATCCAGCGTTCCAAGTTGGTAGATGGTCTCTTCCGGACAGGTCTTGCGGCTGGACAGCAGGTCAGGAATGGAGCGGTTGCGCTCCGTGTGCCGGATCTTGGCGTTGCGTTCGTTCTGGCTTTCAACAAAGGCCGTGTAGTGGGTTTCGTAGAACTGCCGTTCCACATCCGAGAAAGTCGCAGCCAAATCATCCGGGTCTTGCGGGTCGAGAGCCGAACGGAAACCGTGAAAGCAGTCCCAGTAGATGTTGCCCTTGGCTCGTTCCGGGTCGATGTGCTCACTGTTGGCAAGGTTGAAACTGCGGTCGTTGTGCTTGGGGTTGTAAGTGCCGTGCGCACCGGCTCGTCCGTTGTGTCGTGTTAATTTCAGATAGACATCCCTCTTTTCCTGTATTTTTTGTGTACGGCCACTCGTGCGATCAAATCACAGGAGTGATACAATTCTTCTAAGCAACGGGTCTCGCATTTCAAGACCGTGTCTTGAAATCTTCTCTCGGAATCGAGAGGTAATCCTTTCGGAAAAGGATTTATGTGTTTGTTATACTGCAAAGAAAGTGACCTATCGCTCCTTCCCTCAGTGGGAGATCATGGCGTTTGTCGCTTTCTGCTTAGAAGAGTTTGCTTTCGCTCTGCAAGAAAAGTATAACAGGATTTCCCGCAAAGCGCGTGGGCCTTGTACGTCAACTTTTGTAGACCTCATACGTCTATTTCTTCCAAAAATCTCTAAAATGCCGTACCGCCGTATTTAGTATAGCACCCGAAATTGTGAAAGTCGTGGGCCTCGTAGGCCTATTAAGTGGGCCTGTCAGGCCTACTTTTTTCAAAAATTTCCAAAAAGCGTAAGCGGGCACTAGATCACAGTGACTGTTGGGTCTCTTCATTTGAAGCCTACAGAAAGTATAACAGAGAAACTCATACTCGAACAGGAACCGAGAGTTCCTAATTTTCGGTGAAAGTAGGAAGCATCGTTCCCATTTCTTGTTGTATCGCTATTCTTTCTTTTGGAAAAATCGCTAAGATGCTGCATCTCTGCAATTATTATAGCACCTGAAATCACTAAAGTCGTGAGCTTCGTAGGCCTATTATTGGCCCCCTAAGTGAACCTGTTTTGATTACTTTTTCCTGATTTTGGTATAAGGTTTAGCGGGGGCTTTTTTCATTTCAACAGCTTGCTGGGAGAGAACGCAGCAGCGAAGCTGCTGGATCTGCCGCCGTTTTGCGCCAGATAATACCCAGTAGGATATGACGCACAGCATCATATCACTGGGGCAAAGGGCTGCGCCCTCTGCACTCCTGCACCGGGCAAGCTGTCCTGAAGGACAGCTCGTCCGGCTTCAATATGTATCGAGAACCAGCGTACTCGCCAGTTCTCTCAATTGTAGATCAGCACACTGGTCTGCTTAATATGTTAAGGTCTCCCATATTCGCCCTCGGCTCCCTAGGAGTGGGGAATCGTCCGGCGGCGGATTCTCACCGCACCATTGGCATTTCAGCCACCCCGCCTTCGTTATGGCCGGGCTACGAGTTACAGAAGTACCTTTTGCGAAGTACCGGACGATTGAACTATTCTGTTTTCAAGGTGCAGATTTTATAGAAAATCTTCGAAATTTAGGGCTTCCGAAAAAAAATATCCCTCTAATTGATAGCCGACGAAAACACCCAAAATACAACCATGTTTTCAAAAGTTAACAGAAAAGTCACAGATTCGGAGTTCAGCGCTTAAGAACGCTGTCTGTACTATTAACAGAAAAAGTACTCTGAAATAGGGGGTGCTGAGAAAATTTTTCTGGCAGAATTTTGTGCCCTGAAAAAGAACCCTCCATATACTAGCCATCGAAAATGCCCATTTGGCACCCTTCAAGGTGATTTTGTAATCAAATTGTCATTTTCGCAGGTGATTTCAGCTAAAAAACACCCCTCTACTTACTAGCCCGCGAAAATGGCTATTTCGTAGCATTGAAAGCGACTTTGTAACTGATTTGTAATAAAAAACGGCAAAGCAGATAGAATCCGCTTCACCGTTTTTTTGATTGTAGACACGTATCAAATGATTTAAAGTTCATCAAAACTCTGCTGGCTTTCCAAAAAAGTTTTGATTTTATTAAAATCATTTATTGCATTTAAAGGATCTTTGCGCATTTACCGAATGGAGCATTCCCATACGATGAGAACTCGGATGCCGCTGTTTGTTAATTGCTCATAAACAATTTTGTCACGTGTTACATTTGTTTTAAATTTATTAGTCCAAAAGTCAATGTGGCTTTTCGGCGTATAGGCATATTTACATCCTTGATGCCTATGCCAGAAGCATCCATTCACGAAAATTGCGACCTTGTATTTTGGAAGATAAATATCTGGATGTCCAGTAATACGATTGTCATTCTTACGATATCGGTACCCTTTTGAGAAAAGCAGCCTTCTAAGATATATCTCCGGAGTGGTATCCTTGCTTTTAATAGCTGACATATTTTCACTGCGTTTTTTCTTTGAAACGATATCAGCCATTATAGATTTTCAACTTCTTTCACATACGTGACAAAATGCCCCAGTGTCCAGATTCGTTCACGCCTATCAGCAGGATATGCCTGAATATATGGTTTTGGAACAACTAAAATGACATTTTCAGCCTGCATCTCGTCCATCTGTGCAGCAGAAATCCCCTGCTGCAAGGTACAAAGATACTTTGGCCGATCACGAAGTCGATCAGCCTCATTTAAAATTTGTCGCCAACGATCCTTGCAGGTTGTTTTCGCTGCAAGAGAAACCAATCGGTCAGTTGAATACGCTGCATCATGATACGCATCCTGTGAGGGAAAAATAAAATCAGGTTTCTTATTGCCCTCAGTGATTGCTTGAGCCTTATAACGGACCCCATTGCCATCAAAAATCGCAGCAAGGTGGTGTTCAAGACTTTTTCCAGCGCGGCTTTTTCTTCGATTCAGTACAATATTGGCTGTATTTATAAAGTCCTCAACCGATGGAAAGCCATGAGTTATCATATCACCATATCGTGCATATTCCAAAGCACGAAACAGTTTGAATTCCGCATCAGTCCAATCAAGCAATTTGCGATCAGGGTTATCTATAATAAAGTTTTCATGATCATACACAGCATTCTGGATTCGCCGCGCAGCTGCGGACATTTCTTCGGATGCAGGAAAATCTACCGTCAATCCAGAAATAAACTCTTCTATTGCTGTTTTTTCGCGAAGTTCAAGGTCTGCTTCACGAATTTGAATCAATCGATTTGTCTCTGTTGGACTGACACCAAATGCATCCAGAAACTGATTAATATCATCTTCTGTGTTAAGAACAAATCCCTGATAGTATTCTTCGCTATCCATAACCAGAACGAATAATGCACCAGTATATTCGGGACGCAAAAAAGGAAACCCTTTGCCAAAATTTGTGATACGATATTCGTTTCGTGATCCCTGTCCGTAGTAAATAAAACGGCTTCTCCTTATAAAATCACCCTGCCATTTTATTTCAACCCACCGATCCTTATTCTGTCCACGCTCACCCGGAGTTTCAAATAGAATGGGAATGGCTGGTTTTGCAATATAAATTCCTTCCTGATGACCACCGGTCAATCCGGTATCATTCGCTGCTAGGAATTTGCAAAACACCTTTTGACCATTTAATGCCGCGGATATCGCATAAAGTGCAATATTTTCCATTCAACCAACCTCAGAAATAATCATTTCATCCCTCGACTGGCTGCTTTCATTATCCAGCCGTTCAATCTCTTTTACAATAAGTGTGGCAACATTTTCCATAAGGGGGACAACAACTGAATTACCGAATTGACGGTAAGCTTGGGTATCCGAAACCGGAATTTTGAAACTGTCAGGAAATCCTTGAAGTCGCGCACATTCACGTGGAGTTAGACGCCGCGGGTTTTTTCCGGATTGTTCAATCAGGATTTCCGAACCATCCTTATAATATCGTGCGCTTAACGTACGAGATACACCATCTAATGGGGCAATGCCATATCCAAATCCATTTCCAGCGGCCTTGTGCTTTGCGGCATAGTTTTGAAGATATGCCCACAACTTGTCGGATAGCGTATATTTGGTATCGACATTTGTTTCCAGAATATCCCGAATAACCGGCTTCGGTGTTTTGGGCGTAATATCAAATCGGAATTTATAATTGTAACCATGGCCATAGCGTTTTCTATCAAATCCAACAATCAGAATACGCTCTCTGTGCTGCGGTACAAAATTCTTCCCATCGAGTATCTCAAAAAAGACTTCATAATCAAGTTCTTCAAGGGCTTCACGAATAATCTTAAAGGTACGGCCCTTATCATGGCTGCACAGATTTTTAACGTTTTCAAGCATAAAGGCCTTTGGCCGCTTTGCTTTTAGAATTCGACACACATCAAAAAATAATGTTCCCTGCGTTTTATCTTCAAAGCCGGTCGCTCTGCCAAGGCTCTGCTTTTTAGAGACACCCGCAATGGAGAAAGGCTGACAGGGAAAACCGGCTACCAAGATGTCATGATCTGGAATAGAGTTTGCATCTACCTGAGTAATATCGCCTTCTGGCTGTTCGCCAAAATTAGCCAAGTAAGTCTGTTGGCTGTATTTGTTCCATTCGCTGGAATACACGCAGTGACCACCAGCGTGATCGAATGCAATTCGCATTCCGCCAATACCAGCAAACAAGTCAATAAACGTGAAAGAGGCATCCACCTTTTTTTGAGACTTCTGCTGACTCAACATTCTAATTAAAACTCCTGATACACAGTTTTGCACGGATTGCCCGTTTTCATTAGCGTAATCAGATAATTCATCGAAAACATTATCTTCAAGTCGGATATGAAGCTGCTTGGACATTGTATGCATCCTCTCTGGGAAAATTTTTGTACCGTTATTTTCCCAGTATATCACCGGTTCAATCTTATCGCAACAAGAAATTGTTGTTTTGCTTGCCTTTTTCTCAAAAAAGGTGTATTATATATAATGGTTTTTTATGTCAGGGAGAGGAAATGGAATAATGCCAAACGTAATCGATCTTTACGCTGGAGCGGGTGGGTTAAGCTTAGGTGCTGCAAGAGCCGGCTTTACGGTTACCGCTGCTGTTGAACTTGAACCACACGCGATTGAAACACATTCTAAAAACTTTCCTAATACCATACATATCCGTAAGGATATTATGGAATTAACCGGTTCATCTTTGCTGGAGATAGTAAAGATAAAAGACAAAAAGCCTGATGGAATTATTGGAGGCCCACCCTGCCAAGGTTTCAGCAGCATTGGTCAGGGAAATGTTGATGATTCACGAAATTGCCTTTTCATTAAATTCTTTGAACTTGTTGAAGATATCCAGCCTTCTTTCTTTCTGGCAGAGAATGTGCCTGGGATTATGAATCCCAAATATGATGAAATTCGAGCAAAGGCTTTCCAGCATGTTTCACAATATAGCATGTTCCCCATAAAAGTTGCGGCAAACGAATATGGTGCGCCTACAACTCGTACACGTATTTTCTTTATTGGCTTTCTCCCTGGCAAAGTAAAGCCCATTACAAAGGAAGACATCGAACAGAAAAAGGTCTTTCCTGACGCAATGACGACCGTGCGCCAAGCGTTTGAAGGGCTTCCCGAAAAAGAACAAGTGAATGGTGAAACCGGATTTGGTATACTGGAATCGAGTTATTTTGATACGAATCACCAACATTCTCAAACGAAGTTCTTTTACGAACATACAGTTTCAAGACGCCCTCCATTAGTTGGCGATCCTGATTATATTAAAGGCTTTATGGAAAGGCATGAAGTAAACGGCTTTCTTCCGACAGTACATACAGATAAGGTAGCACAACGTTATGCCAATTTGGCCTATGGCCAAAAAGATGAAATTTCAAAGTCAACGCGCTTAAATCCAGATGGATTTTGCCCAACGTTACGTGCAGGTACCGGACCGGAAAAAGGAAGCTATCAAGCTGTACGGCCTATCCATTATAAAGAAGCTCGTGTTATTATGCCGCGAGAAGCGGCCAGACTTCAAGGATTTCCGGACTGGTTTTGCCTGCCAGATACGATATGGCACAGTTTCAGGCAAATTGGCAACAGCGTTTCTCCGATTGTTGCTGAACAGGTTTTGAGTGTGATCTTTCAAAAGCTGACCAAATGATAATTGGGATAGTATTTGTAGTATGCAATGTAACTGTTCACGGCATCCAAGTGCTTATCATCAAAGATAAATGGAAAATCTGTCATAAGCGTTTGCTGATCGGTGATTGGCAAACGCTTATTTAATTCTGAAATTTCCTGAACCGAGAGAGCAGGGATTTCAATTCTACTGGGTTCAGTATCCCAAGAAAAAGTATTATGCGGGTATGCCTTTAGCGAATCTCTGATTCTTGATTCCAAACTGGGGTCATTTAAAATGATGCCGGTAAATGTAAGCATTTGCTGTCCGTCTGCATAGACTGTTGAAAAAAGTGGAAATAAGAAGTTCGCACTGTATTCAAAGCTTAGCAACGTTGCTGCCTTTAAAATTTTCAGCAACGTTATTGGATAGTTGTGCCGCGTAAGACACTCTGCTGTGAGTTCTGGAGGAAGGTATGCATCCTTGACTCTGCTTCTCAATGTTTCTAATCGCGCTGCCCGAATACTATCCGGATTTTCTGATTTCTTCCCAAGAGAATCCGGGTTAGCGTTTAATGTGATTCTAACGATATCTCCTGGATTCAATCGCTCCAGCAGTGTTGTATAATCAGCTAATTGGGCACCCAGTCCTGATGGTGAAACAAAATCAAGCCAGAAAATATTATGGTCGGTATCGTTGGGCATAAATCTTGTCAGATACGCAGTGCTGTCCATATTTTTTACATCTATACAATTGTACGGCAAATTGAACTTTGCGCGAGAAAACACCTGTGGATCGGCTTCAAGTGAGATCATTTTGGAAATATTTAAGCGTTCATGTAATATTTTAAAATCATCAAACATATATGATCCGAATCCTGTATACCAATAATCAGCAACAGGAAATACCGATGTCAAGCCTATCAGTGTTTGCACAAATAGATTACGATCAATACTTTTATTTGGCCGAAGATGATAAAATGGTTGGCTGGCCATATTAATTACCTTCTTTTTTTCTGGCTTCGTCCAGAATCATTTCAAAACACTTTTTTCCAACGTCTGAGGGGGAAATGGAAAAAGACCGATCATTGTATACATATTCAATGATGTCTTCAATTTCATCCAATGCTTTAGTGTATCGAATGACTTTATAGGGCTTGTCATTTGGAGGTTCTGGCAAATCCGGACTATAAACAAGTCCACCCTTATTTTGACGCAACTTGATATGATTGTTTTTCTCCAGTTCACTGGCAGGAACGAGCAAATCGCCGACAGAGGTTCGTTTTGCAGCAGTAGAATACAAACGTTCTGTTTCATTTTGCCCTTTCCAGCGGTTTGTATAATCTGTAAACATTTTTAGACCTTGGCGCATTCGATTTTTAACGGCAGCATAAATATATGATGAAGTATCTACACCGCGTTTGGTTGTTGTCATGGGAAGCTTTTTCGGGTTGTTGCTTTCGAAGATTACAATGCCACGAATTCCTATGAACTGTGTATGATACTGCGGCACGCCTGCTTCTCCCCAACCAGTAAGATGAGACTTGTCATTGTATAGCACCACACGATCATTGCATACGACCGTCCATCCGGCATCTGCTGTCGAACGCTTTAAGTCGTTTTCATCATCGATATCTTCCGGAGAGGGAGGTGGAGCATAAAATCCGATTACAAGCTTTACACTTACGTCATCAAAATTCTGCGTATAGATGAATGGCTTTATTCCAGCATCTTCTTTTGTAACAAGAAGTTCAATAGGGAGTGGAGTTACTTTTCTACCATTGATACTTATTTCAAAACCCTTTTGAATAATAAAACTGTAACTTTGCTCGATTGCCTTTATAAGCTTGTTAATGTACATACCAAGCTTATCAGCGTTGTTCCAAAGCTCAGCGATTCCATTGTTGATATTTTTAATTTCAATGCTTGTCCCTCCAGTGGGAAGAACATTGTCATCGTGTAATTCTTCAATCGGGAAGTTCCAATCGTCTTCAGACGAAGACCAGTCTTCAGGGATAGTTACAGTATAGAGGCAGCCATCATTCCGCGTAGTTACGACAGCAGACCTGCCGATTTTAAAAATAGCACGTTTCATACCGATTCCGTAGATACCAACTGTTGGAAGTTCATCATCAGACTTTTCTGCAGAGCGTCCCATACGAAACGCGTATTTTTCAGCCACTTCCATCGGGATGCCACCACAATTATCTTCTATGGTGAAAGAGGTATCGGTTATTGTGATTTTAGAGTAGAAACCATTATAAAAGTCTGGTGTATCACGTGTTGTCAAGCCTTTTTTCTGACGTACCACACCATCCAGACAATTATCCAGCAAATCAAGAATAGCATCATTTAACTCAATATCACGAGTAAGCATTCCCACAAAAAACTCTTTTGTAGGAAATCCCTGTGCTGTTTTTGCCATCTCAGTTCCGCCTTTCATTTTTTATTAGGGGAGCACACTTTTGTCTATTATACAACTATACATTATGTGTAGCAATAGAAATTTAGACAAAATACCCAGTAAAGAAACAGCACGCCAGAACTAAAAGCCCTGGCGTGCTGTTTCTTTATTGATAACTTGACTCAATCAATCGAAAAAGACCATTTCTTTTGCTCGATTTTGAATATCGTTCATTCTCTGTACCCATTCCATCTGGTTGGCAGCTTTCAATTCTTCAATCACGCCTTCAGCATTTGACATCTGCTGAATGAGAAGATTTAACTGCTCGTGCACTTGTTCGTCAACAGTGAGCAGATAACTGTTCATCTAAAGTCAGGTCGGGAAGATAATAATCACCAACAGGGACATAGTCCAGATCATTAGTTTCATGATGGAATCTGATTTTCAACTTTTCCATTGTGCTCTTCTCCATATTCTTCCCATTTACTTCTTCTGTGGTGGAAAGTTCCAGCTGTCCGTTTGCAGATCCATGAACCCACTTTTTGATGTAGCCCTTTGCAGGTCTACACCCGCCTACTACACAGCCGTTTCTACTGCCAAACTGGAACAACGCTCTTTTTGCTCTGCACAAAATCATACATCGTTTGGCGTAAAATTGGCGTATGGCGCAATTTTCGCTGGAAATTCATCAAAAGAAAAAGCCTGAAACTTCTCGGTACATCAAGAAGTTTCAGGCTTTGTTTCGCTTAAATTGGAGCTTGTCGGGGCAAGGCCCCTCCATCTTGCTGGCGCAAGACCGCTCGGCCGCTTAAAAGCCCCACTGGGGCTTTCATTGCTGCGCAAACGCGGAATTTACTGCTCAATCGGCTTCATCGTGGGGACAGGTCAAGGAAGGCTCACAAATGGCTTTATTTTCCTTTATAAGCCTATCCATGCGGCTTCCTTTTTCCTGCTCCCGTACGTCACCCTACGCAACTCTCCACAACTTACCGGCAATTTGGTGTAAAAGTGGTGTAGTAGTTGGTGTAGTGGATTTCAGACCGAAATGCCCAATTTGCCGTTCAGATTTGCAAAGGAATGGGCTTTGGCTTCCTTGGTGGCTTCCGCGTAAATCTCCATCGTGGTGCTGATGTCCTTGTGACCCATGATGTCCTGAATGATCTTCAGGTTGGTCTCATTTTCGCACAGCCGGGTGCAGAACGTGTGCCGGAGATTATGGCAGGAGAAAGGCGGCAGCAGCTGCGGTTCCCGCTTTTCCTTTTCGGCCTTTTCCAGCTCGGCTTCGTTGTAGGCCACACTGATGCGCTTGATGGCGCGGTTGACCGTCTGCGGATTCTGCGGCTGGCCGAAGCGGTTCAGGAATACGAAGTCCGAGATTCCGTCGATTTCGTATTCGCATACCAGTTCCAGCTCCTGCTGGTTGGTGCGTTCCTGCTCCAGCGCCTTCCGCACTTCGGGCAAGATCGGAATTGCCCGCTTGCCTGCGGCAGTCTTGGGTGTGGACATGGTGAAATAGCAGCCGCCCACCTCGTGGTCATGGTACACCAGATTGTGCTGGATGGTGATAAACCCACTCTCGAAGTCGATGTCACCCCAGCACAGGCCAACCGTTTCCGAGATGCGGCATCCGGTACCCAGCATGAAGGTGAACATCGGGAGCCAGTGCTGGAACTTCGGCGTTTTCTTGATGAAATTCAGAAACGCCTGCTGCTGGGGCAGGGTCAGAGCGTGTCGTTTGGGCGTTTCGTACTGGTGGGCGGCTTTAATGGCCGTCAGGACACCATCCGTGGGATTCACACGGATGTACTCATCGTCCACCGCCACCGCAAAGACCTGATGGAGAACATTCTGGATGGTTTCCAGCGTGTTCAACGCCATCTTGCCATTGCGGACGATGCCATTGTAGTAGCTGCGGATATCCGACTTGCGAATGTCCTTGAGCTTCATCATGCCGATCTCATCCCGGACGAACCGATTGTACATATAAACGTAATTGGCGAAGGTATGCTCTTTCAAGCCCACCTTGTTCTTACGCCACAGTTCAAACAGGTCATTCAGGGTCAGGCTGCACTCCGGGATGCGGAGGCCATCTGCCAAGTCGTGCTGGATCTTCTCTTCCTTTTCGCGCAGCCCCTCCAAGGTTGCATCATAGATGGTATGGCGTTTTCCGTTTTTCGCAGTCCAACGGTACATATACAGCCCATCGCTCTTGCGGTAGACCTCGCCATCCTTCAAAACACGGCCTTTATTATCTTTACGTCTTTGCATATAAACTCTCCTTTTCATTCACAGAATGTTGAAAAGGAGCCTTACGCCATGAGTATACCATGACGCAAGACTCCCTGCAACATCAAACGGTCAATTTTTGAACCGCATCAGATCGAGAATGCCTTGTCCAGATATTCGTCCAGCTTACGGCGTTTGATCAGCCGTTTGGTTCCGTTCCAAAGGACGAACTTGCATTCATCGCTATCGGTCATTGACCGCAGTTTATTGATACCGATCCCAGAGTAAGCCGCCGCTTCCTCCAAGGTCAGATTACTCTTTTGCCAAATCGGAACTTGTCGGGACTTAGTCCCTCCATCTTGCTGACGCAAGACCGTTCCGTTGCTTAAAGTCCCCACTGGGGACTTCATTGCTTCGCAAACGCAAACTTCTTTCACTTGCACCTCCATATCCTTGTAACCGGGTGCCGGGGCAGAAAGTGCCAGCTTTCTGCTCCGAACTCTCCCGATGAGGTTCAGATTTCCGAGTGCCCCTCCTGTGTGCGGGGTTGTGCCGCTGGTTTGTTTTGTGCCTGTTCTGCCTGCAAGCGGTTCAGCAGTTGCAGAACGGAATCTCGTGCTTTCTCCTTGACCTGCTCCTTGCCCTTCTGCCGGACTTCCGGCTTCAGCAGCTTCTCCTGCAAGCGGGTAGTGGTGGTTTGCATGGTCTTGAGAAACTTGTCCAGCACAGTGTCCAGATGTTTGGCAGTGTACTCCCGTGTAACCTTGGGAGCCTTTCTCTCTGGCGACAGCACCCACTTCTTCGTGTCCTCGATCATCCGCATATCTTCCTTGCGGGTCTCGGTGCGTACCACGTCCGTCACGACCTCCACCGCCTTGTCATAGGCCGCAGCCGAAACATTTTCCAGCAGGGTCTCCATATCCGAAACTTTCAGGGTCAGTTCGTCCAGCTTGCTCTGCTGGGCGGCAAGCTGCTCCTTCTGCTTGGCAAGGATGAAGTCCTGCTTTTCGAGATACTTGCGGTTGCCGTACTCCGCTTCTTCCTCCAATTCCAGACCATGACGTTTGGCGATTTCAAACAGCATCTTCCGGCAGGCTGCATCGAAGGTGATTTTGCGGTTGTTGCGGCGGCTGAGGGGCTTGTCCGGGTCGGGCAGGTTGAAGCCCAACACTTCCAATGCCTTTTCCTGCTGGGGTGCCACCTCGCCGTACTTGTTCTCGCAGTCGAACACATGACGCTCATGGATATGCGGTGTGCTTTCATCCAGATGCAGCGCCCAGTCCAGCACATGAACGTGGTCGCCATACTTGGCCTTGAATTCCTCGATGAACTCGGTGACGATGTTCAGCAAGTCCTCTGCCGAAGCGTGTTCATCCAGCG
>OHHZ01000682.1_pt1 | contig 14323 bp, 13 predicted proteins | sample 1568081 | NCBI WGS metagenome assembly OHHZ01 (sample SAMEA3879597, study PRJEB24766) | human gut metagenome | biome: human-associated habitat; feature: feces | place: USA | collected 1985/1987
GCAGCCGTACTCGGGGCCGCGGTCAAAATAGATCTCAGAGCAGGGGCCGCAGGGACCGGAGCCGTGCTCCCAGAAGTTGTCCTCCTTGCCCAGACGCACCATGTGGTCCGGAGCAATGCCCACCTTCTTGGTCCAGATATCGTAAGCCTCGTCGTCCTCTTCGTAGACGGAGATGTGCAGCTTATCCTTGGGGATGGCCATCCACTCATCGCTGGTCAGGAACTCCCATGCCCAGGGAATGACCTCTTCCTTGAAGTAATCCTGGAAGGAGAAGTTGCCCAGCATCTCAAAGAAGGTGCCGTGGCGGGCGGTGATGCCCACGCGCTCGATATCCGGAGTACGGATGCACTTCTGGCAGGTGGTCACACGGTGGCGGGGAGGCTCTTCCTGCGCCAGGAACCACTTTTTCATGGGGGCCATGCCGCTGTTGATCAGCAGCAGGCTGGGGTCGTTCTTCGGCACCAGCGGGAAGCTGTCCAGACGCAGGTGGCCCTTGCTCTCAAAGAAGCTCAGGTACTTTTCACGCAGTTCATTCAAACCGGTCCATTGCATAGGTTTTCTCTCCTCAATTGTCCTTGGCGTTTGCACGTCAGTTTTTATGGTGTTATGGCAGAGGGGCGGGCAGGCGCAAAAACAAAAACAGCCCCATCCCAAAAGGGACGAGGCTGTGTAAAACTGCTCCGTGGTACCACCCAAATTGCAAAGGATAAAACTGCTTGTCCCCTGCCGCTTTCGGCGCGGTAACGCTGCGCTGCGTCCGACTTGTTTCGCCGGAAGCTCCGGGGCGGCACGAAACGAGACCTGCCGGAGCGCCTTGCAGCCTGCGGGCGCTCTCTCTGGGCGGCGGTGTGCATTTCTGACCCCATCATTGCCATCTGTCATAATTCACGTTTTGCCGCAAAGGCGCATACTCACCCCTTGCGTACACTTAAATTATAGCATGGGCTCTGCGTTTGTCAACGGGTTTTCCACAAATTTTACGGCACCCAGATGCGGTCTACATGGGTCATCTCGCCGTTTTGGATGGTCACGGTCGTGTTTCCCGCATTCCACCCATAAACATCTTCTTCGCTGCTCATTGCATCGCAAACCGCCCGGTCTCCCTTGACCATCACTGGGTCGGCTCCAAAGTCTGCTGCGCCGTCCGATAGTTCGATATCGTCTGCCATAACAAGCTGCTTCACCACACCAACTTCATAATAAGCGGGAAAATCATCCCATGTCAGAGTCCGGTAGTGGTCATCCTCTTTGCATAAGTCAATACCACCTTCTTCTATTCCACCGTTGATGGTCACATAGTTGTTTTCTCTCTCAACGCTTTCCACTGTTAGGGCTGTAATTTCCTCTGTCCCGTTTAGATGTGTTATAATGGTATCTCCTTCGCTCAATGCTTCAATATCTGCGGCTGTGTACCGGTCATAGTCGTATACAACAGCATTGTTGATGGTATTCTTGCGTTCACCGACCCATACTTTATCGCTTTCAAAGCTGATGTGATAAGTGCCATCCGAAAGTGGGTCACTCAGTAAAACACCTTGCATTGGGTGTACTTCCGTTTTTTGCGCCTCCTGCGCCTCCGAAGAGGTCGTGCTTGGCGTGGAAGCCGCTGTGCTTCCCGCCGTGGAACTGGAGGCCCCACAGCCCGCCATGGTGATCCCAAGCGCCAAAAGCACCGTAAATGTTCCTATTTTATGGTTCCATCTCATACGAAAACCTTCTTTCTCTTGCTTGACGGAACGTTTCCGTTCCGCTACAATAAAAACGATTCAAAGACACATTCTATTTCAAGATAGAGAGGAAAATTTCCGTGAAAATCTTAAAAGTAAAATGTCTGGCCCCCACCCGGCTCGACAACTATCTGATGCAGCAGTTCCCGGCACTGAACCCGGGCCGCCTGAACAAGGCTCTGCGGGAGAACAAGATCAAGCTGAACGGCAAAAAGCAGCCCCTTTCCACCCGCGTGATGGCGGGCGACGAGATCAAGCTGTTCATCCTGGACGAGGTGCTGGATGCCGACAAGCGGGTGGAAGGCCCGGCGTGGAAGAACGCCCGCGGCCCGGCACAGGTCATCTACGACTGCCCGCAGATCCTGGTGGTGAACAAACCCGCTGGCCTTGCCGTGGACGGCCCCGAGGACGACACCCTGCTCAACCGTGCTCTGCTCTACCTCAACCAGCAGGGCGAGTACAAGGAGAACGATCTGTACACCCCGGCCCTCTGCCACCGGCTGGACACCGGCACCAGCGGCTTGGTCCTCATTGCCAAGACCCCCGAGGCCGAGCAGCTGTTCCTTGAGGTCATCAAGAACCGCGAAGTCAAAAAGACCTACCTCTGCGTCACCTTTGGCCGCCCCACCCCGCCGGACGGCACCCTGGGCGGCTACCTGCTCAAGGATGCAGACCGGGGCATCGTGAAGATCGTGCCCGACAAGCAGCCCGGTGCCAAGGACGTGGAGACACAATATGAGACCGTTGCCGTCTCCGGCCGTCTGGCCCTGCTTAAGGTCCGGCTCATCACCGGCCGCACCCACCAGATCCGTGCCCACATGGCAAGCATCGGCTGCCCCATCCTGGGCGACAGCAAATACGGCAACAACACCGCCAACCGGGAGCTTAAGCTGAAATATCAGGCTCTCTGCGCCTGGGAGCTGGTCCTCCCCCGCTTCACCTCCCCCGACTTCGCCGACCTTTCCGGCAAGACCTTCCGCGCACCGAAGCCCTGGTATTACCAGCAGGTACTGGATGGAACATTGAAGTAAGTTTCCTCCGCAGCCCAAAACGGCATCTCTCCATTTGATTGGAAAGATGCCGTTTTTCTTACTTATTTGCTTGAAAAATACTCATCACAGAATGCAAACCAAAGTTTTTCATAATCCTCATGCTTTACCTCAATCAATTGATACGGAGATACAATATTCCGTTTGATAGCTTCTGCTGCAAAATCTCTGACATAATCGCCAGCCTCTGTATAAAACCCATACACATTTTGGATTCCTTTTTCAGCTGCCACAAACAATCGTGTATGACCATCCACGGAAACATTATGGCCTTCCCAATTCACAAGCGGAATTATCAAGTCTTCTTCTGTATGAACAAAGTCACTTACAGCTTGCTTTTTGATTTCATCCACATAAAACTGTGAAGGCTGAATCTCTGCCATAGGAATCTTCACTAGTTCTACCGCAGGGTATGTTTTCACTAGATTATTTGTTTCGTCCCAAAAATTCGTAATATGTTCGGCATAAAATCGAAATTCATCTATCACAGCTTCATAGAAATTCGAGTTCTTTCCTCTTATAATCGCATCTGTTTTCGACACAATTTCCACTTCATACGGGTCATCTCCAACAAGAAATGCTCCATGTTGATTCAGAACTTTTTTCAAAAATCGATCATCCAGATATGTGTTTACTCGATTTACTCCAGGCATATATTCTTTTTGCTTCATCGTTTTATATTTCATCCTTTTATCTTATCGGCCCCACCGATTTCCCGAACCACCAGCTTCATCTTACCATAGTTTCTGTTCTGTGGCAACAAAACGCGGCACCTCTCCGTGCAAACGGAAAGATGCCGCTTTTTCATGTCATCTTATCAGATTCTCACCATATCCCGGGTGATCTCGGCCAGAGAGTGTGCGCCGCACATCTGCATGGTGTCGGCCAGCTCACCGGCCAGCTTGTCGATGTAGCACTTCACGCCTTCCTCGCCGCCGCCGTAGACTGCGGTGACAAAGGGGCGGCAGATGAGCACAGCGTCAGCACCCAGAGCCAGCGCCTTGAACACATCCACGCCGGAGCGGATGCCGCCGTCCACCAGAATCTTCACGCCGCTGCCCTTGAGGGCCTCTGCGATCTCCGGCAGGACCTCGGCGGTGGCGGGGCACTGATCCAGCACACGGCCGCCGTGGTTGGAGACCACGATGGCAGCAGCACCGGCTTCCTTGGCCTTGAGGGCACCCTTGACGGTCATCACACCCTTGACGATGAAGGGGCGCTCGGCCAGCTTGACGATCTCGGCCAGCTCGGCAACGCTCTTGCTGCCGGCGGGCGGGGTCATATTCTTCAGGAAGGGCAGACCGGCGGCATCCACGTCCATGGCAACGGCAAAGCAGCCGCTGGCCTTGGCCTGCTCCATCTTGGCCTTGACAGTGTCAATGTTCCAGGGTTTGATGGTAGGCACGCCGCAGCCGCCTGCAGCGCCAATGGCCTTGGTGGCCATAGTCATCACGTCAGGGTTGGTGCCGTCACCCGTAAAGGCGGCAATGCCGTTTTCGGCACAGGCGCGCACCAGCACGTCATTGTAGGTCATATCGGTGTAGGTGTCGGAATAGTGGAGGTTCACCGCACCCACAGGGCCTGCAAAGAAGGGATACTTGAAGGTTTTGCCAAACAGCTCCACGCCGGTGTCGGGGGTGCCGTTCTCGCACAGGGTGTCCATGTTCACCCGGATCTCCGCCCACTTATTATAATTGCGGATGGCCGTATCGCCCACGCCCTTGGCACCGGGGCCGGGGATCTGGTTTTTGCAGGCCACGCCGTTGCACACGGGGCAGGCCTTGCAGTACTGCCCGATGCACTGGCGGGCATTGTTCAAAACATCAGCGTAATTCATATCGCATCCTCCTGTTCAGGTTCCCTTTTTCGAGCGGAACCTGCAAATTCCAACCGTTCTCTGCCCACATCATAGTCCGTTTTTATGGGTTCGTCAAGGGGATTATCAGGTTCTGCTTTTTTAAACGAAAAAATGTATGGCGCAGAAACGTTGATTTTTAGATTTTTCAAATTTTTTCAAAAAAATCCTTGACAAAAGTCATCCTTTCAGGTATTATAGTGGAGCGCTGAGGGCCACGGCCCGAAACGCTGAAAACTGAAGATGTGGAAAGATGGCTGAGTTGGTCTAAGGCGCACGACTGGAAATCGTGTAACGTGTCAAAAGCGTTCTGGGGTTCGAATCCCCATCTTTCCGCCAGAAACCCCGGAACGAATGTTCCGGGGTTTTTCTGTTGACGTAAAAAGGAGTTTCTACAATGTCTGCTGCTATTACGATTGCAATGCCGCGCATGGTGCCGAACCAGCTGTTGGCGGAGGCTCACGCAAAATATCCCGAAAGCCTTGCCCGGGCCGGGGCAGAGATGCGCTGGATCGAGCTGGACGACCCCGAAAAGGCCGTGCAGGATGCGCTGGCCTGTGACGGCCTGCTGCTGCCGGGCGGCGGCGATATCGACCCCAAATTTTATGGGCAGGAGCGCATCCCTGCCTGCGGTGAGCCCAACGTCCTGCGAGATACCGCCGAGCCGCTGCTGCTGCGCGCCTTCCTTGCCGCCGACAAGCCGGTGCTGGCCATCTGCCGGGGCATCCAGCTGATGAATGTTGCGCTGGGCGGCGATCTGTATCAGGACATCAAACCCTTTGAGCACGTCCCCCACAACGACCATTGGGGCAAGATCCACACCGTCACCGTGCGGCGGGACACCTTGCTCTCCCGCATTCTGGGGCAGGATACCGTACTGGTCAACAGCCAGCACCATCAGGCGGTGGACAAGGTCGCCCCCGGCCTTGTGCTGTCGGCCCTGAGCGAGGACGGCATCGTGGAGGGCATTGAGAAGCCGGACGCAAAGTTCTGCCTGGGCGTGCAGTGGCACCCTGAGTGGCTCAGCGCTGCCGACCCCGCCATGCAGGGGATCTTTGATGCCTTTGTGGCGGCCTGCAAATAAATTATGAAAGAATCAGAGCCATCTTGAACGATTTTTAAGCTCTGGATCGTATTCCTTATAAAGAGAACAGGAGGTTCTGCCATGAAATCTTCCAAAAAGCGTTCCCGCGCCGTGGTCACGGTGGTGGCCTGCATTCTGGCGGTGTGTCTGGTGGCTGCGCTGGTCCTTTTCAGTCTGGTCAACAGCAAAGTCCGTGCCTTACAAAAGGGGGCGGCCTTTGAGTTCAGCTATAACATCACCGCACAGGACAGTGCCAGTACCCCGGCCCTGTACAATATTCTGAAACAGGTGGGTGCAACCTCCGGCGATGTGGCCGGACTGTATTCGCCGGGGCAGCTGCAATTGTACCTGTACCCCTCCGGCGGGCTTGCCCGCGCCGAGACCGGCGGCACCGACTTTTTCACCGACCTCTATATCGATGCCAACGATACCTACTTTGATGCCGGGCGGCTCTACCGCACCCTGCGGGATTCCATCGCGGACAGCGCGCCGCTGGTGGGTGCGTTCCTGCCGGAGTGGTCTCTGCCCAACTACATCACGCAGGCCCAGCTGGCAAAGATCCTCGGCGTGCCCAACACGCAGGTGGCCATGCAGGAGATGTCCGGCTATACCATGACCCTCAGCCGCCAGTGCGTCGTCCACCCCGATTATGCCAAGAAGGACTACACCTACTATCAGTTTCCCTCTGAGGGGGAGGACGCGGCTGTCCTTGTGGTGGGCCTGCCGCTGAAGTCCCTGCTCTTCGATGACACCATCCCCGTGGATGTGCATGTGGAGATCCCCGCCCACGGTGTCAACGCAGCCCTGAGCGGCACACTGAAAGCCGGTGTCAACAGCCTTTCGGCTCCCGTCAGTGTCATTTCGGACAGCGACATCGATTCCATCGTCCAGCTCCGGGAACGTCTGGAGCAGTTTGCCGATCTCATCAACACAGCATTGAAGCGTGTACAGTAACATAAAAAGCAGAGCCGTGCAGCGTTTGAACTGCACGGCTCTTATCTATTTCAGCGCTTATGCTCAATGTGTTCCTGGATCCATTTGCCGCCATCACCGCTGCCCACCGCACTGTTATAGACAATGCCGGTCAGCTCGCTGGTCAGGTCGGACTTCATCTTTTTGTACTCCTGCTCTGCCTGATCCGCAACGCTCTGGTCACGGCCATTGTCCCGCAGGTACTGGCGCAGCTCTTTCAGGATGGCGTTGAACTCCTTGTCACACTCGCCCTGAACACTGGTCAGCTTGGCGGTTTTGGACACCACGATGGAGACCTTCATCCCCAGATTGCGCTCCTCCACCGGGTGGGAGATATACTCATCGTAGGCTTCGTAGATCACGCCGTAGAGCTTGGACTCCGTCTGTTTCTTCAGGTTCTGCAGCTGGCGGATGTAGCTGTCGATCTTGGCATCCACCTCATTCTCCGAAACAGTGGAGCTGCTGGAGGCATGGCTGCTGGCCGCATGGCTGCTGGAAGCCGCAGAGGACGCGGGCACCGAGTGTGCGGCGCTGGAGGTGGACACTGCAGAGCTCACACTGTCTGCCTTGCTTGCGCTGGCGGCAGAGGAGACCTCACTGGACGAAGCTGTCTCCGAAGAGGAAAGGCCAAGATCCTCTTCCAGCTGTTCCAAAAAGGACGAAACCGGGGATTCTTCCGTCACCTCACTGCTGACGGCGCTCTCGCTGGAGGCGGCGGCGCTGGAGGACCCCTCAGCTTCCCCGCCGGGCAGAGCGGAGGACGGCACAGAGCTGGCCTGCGCCTCGGACACAGGGGTGCTTTTCCGCATCCCTGTCAGGATCAAAGCAGCTGCCACGGCCACCACAAGAACGATGGCCGCAGCCAGCTGATAAAGCTTCTTTTTCTGCATCTGGTACAAAATTCTCCCACTTCAGATTTCGTTCCCGGCCTTTTGCCGCGCAGGAACAGGTCTATCATATCATCCCCGGGGGAGAATTTCAATGGATAAATCGTGAAAAATGTCGCCTAACTGCCTTTTTATGACTGGATTTCGTCCCATTTCACAGCCTGCCGGAGACGCGGTCAGTCTTTTTTCACGGCCACAAGAACGCGGATCTTTCCACCCGCCGCGCTGCCGTGGGCATCGTACCAGCCGATGAGGCTGTAATCCTCGGCGTTGATCTGGGAAAGGGTGGTGGCGTAATACTTGCCCTTGTACCACAGATATACCTGCATGTCATCGGCAGTCTCATAGCGGGTGGAGCCGCTCCGCACGGAGGCCGCCCCCAGCTGATCCACCGTGACCGGGAGCAGCTGGGCCATGGTGCCCACACTGCCAGAAGCAGTCTTGCGCACCGAGATGCCGCCCGCCAGCACGGGATACTTCACGCTGGTCTTATAGGTGGTCTGCTCACCGTTGACATAGCAGACATAGTTTGCGCCGCTGCTCAGGTAATCCAGCACCGAGCTGACCACGCCCGTGGTGCTGTTGGCACCGATCTTGAGCAGATAGCTTGCCAGGCTGGCGGTGCTGCTGGTCACGCTCTCCCACAGGGTGCTGCCGATGCTGCCATCGACCAGGCCATACAGCAGGGTGCTGGTGGAGGGCATCACGCTTTCCACCGCACCGGCCACAAGGTCAGAGGCGCTGGAACCGGTGGTGTTGGAGGTGGACGAGCCGGAGCCGGTGTTCGTGGTGGAGCTGGCTGCGGTGCTGATGAGGTTGGTCACATCATCCAGCACACCGTCCCGGATATCCGGATCGTCCTCCGCGATCAGAATGGTCTGCTCTGCCATGGTCTTCTCCCCTTTTTGTCATTCTCGGTTCTAGTATAACAGCAGTTTCCTGCATTTTCCATGAAATTTTTCTAAGGATTTCTTAAGAAAACGCTTCTTCCGGTCAGACCCTGCTGCGGGGACAGAAAAAAGGCATCCCCGCACTTCACAGAACGAGGATGCCTTTCTCAAAACGGTTTTCTGCCCCAAAGCGCCCGCTCCGACGTGGAGCCGGGCCGGGTCTCCGGCGCAGAGGCTTACATTGCAAACTGGACGGCGCAGAAGGCTGCATAGATGCAGAGCAGCAGCACGCCCTGCCAGCGGGAGAGCCTGCCCTTGAGCAGAGCGGGCACAGTCAGGAGGAGCATGACCGCGAACATCACGGGCAGATCCATGACCAGAGAGGAATTGATGCCCATGATGGTGGAGTTCTGCGGGATGCTGAAGGGCGACACCGTGATGGACATGCCGCTGACCAGCACCAGATTGAACACGTTGGCACCAATGACATTGCCCAGCGAGAGGGAACCGTGGCCCTTTGCCAGCGAGGTAATCGCCGTGACCAGCTCAGGCAGAGAGGTGCCCAGCGCCACAAAGGTCAGGGCGATGACGGATTCCGGCACACCCAGCGCCTGCGCGATCAGGGTGCCGTTGTCCACCAGCAGGTTTGCGCCCACAGCGATCAGGGCCGCGCCGAGGATGAGCAGGCCGATCTCCTTGGCAAAGGACATTTCCTTTTCCGGCTCGTCCTCATCGTCTTCCGGGGCGGGGGCGTTTTTCATCGCCAGCACATTGCAGACCATGTAGGCCACGAACATTGCCAGCAGCACAATGCCGATGGGGCGGCTGAAGTAACCGGTGGTGTAGGCCACGCCCGCATACAGGGCCGCTGCCACAAAGAAGAACAGCACCGGCACCCGCAGGCTCTTGGGGTCCACCTTGCCCGGGCGGACCGCAATGGTGATGGCCGCGATCAGGGCCGCGTTGCAGATGACCGAACCAATGGCGTTGCCATAGGCGATCTCGCCGTGGCCGGTCATGGCCGAGGTGGTGGAGACCATGACCTCAGGCAGGGTGGTGCCAATGGACACCACCGTGGCACCGATGAGCAGCTCCGGCACCTTGAAGCGGCGGGCGATGCCGGTTGCACCGTCCACGAACCAGTCGCCGCCCTTGATGAGGCAGAGCAGGCCCACGATAAACAATAATACAGGGATCAGCATATAAAATCTCTCCTTTTTAATCCATAGAGTATTATACCTGTTTCCCCTGCAAAACGCAAGCAAAATCGTGCATTTTTATCCAGCCTTCTCCACCTTTTTGGCGTTGGGGTAGATGCGCTCCATCCGGGCATCGTCAAAATGCTCATCCAGCAGCACATCCACCGCATTGGCCGGAGCCGCGCCGCTGGTGCGGGCATCATAGCGGGCCAGCGCCAACGCACTGGTCACAAGGTTCACGGCCATGAACACGGCCAGCAGAGCGGTCATCCAGGGGCGGATCCTGCGCTTGACTGCCTTCATCCCCTTTGCCACCAGCGGGTAGCCATAGCGGATCCAAGTCACGGCCGCAATGCCCCAGAAGAAGCAGTACAGCAGGTTGATGCGCCCGCCCAGATTGAACTTGAAGCCGCTGTAATCCCAGAACACGGTGCCAAACAGCAGCTCTGTCACGGCGCTGCACACATACTCATACGCACCGCCCAGGATCACACCGAACCAGAAGATGCGGCTCTCGCTCTTCTGTTCACCGCCCCGCAGCAGGATGGCGGCCAGCACAAGCGCCAGCCCCCACACCACGCTGAACGGGCCCCAGACCAGGCTGGAACGGCTCATCCAGACCCCGGCGGTGATGCGGCAGAAGATGGTCTCCACTACATCTCCGAGGAAAGCCCCGATGACAAAGAGCCAGAGCAGGTCGGCAAGGGAGAGCTGCTTTTCGGCACTGGTGGTGGGTTCCGGACGAGCCGCAGCAGGGTACGCCCGCTGGATCCGCTTTTCCACGCTGGCGGTAATTTTCTGCCGCAGCCTCTCCGAGCCCCTGCCCAGCTCCCGATTCAGCTGTTCGAGCCGTGGGTGGCGGTTCGCATACCGGCTGACCACCACCATGGCAGAGATCTGGTCAAGGACGGCCAGCGCCATGCCGCCCCATACCACAGCGTGGAACAGCAGCAGCGGCAGGTGGGCGCAGAGCCGGAACAGCAGGTCGTTGCCCCAGCGGACTGCCGCCATGCCCAGCAGACCCCACAGCAGGGAGTATTGCAGGCAGACATAGCCGTCCAGATTGAACTTTTTATCGGAGTAGTCCCACCAGCGGCGGTGGTGGATCCGTTCCAGCAGCTTGGCGGTCAGCCACTCCACCACCGTGGCATAGATCATGCTGCCGAAGAACAGTGCCGCCAGGCTGGTGTGCTGGTCGTTCAGGCCGATGGTGATGAGCACCCCTGCCGTGCCGTACACAAAGCAGAAGGGGCCGGAGGCCACGCCGCGGTTGGTGAACCGGCGGCCCTTTGCGGTTGCAACAACGGTCTCGCCTACCCAGCCTAAAAAGGAATATACCAGATAAATTACACAAAGAGTATAGAGATTCAGGTTCATAGCGCTCCTTTCCCGGAACAAAAAGGGGCCGGGAAGCGGTGTTCCCGACCCTCTTTGTTCAGTTTACGAATTACAGCTGGCTCTTATACAGTGCCTCGATCTCCTCCACGCTGGTATCGCGGGGGTTGCCGGGGCGGCAGGCATCTGCAAAAGCAGACTCGGCCAGGAAGTGGATGTCCTCTTCCTTCAGGATGCCCTGCAGGTTTGCGGGGATGCCCACATCCGCGCTCAGCTGCTTGACGGCGGCGATGGTGGCATCGGCGGCCTCGGCATCGTTCATCTCGTCGATGCCCTTCACGCCCATGGCCTTGCCGACTGCGCGGTAGCGCTCCCCGGCAACGGTCTTGTTGTACTCCAGACCCACCGGCAGCAGGATGGCGCAGGCCACGCCGTGGGGGGTATCATACAGAGCGGACAGGCCGTGTGCCATGGAGTGGACGATGCCCAGACCCACATTGGAGAAGCCCATACCGGCGATGTACTGGCCCAGAGCCATGCCCTCGCGGCCCTCCGGGGTGTTCTGCACGGCACCGCGCAGGTTCTCGCTGATGAGCTTGATGGCTTCCAGATGGAACATATCGGAGATGGTGCAGTGGCCCTTGGTGATATAGCCCTCGATGGCGTGGGTCAGAGCGTCCATACCGGTGGCGGCGGTCAGGCCCTTGGGCATGGAGGACATCATATCGGGATCGACCACAGCGATCTCGGGGATATCGTTGGTGTCCACGCAGACGAACTTGCGCTTCTTCTCCACATCGGTGATGACGTAGTTGATGGTGACCTCAGCCGCAGTACCGGCGGTGGTGGGCACGGCAATGGTGAACACAGCGTGCTTCTTGGTGGGAGCCACACCTTCCAGAGAGCGCACATCCGCGAACTCGGGGTTGTTGATGATGATGCCGATGGCCTTTGCGGTATCCATGGAGGAGCCGCCGCCGATGGTCACGATGCAGTCTGCCTCAGCAGCCTTGAAGGCTGCCACGCCGTCCTGCACGTTGGCGATGGTGGGGTTGGGCTTGATCTCGCTGTAAACAGCGTAGGCGAAGTTTGCAGCATCCAGCAGGTCGGTGACTTTCTTGGTCACGCCAAACTTGATCAGGTCGGGGTCAGAGCAGACAAAAGCCTTCTTGTAGCCGCGGGCGGTCAGCTCGGGAACGATGTTCTCAATGGCACCGTGGCCATGGTAGGAAATGGTGTTCAGAACAATGCGGTCAGCCATAATTATTTTCCTCCAAATCATTCTGCCCGCCTGCCAGCGGGCTCTCTCTGTTGTTAAGGATACCACATTGTTAAACAATATTCAATGCACTTTTCTTGTGATTTCTATGAATTTTTTACACTTTCCAGCAAAAGAAAACGCTGTACCACTCTCTCAGTCTCGCATTCGCTCGACAGCTCCCTCCAGGAGGGAGCCTTAACGCGGCGGCCAACGCAAAAGCCTCCCTCTGAGAGGGAGGTGGCATCGCATCAGCGATGCCGGAAGGAGTGATACAGCGTTTTTATCGTTTCATTTACCACAGCCGGATGACCTTGATGACGCCCTCGGCCTTATCGCGGGCCAGCTCAAGGTGATGCTGCAGCGCATCGGCGGCGGTGTTCCAGTTGTCGCTCAGGGCGGCATTCAGAATTTCCAGATGCTCCTCACAGGTCTGATCCTGATTGATCATGCTCACCTTGCCGGTCATAATGCGGAAACGGGTGTTCAGGCCGGTGATGCGGTCATAGCCAGAGCGCAGATATTTGTTGGGCAGGCTGCTCATCAGCAGCTCATGGAAATCATCGTCGGATTTGCAGAAGTCGTCGATCCGCTCAGGGTGGTGCATCAGCTCAGTGTAGGCCTCCAGCTGCTCCCGGGGGATCAGGTTTCCGTAGGTGCGCAGGGCGTAAGGCTCCACCAGCAGGCGCATCTCGAACATGCTGTGCACGTCCTCTTCGGTAATGCCGGAGACCATCAGCCCCTTTTTGGGCAGGATGGTGATCAGCCCCTCCTGCTCCAGGCGGCCCAGCGCGTCACGCATGGGGGTGCGGCTGATGTTGCCCATCTCGGCACAGAGCTTCTGCTCGTTCAGAAATTCGTTGGGGCGGTACTCACAGTTCAGAATCTTCGTTTTCAGGTACTGGTAAGCCTGCAGCTTCAGGCTGAGCTTTGACTGGGAATCCATCTCTTTCATTGTTCTATCTCCTAGTTCGCAAGCAGGACCATTCAGGCAGCAATCAGTCGCCCGCCGGACAGCTTGTATCCCTTAAATAATCCAAGTAATCATTAATATTATTATCACATATCTGGACAATGTTTACAAGGCTTTTTTGAAAACTTTGGGAGCTTTTCCGTTTTGAACAGATATCATGCATTATTTTGCTATAAATTGAACAGTTTTTTTGTGCTTGTCGCCAGTGTTTCGTTCTTGTTTTGCATCAAAGGATAAATTGTGGTACACTTGACCCAGAAAGGAAGGCTGATACCATGGCAGGTCGCGGGGGGTACAACACCAAAACCCGGCAATTGATCCTGGATTATCTCATCAACAACCGCCAGCACGCGGTCAGTGCATCCAACATTCTGGAACATCTGGAGGCAGAGGGGGCCAGCCCCAATCCCACCACGGTGTACCGGTATCTGGACAAGCTGGCAGGCGAGCAGCGCATTATGAAATATGTGGCCGATAAGGGCGAAAAGGCCGTGTTCCAGTATGTGGACGAAGGCCGCCACTGCCGCGAGCACCTGCACCTGAAGTGCGTGCAGTGCGGGCGCATCTATCACCTGGACTGCCACTTTATGGATGAGGTGCGTGCCCATCTGATGGCGGAGCACGGCTTCACCCTGCAGTGCGAGGGCAGCGTTTTGTACGGATTGTGCCGCAGCTGCGCACAAAACAGCCCCCATCCGGGGCAGACCGCACAAAAATGCGAACACTGTGTTGACACGGACAAAGAGCCGTGATACAATGCAGGCAGGAAAAGCGTTGATCGGGAAAAGTAAGTGCTCAAGGTTCTTTTGCAGCGAGTGCGGGCCGGTGGAAGCCGCACAGAGAACGAGCCCCGAACGAACCCCCGTGAGCTTCCCCCTGAACCTGCTTCGGGCAGTTAGTAGGGGCCGACGGCAGCCGCTCGTTATCGCGGCAGTGCTTTCAACGGGGAGAGTACACAAAAGTGACTGGTGTGTTCGCGCACCGGTAATTTAGGTGGCACCACGGATACGGCAGCATTCGTCCTAGCAATGGGATGAAGGCTGCCGTATTTTTTTATTTGCAAAAACCTCTCAGTCACCGGGAAACTTGCCTCT
>OHHZ01000684.1_pt1 | contig 14298 bp, 16 predicted proteins | sample 1568081 | NCBI WGS metagenome assembly OHHZ01 (sample SAMEA3879597, study PRJEB24766) | human gut metagenome | biome: human-associated habitat; feature: feces | place: USA | collected 1985/1987
TCTCGACGTTTCTTTCTTCACTGATTGGATCTATCATGCGCGGGCGACGCTCCGTCCGCTGCGGCCAAACGTGCGAGTACCGCAAGGCCAGACTCATCCTGACCCACGACCCGGGCGAAGAGCTGTTTCTGGGGGCCCTTCATCCGGCTGCGGCTCTTTTCCGGGAACATATCGATATCCCCGAACTCATCGCCGAACATGCTACTTATCGCAAAGTGCTCGAGGAGGCCGGAGCGAGGGTACTCACGGTACGTCAGATCCTGCTCGACGGAACCGGCGCGGACGGGAAACCCGCCGACCGGACGAAGCTGGAGAACCTGCGCCGCTTCGCGGCCGGTTTTCTTACCTTCGACACCCAAAACCTCTCTCCGGAAACAGCCGAGCAGCAAAAGGAGTACCGACAATCCATCCTCGCCAAGACATCGCCCCGGGATCTGGTGCGGATTATTCTGCGACAACCGATCATCCGACTGTCGGAAACGCAGATCAACACGGGGCTCAAGGCCGAATATTCGGAAAACCCCGCGGGACCAGTTGATAACCACAGCCAAAGGCATCGTAATCGGACGCATGAACTCCCCGCAGCGGGAGAAAGGATGCGACATTCTGCAATTCTGCCTCGAAAAAATCGGCATGAAACCGTTACACCGCATCGAAGGGGAGGGAGCTCATCTCGAAGGCGGGGATTTCTATCCGTTCGGCGATACGGCTTTCATCGGCTGCGGGATGCGCACCACGCAACCGGCCATCGATCAGCTTATGGAGCACGACCTGCTGGGCTGCAACCGTCTGGTCGTAGTCAAGGACCGATTGTTCAGCCAGGCGGAAATGCACTTGGACACCTATTTCAACATTATAGACCGCAATCTGGTGACGCTCACAGCTCGGCGTATGACCACCGATCCGGATTCTCCGGATCTGTTGCTGGCCGATATTTATCTCCGAGGTGCAAACGGCGTCTATACCAAAACCGAAGAAGATGTCGGATTCGTCGAATTGTTGAGGAGCCGAATCCGACATCTTCTTCTACCACGCTGGCAATGATCTGATTATCCGGGTTCTGGAATACCATTCCGGCTGTTTTCCGCACTGGAAGGATATTTTCTTCCTGCGTCACATCTTTTCCGTCTACCCAGAGACTTCCCTCCGTCGGAGCAAGTAATGCATTGATATGTTTTGCCAACGTAGACTTTCCAGAACCGTTATGACCTAAAATAGCAATAAACTGCCCCGGCTGCACATCAAGGTTGATATGATCTAATGCTGTCTGGATGGATTCCACATTGCCTTCTTCGTCCCGGCGGATATATTCATGAACGAGCTGTTTTGCTTTGATGATTCCCATCCGTCTAATCCTCCCACTTTAATCGATGAAGCTGTCCCTCTAACTTCATATGGTCAAAATGATTCTGTCTGAGAGCTTCATACAAAACAATCGCAACAGAATTGGAAAGGTTCAGCGATCTTGTCTCCCCGATCATTGGAATCCGTACACAGGTATCCGGGTTCGCTTTTAAAATTTCTTCCGGGATTCCGGCACTTTCTTTTCCAAACATGATGAAGCAGTCCGGTTCATAGGACACGTCCGAATACACATGTCTTCCCTTTGTGGTTGCCATATAAATCTTCGCATTTGGATTTTTTTCACAGAAATCATCCCAGTTTACATAAGTTGTAACATCCAGATCTTTCCAGTAATCCATGCCTGCCCTTTTTAACGCTTTTTCATCCAGTCGGAAACCAAGCGGTTCGATCAGATGAAGTTTTGTTCCTGTCGCAACACAGGTTCTTCCGATATTTCCTGTATTTGCCGGTATTTCCGGTTCATATAATACAATATTTAACTCTGCCACTAATTTTTCTCCTCACGCAGTTCTTGAATGAAAATCTCCATGCGATCCAATGCCTTCTTTAAATCTTCCAGAGAATATGCATAAGAAATACGAAGATATCCCTCGCCGCAGTCACCAAATGCGGTTCCCGGTACAACTGCCACTTTCTGCGAATTCAACAGTTTTGTTGCAAATTCTTCCGATGTCATGCCAAATTCCTTAATACATGGAAAAACATAGAATGCCCCGAACGGTTCAAAACAGGATAATCCCATTTCCTGAAAGCGGTGCATCAGATAACGGCGTCTTCCATTATATTCCTCACGCATCTTCGCAACATCCTCATCTCCGTTCCGAAGTGCTTCAACTGCCGCATACTGACTCGTCGTCGGTGCGCACATGATCGCAAACTGATGAATCTTTAACATCTGCTTAATGATCACTTCCGGTCCACATGCATAACCTAATCTCCATCCGGTCATCGCATAGGATTTGGAAAATCCATTGATCAAAATGGTACGCTCTTTCATTCCCGGAAGTGATGCAATGGTAACGTGATTATTACCTGTATAAGTCAACTCTGAATAGATTTCATCGCTCAGCACAAACAGGTCATATTTTTTTACGACCTCGGCTATTTTTTCCAGATCTTCCTTCTCCATGATCGCTCCGGTTGGATTGTTTGGAAATGGAAGCACTAATAATTTTGTCTTTGGTGTGATAGCCGCCTCTAATTCTTCCGGTGTCAGGCGGAACTGATTTTCCGCTTTTAATTCAATGATCACCGGTGTTCCATTGGCAAGCACACAGCATGGAAGATAGGACACATAACTCGGCTGTGGAATCAGAACCTCATCTCCCGGATCAAGCATGGCACGCATCGCAATATCAATTGCCTCACTGCCTCCTACGGTCACCATAATCTCATTGTTGTAGTCATAAGATACACCAAAACGTCTTTTCAGATATTTATCAATTTCAATTTTTAATTCTTTCAGTCCTGCATTGGAAGTATAAAAAGTTCTTCCCTTTTCCAGCGAATAGATACCCTCATCACGGATATGCCATGGTGTGTCAAAATCAGGCTCACCAACACCAAGCGAGATAGCATCTTTCATCTCATGAACAATATCAAAAAACTTACGGATTCCGGATGGCTGGATCGTTGTGATTGTTTTGCTTAACGGATTCCTCATATTACATCTCTATCCTTTCGTCTTTTGCCTGTTCTGCCATAACGGTTCCATGATCTTTATATTTCTTTAAAATAAAGTTTGTCTTAGTGCTTAAAACAGAATCCAATGGGGATAACTTATCAGAAACAAACTGTGAAACTTCACGAAGTGTTTTTCCTTCGATCGTTACCATGAAATCAAATCCTCCGGAGATCAGATATACAGAATTCACTTCCGGATAGTTGTAGATACGCTCAGCCACTTTGTCAAATCCCATACCGCGCTGAGGAGTAACACGAACCTCGATCAATGCTGTTACTTTTTCAATTCCGGCTTTGTCCCAGTCAATCAATGTATGATAACCGCAGATGATGTGTTCCTCTTCCATCTTCTGAAGCTCATTGACAACAGATGCCTCATCCACACCTAAAATAATTGCAAGTTCTTTTAAATCAATTCTACTGTTTTTCTCTATAAAAGTTAAAATCTTTTCACGCATAATCACAAATTCCTTTCTCTCATTCCACATACACTACTTCATAGGATCAAATATTTTTTTACATTTGTAGTAGTTATCTCCCAATCACTTTATATAACTCATCCGTCTTTGGTGGCTCTAAAAATCTTCGTTCATCCTCATTCAGCAGAACACGGTCATTTCCCGCGGTAGCCTTTCCGATGATTGTCGCTTTGATCCCTGCTTTTTCCAGTTCACGTACCAGATGATTTCCATCCTGTGCCGCCATCAGCATACACCCGCTGGAGATCAAAAGATAAGGATTCACTCCGAAAAATTCACAAACCTCTACTGTTTCCTGACGAATTGGTATCTTCTTTAAGTCGATTTCCAGTCCGACGCCAGATGCTTCTGCCATTTCCCACAGAGCTCCGAAAATTCCGCCCTCTGTCACATCATGCATCGCACTAACGCCAGACGTCACGGCGACTGCGGCCTCAGACTGTACAGAAATATATGCATCCAACGCTTTTGCTTTCTCGATAAAAGGAACTGCAAAATGCGTTTTTAATTCTTCTTCTTTTTCTTTTGCGATAATGGAAGTGCCTTCAATTCCAATCCATTTGCTGACCAAAATATCCATGCCCGGTCTTGCACCTGCCGTGGAGATCAGATGTCCTTTTTTCACTTTTCCAACGCCACAGACACTGATGACTGGCTGGTTTACCACTCTTGTAACCTCAGTATGTCCGCCCATAACCTGCACATTTGCTTTTGCACAGGCTTCCTCCACCTGCTTCATCATCAGACACAGATCCTGCTCGCAGACAGAAGTTGGTAAAAGTACGGTAAGAAGTACTCCAACTGGTTCCGCCCCTGCACTCGCAAGATCATTCACCGTAATCTGGATTGCAAGCGTTCCGATATCCTTTGCTGTTCCGGTGATCGGATCAGTCGACATCACAAGTGTCTCATCCTCCGCAAGCTGTACTGCTGCGCAGTCCTCTCCGACTCCGGCTCCTAAAACCACTTCCGGTCTCATGGTATGAATTTGTTTAAAAACAGAACGTTTCAGTACGTTCTCCGGTACTTTTCCAACTTTCATAATGTTTTATCTACTGTCCTTCTGTTGTGGTATTTTCTGTAATCTGGCTCTCATCCACGGTTCCAAGAATTGCCGCTGCTTCTGCAGAGCCATCCGCCGGTGTCTCTGCCGGAGTTTCTGCCGGTGTCTGTCCTGCTCCGCTATACTGGGCTACCGTTGCATAAATGGTCGCCTCATCGCCGGTTGCCAATGCTGCATTGACCGCTGCCGTTGCATTCGGATCCGCAGATGCAGTTCCTACATTCACGATCTTAGGAGATGATTTGTAAGTGCTCTTATTGATCGCATCCCTGCTCTGCTCAACGCCATCGACTGTCACGATTTTCCAGAGCCTTGCCACATATCCCATATGTTTGCCCTGAGTTGTAGAAATAGAACCGACCGCATCCCCGGTTGCCACAAACTGTGTGCCAGGATCTTCCTCAGAAACGACCTCGCTCTCATATGTTACCTTGCGGTTGGAAGGTCTGGTCTCCTGTCCGTATATGTTAAAATAAATGTCTTTTCCAACCGTATACCCCTCGATATAAATCGGTGCATCCAGATTATTAACAAATTTTAAATCTTTGTAATCCCCTGCAATTGCCGCATCCATAGATGGTTTCACATAGGTTACGATCATGGAATGGTTTGAGCGCTGTGTCACCTCAAGTTCTGCCCTCAAGACCGCATTGTATAACGTCGTTGACACCTGACATACACCGCCGCCATAAGACTGCACGGTCTGTCCATTCTCGTAGGCACCTGCAAGTTCATAACCGCCCGCTGCCGTCAATGGTCCGATCGTCTGTCCAACGGAGAACTCCTCTCCCGGATATAATACGGTTCCATTGATCTTGCCTGCTGCCACACTGATATTAGCACATCTTCCGGCAGATGAGGTACTGTAATTGGTCGTGTAACTGCCAAGCAGATCTTTTACCTTTGCCAGTTCTTCCTTCGTGCCTTCCGGCTCCACAACCTCTGCCACAAGGTCAAGCGAAGCATCCGTGCCATCCCAGTTGTTTTTTAAGTAATCTTCGATTGTCATCAGGGATTTTTCCACATTCACTTCAACGCCGGAACTTCCCTCAATAAACTGAAACTGCCCATTCTCACGGATCAGTCCGTTGTCAACTGCTTCATTGTTCAGTTTTTCTGCTTTTGCAGTCAATACTTCCATTGCTGCTGTCTCATTTAATCCTAACGGAAGTTCAAATACTTTGCTTCCATGTTCCAGATCTTTTTTATCTTTATATCGTTTGATCAGATTGCCATTTCGTCCAACCGCAAGTGCTTCCTGCACTGCATTGGTATTCTGAAACGTGATGCCAAGCTCCTGTGCACTTACTTCCACACTTTTTCCATTGGCATTCAGTGTCAAAACAGCATCGTCCACGCTCTGTGCATACGCACTGATGGCATCCACTGCCTCTTCCTCTGTCATGCCGCCAACATAGACATTTCCGATATAAACGCCATCTGCAATTTTATGATTCTCTGCTGTCTCTGCTTTTGTGGCTGCTCCGCCTCCTGCAAAACCAATACATAATGCAGCCAGCGTAAACAGTGGAATCCATTTCATCCATTTTTTTGAAATATTATTCATAGCTGATCTCTTTCTCTTTTCTTCACACCGCAGTGCAAGCCCGACAAATCACAGATTTTTCGGGCTGACGGGCATTCGCCCTATCATTCATGCTCACTTTTGCCTACGCGTACATTTTACCCTATTGTCCGGCTGATTTTCAAGGTGCATAACCACGAATATGATTGACTGCCCTCCGGAATTTTAGTATATTTTACATGAAAGCGGCAAGCACGGTTGTAATAAGCATTGCAGCGACTACAATGATCACAATTGCAGCCATTAATTTTTGATTTTTTTTCTTACCAAAATTATACATAGAACTACCTCTTTCTATTCTTGAATTTATACAAAAGAAAGGACAATACAACATGGCATTTCCATTCTTAGGACTCTTTATTATCTTTCTTTCGGTTGCTGCCTATTATCGCAAGCGTGCGACTGCCCAGCAAAAGAAAGTGACGGAAGATTTCTGGAGCCGTGAAGATCAGGCGAACCAGATCCGCCGCAAGGATATCAGCAATCTTCCCTATATTACCATACCCTTGGAAAAATTTCCAATAGGTATCTCTGATGATGAAGAATTAACAGATTACGAAAACGATCTGAAAACCCTTGCCTCCCGGAAAATTCTAAATCTGAGCCATCAGAGCAATACAGACTTAAAACTTGCCTATGGTCCTGCGAATCTTCCTGCTTTGTCAGAATATGACCAGAATTATACCACCCTTTTACGGAATCTTGTCGCCTATGCAGACTGTCTGATCAAAAACGGATTTAAATCAGAAGCCGTTCCGGTTCTGGAATTCGGCATCTCCATTGATTCCGACATCCGCGCCAATTATACGCTCCTCGCAGAACTTTACAAGGAACAGGGAAAAACGGCAAAAATCCAGGAGCTGATCGATAAGGCAGCTTCACTTGATTCTATGATGAGATCTGCCATCTTAGAGCAGCTGCACACTTTACAGAATGCCTGATTTTACAGGGATGGTTCTTTTTTCATTTTTCCATATTGTGCAATAAGCTGATCGGTAAGCCTTGAGATTTCACTTCGCGACGCATCCTCATAAATTTCCGGCATTGGGATTCCGTGAAATTCCACAAACTGCTTCAGATATTTCATCTGCTGCGGCGTTGCCGGGGACTGCTTTTTCACTTTATATTGCAACGGATATGGTCGAAACGCCTCCGGTGCTCCTGCCTCATACATTTTTTGCAGTTGTTCAAAAATCTGCTGCGTTTCCATCACATCATCCAGTGCACGGTGTGCATGAACACGCTCGATCCCAAAATAGCTGCACAGACTTGCAAGGTCTTTTTTCTGTTCCTGTGGCAGAAATTTTCTTGCCAGTTTTAATGTATCTACTGCATTCCGCTCAAAAGTACGCTTGTGATTCACCGCCCACTGCTTCAAAAAACTGTAGTCAAAAATCACATTCTGTCCCACCAGAATATCCTCTCCGATGAAATCAAAAAATGCTGCAAGCGTTGCATCCGTCTCTTTTCCCTGCGCAGCCATCTCATTTGTAATGCCTGTAAGTGAAACTACCTTTTCCGGCAGCTTGCGTTTTGGATTGATGATCTCCGAAAAAGTAGCCGTCACGACATTTCCTCGCACCCTTGCAGCTCCAGCCTCCAGAATACGGTCTGTCTTTGCGTTCAGCCCTGTCATTTCCAGATCGATCACCACGTAATCAGTTAACATAACTTCGCCTTTCCGACATTTTCTGCCCCCTCAGTCATGCTGGCTGCCGCCACCTCTGTCACATGCGCCTGATGATCCAACGGATCACGGTTTTCATAGTCAAACAGCATATAAACCGGTTGTTTCAGGCGCGTCGGAATTTCATTCAGTGCTTTTTTACTCTTTTCCGGGAAACGGTAATGGAATGGTTCCACATGAGATTTCACACCGTTTTTGCAGTAATATCTCGTCTGCTCCTTAAACTCTGCCGGTGACGGTGCCCAGAACGGTCTGCTCTTACAGTTTTCACGGTAGTAAAGATCAAATGTCAGACTCTCTTCGAGCATTTGCAGTACCGCATCCTCGCTCTTTTGCTCCCGCATAAACTCCAGTAATATCTCTGCTCTGCGGATTCTTGAATGGCTCATGCCGAAATATCCTTTTTCCTCATAAAAAACACCAAGCTCCTGAAACATTGCAAAGGCACTGTCAAACAATGGTTCCATCACTTTCATCGTAATTTCAAACTGTCCGCTGTTGTAATAGACCTCCAGCATCTCTTCTACCTGTTTAATTTTCAACACATCGTCAAAACTAAGCCACTTCGTTTTCATCACTTCATACGGTGTTTTCGCATGGTAAACAGTCTCGTATTCTGCCGCATGCTCGTACATGTAAGAGCCCTTCAACACTTTTAAAAATCCAAGCTGTAACTGGTTCGGCTTCAGTGCATAAATTTCATCAAACGATTTTGCAAAAGTTGCGTAGTCCTCATAAGGAAGCCCTGCGATCAGGTCGAGATGTTCGTGGATATTTTCACCGCCCTGGATTTTCCGGACAATATCCTTTAAAAGTTCCAGTTTCATTGTCCGGTGAATTTCCCGGATGGTTATCTCATTCGTGGACTGTACGCCAATCTCCAACTGGATCAGTCCCGGGCGCATATCATGGATCAGCGCCAGTTCCTCCTCATTTAAAAGATCGGCAGAAATCTCAAAATGGAAGTTGGTAATCCCATTGTCGTGTTCTTTTACGAATCGCCAGATTTCCATGGCATGATCGTGTCTGCAGTTAAAAGTACGATCTACAAACTTCACCTGTGGTACTTTTTTCTCGATAAAAAATGCCAGTTCCTTTTTCACCAGTTCAATATCCCGGAAACGCAGTTTTTTGTCTATGGATGACAGGCAGTAACTGCAGTTAAACGGACAGCCACGGCTTGATTCATAGTAAATAATGCGGTTTTCAAAATTTTCAATGTGATCGTAGCAAAACGGAATATCTGACATATTCATCGGTTCCTGTGCCGGTGTGAAAACAGTCTTTCCACTGTCCTGATCCCGAAACGCAATTCCCCTGATTTCCTCCAGAGAGCCTGTTTGGTTTACATAATATTTACACAGTTGTTGAAATGTACGTTCACCCTCTCCGATCATCACACCTGTCACTTGTGGATGTTCCGCTAAAAAAGTTTCCACCTCATAGGAAACTTCCGGGCCACCTACCCAGATTGGTACTTCCGGGCACAGCTTATGATACTCTGTGATCAGCTCCTCCACATAATCCATATTCCAGATATAGCAGGAAAAGCACAGCACATCCGGTTTTGCTTTATAAATCTGTTCTAAAATATAATCTACCCTGTTATTAATCGTATACTCACCAATCGCAATCTGTTCCTGATAGTCTTTTGCATAGGCTCTCAAACTGTAAACCGCCAGATTGGAATGGATATATTTTGCGTTGATCGCTGTTAAAAATATTTTCATGTCCTGTCTCTTTCTGTAAAATGATTATGCTCATTATAAGACAAAACGGAGTAGTTCTCAACCTCTTCTGAGACTACTCCGCATTTGTATTTCACCTATTATCTTTTTTCAAAACCTGTCCTACATCATTGCGTAGCGGAATACTACATCAAATCCTGCAATCCAGAGTAAAATAGCACCACCCACATAAGCTTTTCTCTTATGTTCAAACCCGAAATGATATCCGGTATAGGTACCCATAATGACAACTGCAATGGTCAGGCAGACGATCATGATCAAAATCACCATCAGATTTGTTTCCAGAAAACCAAATGCAATTCCTGTAAGGAGTGTGTAAATGCTTGTCACTGCTGCCATACGCCAGAAACGTTTAAAACCGAGATTCTCCTCTCTGTGCTCATTCACATGCTCATTCCTGATTGCTTTTACAATCAGTCTGACACCCAGGCAGAAGAAAATAACCGCTGCAATGACAGTTCCAATAAAACGCTCATTTCTGGCAAGATCATTGATATAAAGTAATCCCGCCAGAACATTACCAATATAAAGTGCTGCCAACTGCCAGATTGCAATGAGTCCGCATACTAATGTCAGATGTTTTTTATCTATTTTCGCTACAAGTGATCCCTGACACTCCATACCGGCAAAAATATCCAGCGATATGCCTACCAGGATCAACAGATTTTCTATCCAGTTCATGAATCCTCCCGCTTCTGCCTGCTGCTGTGATCGACAGACTTGTCCTAATAACCTTTCTAATCACTATTATACCCTGTTTCGGCTTTTTTTCCATAGACAATGCCTGATGATTGTATGTTGTTTTTACAGAAAAACAAAGATATGTTTCTTTCTTTTTTTCATGGAAAAATGCTGATTAACCTAAAAAGTGCCACACATCACGTGCAGCACATATACTTTCTTCATCTCCTACATCTCTGCGATAATATCATCCATAGAACGTTTGATGATATAATCATAAATCTCTGCAAGCTCCTTTGGAGAAATCGTCATTCCCGATTGGATCCATGTAATTACAACATAGCACATGGACTGTGCATAATACTCTGCGATCCGCTTTGGCGTCAGCCACGAATACTTCTGTTTCTTACCTGTATGGACACCGTCTATCACCTTCAAAAGAATCTTCTCCACACAGCTCTGTGCAATCTCTCCGAATGAGTTCTGTCCCTCCAGCTTTATCGCGCGCGAATAAAATTCACTGTCTTTTTCGATGTTTGTAAAAAGAAGTACCAGTCCCTCACTGATCATCCCATTCTGGATCAGCGGTTCGATCGGATCGAGCAGATCTGTCGTAATGATCCACTCTAACAATTCATACTTATCCTGAAAATGATTATAAAATGTCGGCCGGATAACACCCGCCAGATCAGTGATCTCTTTAATTGTAATCTTCTCAATTGGATGCTTCTTGGCAAGTTCCTTAAAGCTTTCCGCCAAGAGTGTATCAATTGCACACTTTCCCTGTCCTGTCATAATTACCTCATGCCTAATGTATTACCATTTTTGTAATAATAATGCTTCTTGTATCCGGATCATCGCGAAGATTCAGCATCTCGCCTGTTTCTACTACCTTGACAACCGGTCTTAAGAAAAACCGTTCAAAATTCTTCGCAACCACGCCATGCATCCCATTGGACAATTCAACTTCACATCCTACCGGGTACACTGCGATTTTCTCTACAAACAATTCTACAAGCTTCGGATCAAATAAGCTGCCTGATCCTGCCATCAGGTATTCCATTGCATCTGAAGGTGACAGATTTTCCCTTCCGCGATGAAGTGATACCATATCGTCATATTGTTCCACAAGCCGGATGATCCTTGCATACAACGGAATATGCTCTCCACTCTTTCCCAGCGGGTAGCCGGTTCCATCGTAATTTTCATGATGCTGCATGACACCCGCATATACGAGTGCAGAAAAATGATAGTTACCTTTTAAATAATCTGCTCCCAGCTCCGGATGTTTCCGCAAAAGCTGTGTCTCCTCTTCTGTCAATGCATGATCTGCATTGATGATCCCTATATCAAGGAACCTCTTTCCTATATCATGAAGAATCGCCGCCGTCGTAAGCTGATACAATGATTCTTCATTCATTCCGTAATTCGCTCCGAGCAGCACTGACATCATGGCGACATTAATGGAATGGTAATAAATGTAATCATCATAATTCTTGATATCTAACACATTGCACATAATGTCTCCATTGCTCAAAATGTTCTCCACAATGCGCTCGATCGTCTTTTGTATTTTAATTTCACTGACCGGCATATCTTCTTCTGCATCTGAGGCCACATCAAATGCAAACATGTCATGCACTACTTTCAGTGCCTGACTCCTCACCTGCGGATTTAAAACCTGCTGGATCTCTATGCCCTGCGTAAATTCATCATCTATGTATATCCCTGGAAACCCTAAAAATTCAAGATTGGAAATATATTCTTCCGAGAGAAGCAGGTGTTTTGCAAGTAACAGTCTTCCCGCTCCATCGTAAATATCCTGACCAAGAGCCATTCCAGGCGTCAGTTTACTCGTTGGTAAATAACGCATATATGTTTCCTTTCAATTTTAAAAAAGAATATTTCTATATTAACTCATTTATTCATCAAATTCAACTGTTACAAAATATCCCTTTTCCGTTTCTTTTACATCTACAACTTTTCCCTCTCCGGATCTGATCCTGTTTCCAACAGGATAATTTGCAGACATCGCATATGCTTTTCCCAATGTGTAATAATAAGAGTTTGGCAGTTTTCCCTCTGTGATCGGGATCACCTGTCCTATTTCTACCAGACCTGTGCGTTCCATTTTAAATTCTTCCTGCCTCATGCCCTGCCTCCAACAGACACAAAATTTTTACGTGTCATTCATATAATATTATAGTATAATAAAAGAACATTCACAAGTTAAAAGGATTAATTTACATAAAATACTTACGCACACAAGGAGCCTTATGAGAGAAAGAGAAGAAGTTTTCGACCACTTTATCACTGCAGTCATTAACACCTTAAACGCAGATGAGATTTACGATGCCGCAATTGAAGCATTGCAGGATATCCTGCAGCCGGACGGACTTTTACTGATGATGAACCAGAACACACACCACGTTTTTTCCGTCATCCGTAAATATGGCAGTATTGCCTGCACAAAATCATACAGTGTTCCCACTGATTCCATGCTTCAGGAGCTAAAGGATTCCCCGAATCTGATCATGCTCAACGATACCGGAAAACACATCCTCGACCTTTTGACTCCAAGACAGCGCAACTGGCTGAATGCAGAACACATCACCGCCATTTATACGCTCAAATACAATCAGGTCATTATCGGCTTTCTCTATATTGCAGCCCATGACGGACAGGACTTTGCCCCAGAGGAACTCAGATATCTGGAAAAAATATGTTACTATTCCTCCTATGCGCTGCGCAATGCCAACCTGTATCAGAATGCATACCGCGCATCTATTACCGATGACCTTACTTCTTTGTACAACCGCAAACACGCATTTGAATGTATTGACCATGTATGCCAGCATCAGAAGCCATCCACACTGATCGTGCTCGATATTGATGATTTCAAACTGTATAACGAATTGTATGGTGCACAGGAAAGCGATAACCTGATCCACCGCTTTGCGCAGGTCATTCTTCAGGAAATTTCATCAAAAGACATCGGTTTCCGTTTTGGTGCGGATGAATTTCTGATTTTAAAAGCGGGAACGGATATAGATGAAGCCTGCAGCTGCTGCAAACGTATAGTGGACGCCATCACGGATGCCACTCCTGCCAACACCGTCTGGGATATCACGATCACCTGCGGAATATCTGTATTCCCTGATATTTCCACTGATGCTGCTTCCTTTCTGCACAACGCAGAACAGGCCATCTATTATGGAAAGCAGGCTGGAAAAGGAAATATTGAAGTTTACCGCCCTGGAATAGATGAACGCTCCCACGATCCGGATATCCGTGCCGCATATGAGCGTGTTGCCCCAACCATTTATGCACTCACGGCCGCCATTGATGCCAAGGACAGTTACACTTTCATCCACTCCATGAATGTTTCCAAATATGCCGTTATACTTGCAGAAGCACTCGGAATGAATTCCAATGACATTGAGATCATCCGCGATGCCGGTCTTTTACACGACATCGGAAAAATCAGTATCCCGGAACGCATCCTGCAGAAAACCTCAAAGCTTACTGACGAGGAATATGCTATTATGAAAACGCATGTGGAAAATTCCACAAAGATGATCCGCTATCTGCCTGACATGGATTACGTGATCCCTGCCGTTGTCGGTCACCATGAGCGTTATGACGGCACCGGTTATCCCCGCGGACTCGCCGGCCAGAATATTCCTTATATGGCAAGGATTCTCACGATTGCAGACTGTTTTGATGCAATGACCGCCAAACGTCCTTATAAGCAGGCGCTTTCTGTGGAATACGCTGTCAATGAACTTGAAAAAAACAGCGGTACGCAATTTGATCCTGTGCTTGTCAAAAAATTTGTGGAGCTCATCCATGAAGGAAAAATTTCGATTGCATAACCGGAGTTTCACTTACCGTGGAGCAGCAGATTTTATGGTGCTTTTATAGGTTGTAAGGGGCAGATATAAGCGTCCTTTCACAAGTCGTGATTTTATAGGTTTATGAAAAGAAAAACGGTACAGACGAAATAT
>OHHZ01000686.1_pt1 | contig 14279 bp, 13 predicted proteins | sample 1568081 | NCBI WGS metagenome assembly OHHZ01 (sample SAMEA3879597, study PRJEB24766) | human gut metagenome | biome: human-associated habitat; feature: feces | place: USA | collected 1985/1987
AATATCACTACCCGGCAGACCGCAGAAGCCTATGGCTTTCAACCCAACCGTAGCAGCATGATTTGCTGTCCATTCCATGCAGACCGTAACCCCAGCATGAAAGTAGATTCCCGGTTTCACTGTTTTGGCTGTGGAGCGGATGGTGATGTTATTGACTTTACCGCAAAGTTGTTTCAACTGTCCCTGCGACGGGCGGCGGAAAAGCTGGTCGCAGATTTTGGACTTTCGAGGAATCCTGCTTTTCCACTACAGTATCCGAAAATTGTGGAATATAAAAGTCAAAACCCAATCCAAACATTGTACGAGTGCAGCGCGATTCTGGATGACTGGCGCAAACGATTTGCGCCGAAGTCAGCAGAGGAAGAACTGCATCCCTGTTTTGTTGCCAGCCTGCATTATACTGATTACATCCAATATCTGATAGAAAATCGACATTTTCTCACCGAACACCGGAAGGAGGTTCAACAGATTGCCCAACGAATCCGAAAATACGAGATCGACCATTTCCAACATCCGCAAAATGCTCTCGCAGGCTGAAAAAGGTGGTGTTCAGAACACGATTCAAAACTGTGTGACCGTTTTGCAGAACGACCCGATTCTTGCAGATTCCATCCGGCTGAATCTGCTGAGTGAACGCATTGATATTGTAAAGCCGATGGGCTGGCAGCGTTCTGGCCCTACACTGACCGACACCGATATGATGTACATTCTGCGCCGAATGGAAAAATACGGCCTGTACAGCGAAAAACGGGTGTCTGCAGCAATTCGCATTGTTGCCAACGAAAATCATTATCACCCTATCCGGGACTACTTGAATGACTTGAAGTGGGATGGCACAGAGCGGATAAGCCACGCTTTGCATCGCTTTCTCGGTGCGGCAGAAGATGAGCTTACCGCAGAAGCCTTGAAGATTTTTCTGTTGGGAGCTATCAAACGGGTGTTTCATCCCGGCTGCAAGTTTGAAATGATGCTTTGCTTGGTCGGTGGGCAGGGTGCAGGAAAATCCTCTTTTTTCAGGCTGCTTGCTATCAAAGATGAATGGTTCTCGGATGATTTGCGGCGACTGGACGATGATAACGTGTTCCGCAAGCTGCAAGGCCACTGGATCATGGAAATGTCGGAAATGATTGCGACTGCCAATGCCAAAAGCATTGAAGAAATCAAGAGCTTTCTCAGCAAGCAAAAAGAAACCTACAAAATCCCGTATGAAACGCACCCGGCAGACCGTTTGCGGCAATGTGTCTTTGCAGGTACGACCAACCGACAGGATTTTCTCCCCCGTGACCGTACAGGAAACCGACGCTTTATCCCCATCCCGGGCAGAAGCCATGACGATTTACAATAGTGGTGATTATAAGCTGACATTCAGCCCTGCCATGCAGGAAGCCTTGCAGATTTGCCAGAAAGATTTTATGCAGGAAGATACACAGGCGGGCATGATTTATGCGTTTTTGGAGGATTACACGGGTGACCGGGTATGTTCCAAACAGCTTTACGCTGAGGCACTGGGCAATCTGAATCTTCCTGCGGAGTGGGAAACCCGTGCCATCTGTGAGATCATGACTGCAGGAATTGCGAATGGCGAAATCAAGGGGTGGACAGCCCATAAAGCAGCCAAACGCTACCCGAAGTATGGCGTGCAGAAAGGATGGGAACGTGTAACCGCTGCAAAAGTGGAGGCAGACGGTTTTGTAGAACTTACAGACGAAGAAGCTCAGCAGATGGGATTTCCGTTTTGAAGGGCTGCTTTACATCGTTGGTTACAGGTGTGGTTACATCCTTCATCTGTCAAAAAACTGCATCGTTCCAAATGTTTTTTCCTATTTGTAACTATGTAACCTGTAACTGATAAGAAAAAACAAATACGGAAAGTTGCCAGCACATCGCCGCACAAAAAGTTTTCTACCGTGGTTACAGGCTACTGGTTACAAACAAAAATACGGAGGTTTTGCCTATGAAAGAAGTTCGCGTTTGCGAAGCAATGAAGTCCCCGGTGGGGACTTTAAGCGACGGAACGGTCTTGCATCAGCAAGATGGAGGGACCAAGTCCCGACAAGTTCCGATTTGGGAAAAGAGCAATTTAACGCTGGAAGAAGCTGCGGCTTACTCCGGCATTGGCATCAACAAACTGCGTGAAATTACGAATGAAGATAAATGCAAATTCGTCCTTTGGGTGGGAAACAAGCGTCTGATCAAACGTCGCCTGTTCGATTGCTTTGTCGAGCAAGCATATTCTATTTGAGAGGTTGCCAAAGGCTGCAAATGTGAAACCGTCCTTTTCTCATTCGCTGCGGGTGGAAATCGCATGGTTGATGTGTTATACTGACACTGACCTTATAGATGCGCTTTTCACAGAAAGGAGCTTCTAAATGCCTGAAAAGCGCAAGGATAGCAAGGGCCGTGTTTTGAAGGATGGCGAAAGCCAGAGAGCAAACGGCACCTACGACTATCGTTATACCGATATCCACAAGAAACGGCGTTGTATTTACGCTAAATCCCTGACAGAGCTGCGGAAAAAAGAGGAAGAACTGTGGCGCGATCTGGCAGACGGCATCGACTACGCCGCCGGAGAGATGACGGTGGCTGATCTGGTTGACCGCTATATGAACCTGAAACGTGGGTTGAAACCCAATTCACTTCGGTCGTACAACACAGCGGTCAAGCGGATTCATGCTGACCCTTTCGGGCAAAAAGCCATCAAAACGGTAAAATTGTCCGATGCGAAAGGCTGGTTCGTGTTTCTGCATGACAGCGGTTTCAAGCAAAACACCATAGGAATCCTGCAAAGCGTTGTCAGACCGGCGTTTGAGATGGCGGTGGAGGATGACATCATCCGCAAGAATCCATTCAAGTTCAAGCTGTCGGACGTTGTGCCGAAGGACGCTTATGTGCGCAATGCCCTGACCAGAGAACAGCAGGAGAAATATCTGCAATTCGTTCAAGACTATGGCGGCAACTATTATGATGATATCGTCATTCTTATGGGAACCGGCTTGCGTGTAAGCGAGTTGTACGGCCTGACACGAGCAGATATCGACTTTGAACGGCACTGTATCCATGTCCGGCGGCAGCTTTGCCGGACGGCTGAAAAGCCCTACTTTGTCACACCGCCGAAAACAAAAAGCGGTATCCGCAATGTTCCCATGACAGATACCGTTTGTGCAGCGTTGCGGCGTGTAGTAAAAGCCAGAGCGTCCACGAAAGTGGAAGCGCTGGTGGATGGCTGCAGTGGATTCCTCTTTCTGGACAAGTCCGGAATGCCGAAGGTGGCAATGCACTTGGAAAACTATATGCGTGGCGTGCAGGGAAAGTTTGAGAAGGCGTACAGCAAACCTGTTCCGCGCATTACACCTCATGTGCTGCGACACACCTTCTGCACCAATGTTCAGCAGGCCGGGCTGGATGTAAAAAGCCTGCAATACCTGATGGGACACTCCAATGCCAGTGTGACGTTGGATGTCTACACGCACAGCAGCTTTGAATCGGTTGAAAGAGCCTTTGAACAGATCGCCGACAACCTGTGATTTTCGACGTATGAAGCGGAATTTCTTACGCCGAAACTTACGCCAAAACTTACGCCAATCACCCGGTAAGTGGCGTAGATTTGCGTAGAAAAGCGTGGATCGTGCAAAAACGGAGAATCTGGAAAAATCGGCTTGTGGCCTTGATAATTCTACAAAAGTCTACGTTTCCCGATATTCGTGATTCGGCTCCAAAAGTGTGGTTTGGAAGGGCGGCATGTACTAAGCCGCACCGGCTCCCCGTACCAATTCAATACGCCGCAGAAGGCAGAACTTCCCACCCGGGAGGCTCTGCCTTCTTTTTTGTTGACACCCTTTCCAAACAAGAGTACACTTAGAAAAATTGTTTTTGGGAAAGGAAACACCAATGAACACTGCCGCTTTTACCGCCTACCGCGAAAAAGTTGTGTCCAACTGTGCCCGCGTCATTGTGGGCAAGGAGGATGCTACCGAGAAAATTCTGGTCAGCTTCCTCTGCGGAGGCCATGTATTGCTGGAAGATAAGCCTGGCACCGGAAAAACCATGCTCCTGCGTGCATTTGCGCGCACGGTGGGCGGGGGCTTCAAACGGGTGCAGTTCACGCCCGACCTGCTGCCCTCCGATCTGACCGGCATCAATTTCTACAACCAGAAGTCCGGTGAGTTCGAGTTCCGGCCCGGCCCGCTCTTCACCAACTTTGTGCTGGCGGATGAGATCAACCGCGCCACGCCCCGTACCCAGTCGGCCCTGCTGGAAGCCATGGAGGAAAGGCAGATTACCGTAGACGGCGTGACCAGCCGCCTGGCTGAGCCCTTTATGGTGCTGGCCACCCAGAATCCGCTGGAATCCTTTGGCACCTTCCCGTTGCCAGATGCCCAAATGGACCGTTTTTTCATGCGGCTGTCGCTGGGCTATATGACCCGGGAGCAGGAGCTGGAGGTGCTCTCCCGCCCCTCGGCCCAGACCGTGCTGAACGAGCTGCAGGCCGTCGTCACTCCCGAGGAGACCGCATATGTCCGCACGGCTTACCGGGAGGTCAAGGTCTCCGAGGAGGTCAAGCACTACCTTATGGACATCGTGGAAGCCACCCGTACACAGAGCGGCTTTGTCAGCGGCGTATCTACCCGCGGTGCGTTGGCGCTCTATCAGGCTGCGCAGGCGTATGCCTCCTTGCAGGGCAGGGAATACGTCATCCCCGAGGACATCAAAGGGCTGGCCCCGGCGGTGCTTTCTCACCGCATTTCTCTGGGCAGCAGCATGAACGCCGAAGCCGCCGCTCTGCGGATGCGCAAGCTGTTGGCCGAGATCACTGTGCCGTTGGAGAGTGCGGAATGAGCGCCGTCATCTTCGCGCTGCTATTGGTGGCCACAGCCCTTGGGCTGGAGCGTTACAGCACAGCCCACAGCCTTGACGATGTGCAGGGGCGGCTGGAAGTGGAGGATCATCTTGTGGAAGCCGGGGAGCCCGCCGTGATCCACCTCGTTGTCCGGAACAGCGGCCCCCGTTGGAAGATGTTCCTGGCGGCAAAGCTCCACCTGAACAAGGAGTTTCTTCCCTGCGCGGAGCACCACATTACGCAGGATCAGACAGGTTGGGGCCACACGGTGCGGTTCACCACCTGGCTGCGCCCGGGGCAGGAGGCAGATTTCTCCACCGCCCTCAGGCTGGAACGCCGGGGCCGCTATGTGCTGGAACCGATGCAGGTCATCGGCGGCGACTTTCTGGGTCTTGTGGAACAGTCCCGCACCGAGCGGGGCTTCCACGAGCTCATTGTTCCACCCAGGGAGTGCGCTCTGCCGGAACTGGAAGAGATGCTGGGCGGTTTTCTGGGCGAGCTTTCGGTGAACCGCTATCTCTACGAGGATCCTATTCTCACGGCGGGTTACCGCCCCTACACCAGCGGTGACCCCATGCGCTCCATCGCCTGGAAGCAGAGCGTCCGGGGGCAGGGACTTATGGTCAAAAAGTGGGATTACACCACTGAGCCCCGGGCAGTGGTGCTAGTCCATGCGGATACCAAGGATTACGACCACCCGGAACCGGCAGAGCTCTGCTACTCCATGGCCCGCACAGTCTGCCGGAGGCTGGAAGAAAAGGCGGTGTCCTACCGCTTTGCGGCAAACGCTGCCTTTGACCTGCTGCTCAATGCGGCTCTCTCCGGTGAGGAGTGGAGAAAACCGCTGGAAACCCCGCAGGGCTACGGCCCCGAACACTACCGCAAGGTGTTGGAAATTCTGGGCCGCGCCACCGGGCAGACCGTCCTTTCCTGCGCGCGGTTCTGCGCCGAATACTACCACCCGCAGGAGCAGGTCAGCTGCATCGTGGTGACAACGGAGCCGGAAGAAGCTGTGCGTGCTGCCGTGCGGCCCCTGCCTGGCATTCCGCTGCTGGTGCTCACTCCGGAAATGGCCGTAGAGACGGCCCAGATAGGGGAGGCAGGCGCATGATATTCTTACATACCCTGCGCCTGGCAGGTGATCTGAGCTTTTACTATGCCTTTGCGGGCTTTTTTGCCGCCAGCTTCGGCGGGACACCCATGCCGCTGGTGCTGGTCTGGCCTGCCCTCTGCTTTGGTCTGGCCTCCTGCTTTGAGGGCAGCCGCCCCCTCCGCACCACTCTTGCGGCCCTGAGCGCGGCGGCGCTGCTCCTCCTGCCTACAGGGGCGGACAAGCTCTGCTACTTCCCGGCGGCAGTCTACCCGGTGCTGCTGGCCTACACCGGCGATTTTGCCCTTTCGCCGGTGCGGCAGGCCGAGCGCCTGCGCTGGCTCTGCCGGGTATGGCCCTTCTTTGCAGTGGCAATGCTGCTGTGGAACGCCAACGCGGTGCTTTCGGCGGCCCTGCCCTTTGCGACGGCGGCAGCGGTGCTTCTGGTGGGGTTCAACCGCACCACCCGGCAGGACCCGGAGATCTCCACCCGTCCGGGCTATCTGCTGCTTTCCGGCGGCGTGCTGGCGGCGGTGTGCGCAGGGCCGTTCCTGCTCAGCCGCAGTGTTGTGGTTGCCGGTGCAAAGGCGGCTGCGTCTGCCGTTTACTTTGGCGGGATCGTGCCGGTGCTGCAGCTGTTTTTGAACAACATTGTGGTGCAGGGTGTGACTTGGCTGTTTCACGGCATCCTGCGGTTCATCCACTGGCTCTTCACCCTCTTTCCGCCCAAACCGTTGGAGCGCACCGAGATCGTTTCTACCGATGAGGTCATCGCCAACGCCCAAAAGGCCGCCGAGGACGCAGAACCGCTCATCAACGGGATGTCGATGCTGACCGTGCTCGGTATCCTGCTGGCGGTCCTCTGTGCGGTGCTGGTGGTGCGGCATTTCCTGCGCCAGAAGTTCCGGCACACGGACACTGCCTGCACGGACACCACTGTGCGGCGTAGCACCCATAAGCGTACCCGCCGCTGGCCCGGGCTCTTCCTCAGCCCGGTGGACAAAGTGCGGCGGGAGTATGCCATCTATCTGGACCACTGCCAGCGCCACGGCGTGACCATCCTGCGGGGCGATACCAGCCTTGACCTGACCGGCCGCGCTTTCGGTATGGACTTTGCCGCCGAGGCCGAGCTGCGCCAGATCTACCTCAAAGCCCGCTACAACGGCACCGCCACGGCCGAGGATGCCGCCCGCGCCGCTGAGCTCGTCCGAAAAATCTGCTCCTGAACGCATCAACGCCCCCTTTCCTGCCCATCCTAAGCGGGAGAGGGGGCGTTTTCATGTCCGGCAAACGGGTGCTGGCCCTGTATGGGGCCTTGCTGTTCTGCTTTGCGGCGGTGGTCTGCCGCCTGTACTGGCTCTGCTCCGACACGGCCTACGGGGCCCGGGCGGCGGCGCAGAGCGTGGTCACCCTCCACCTGCCCGCCCGGCGGGGCAATTTTTATGATCACAGGGGCCAGCTCCTCACGGGGCAGACCACCCGCTGGATGGCCCTCTGCGTGCCCGGGGAGGGCAGCTATGCCCGCCTGTTCGCCTACACCGATGCCGCCGGGCAGGCGGCGCTCTACCAGAAGCGGAACGCCGCATCCCCGTTTCTGTTGGAAGTGGACCGGGATGTTTCCGCGCTGGGCGTTTCCTGCTGGCCAGCGGCGCGGCGAAGCTCTGCCGCTCCGCTGGCAGTGCAGCTGCTGGGGTATCTTGATGGCGAGGGCCATGGTGCTGCCGGGCTGGAAGCCGCCTTTGACGAACTGCTCACCGGCAGCGGGGCAGGGGATACCCTGCTCTGCACCGTCAACGCCCAGGGAAAGCTGCGGGCCGAGCCCGTCCTCACCCCCGCCGACAGCGGGGCCGTGGGGGTGCAGCTGACCCTTTCCCGGGAGATCCAGCAGACCGCCGAAGCCGTGGCCAACGAGACGATGCAGAGCGGCTGCATCCTGGTGCTGGACACCGCCAACGCCAAGGTGCGGGCCTGCGTCAGCCGCCCCGGCTATGATCCGGAAAACATTTCGGCCAGCCTGAACGCCCCGGACAGCCCCCTGCTGGAACGGGCGTTCCAGTGCTATGCCGTGGGCTCGGTGTTCAAGCCGGTGGTGGCGGCAGCGGCGCTGGAGGCAGGGGAGAGCGGCTTTGTCTACACCTGCCCCGGCTGGTGCGCGGTGGATGGCCGGATCTTCCGCTGTGCGGGCGGCATCCCCCATGGCGAGGTGGATCTGGCCGGCGCGCTGGAAAAGAGCTGCAACGGCTACTTCATCCGGCTGGGGCAGGCGCTGGGGGCTGATGCCGTCCGCGCCATGGCAGAGCAGCTGGGCTTCGGGCAGGCGATCCCGCTCACCGATGCCCTGCACACGGCGGCGGGGGTCCTGCCGGAACAGGAGGCTCTTGCGTCCAGCGGGGCCTACGCCAATTTCTGCTTTGGGCAGGGGGAGCTGCTGGCATCCCCCCTGCAGGTCGCCGCCATGATGAATACCATTGCCTGCGGGGGGATCTGCCGCACCCCGCTGCTGCTGGAGACCACTCTGGACGAGACCACCGGCACACCCCTCACGGCGCTTTCCCATGCCCGGAGCAGACGGGTGCTCACAAAGCGCACCGCCGCCGCCCTGCAGGCCCTGTTGGCGGGTGTAGTGGCCGGGGGCACCGGCCATGAGGCCGCCCTGCCCGGCCAGACCGCGGCAGGCAAGACCGGCACGGCCCAGACCGGCCAGTTTTCCGGCGGCACAGAGCTGAAAAATTACTGGTTTGCGGGTTTTGTCCCGGCAGAGCAGCCCCGCTATACCATCGTGGTGCTGCAGGACACGCAGGCCGAGCCTGCCTTTTCCAGCGCGGCCATCTTTGCCCGGGTGGCGGCAGGGCTGGAAATTCTGGCCCCGTAACCCACGGTTTTTCTTGCATTTCCCGGGCTTTTGTGCTATCATACACTTGTATTTGTATGCAGTCTCTATGAAACTAAAGATAAAAGGAGCGTTCCATCCATGTCTGTCATTGAAATCGTCGGCGGTGCCATCCTACTGGTCGTCTCGGCCGTCATCATCCTCCTCACCCTGATGCAGCACACCCACGGTCAGGGTCTGGCCGGTGCCATCAACGGTGGTGTGGGCGGTGCCAACAATGCACGCCTGACCCCTGCGGATCAGATGCTGGCCAAGGTGACCCGCATTGCAGGCATCGTGTTCTTTGTGGTGGCTATCCTGGCCTGTGTGTTCGCCAGCCGTCTGGCCTGAGCACCCGTGTACAGCCCCGTGTAAGGCGGGGCTGTTTTTCTGTCTAAACCTCTCGTGGGAAAGAAGTTGTCCGGGTTCCATTGGAGAATGCCGGAAAAGTGTTAAGGAGAAAAATATGTCATTACGCGATAAAATTGAACATGCCATCCAGAACCAGCCCTGCATGGTCAAGGACCTCAAGGCAAAGTTCGGCGGCGACCGTGCCGCGGACCGCAAGGTGATGGAGGCTCTGGACGAGCTGGTGCACGACGCTGTGGTCTGCCAGAAGTCCGGCGTGTTCTTCACTGCCCGCTCCGGCCGTGCCGAAAAGGCCCTGCCCTGCAAGGTGGTCAAGCTGGGCAAGAACTTTGCCTTTGTGATGCTGGAGGATGAATCCGGCGATATCTTCATCCCGGGCCGCTTCACCCGCGGTGCCATGCCCGGCGATTCCGTTCTGGTGGAGAAGTTTGCCCACCCCCGGGTGGAGGGCAGCGATGAGGGCGAGATCCTTGCCGTGCTCGAGCAGAAGAACGACATGGTGGGCACTGTCCGCCGCATCGAGGGCCGCCTGAAGTTCGTGCCCGATGACTGCCCGGCCATCTCCATGACCATCCAGCGCGACTGCGAGGGCGGCGCGAAGGACGGCGACAAGGTGGCTGTGGAGATCCTGCAGCGCGGGACCCGGCAGGAGGATCACCGCGTGGGCGTTTCCATGCGCTTTGGCAGCTGCGAGGAGGCCAAGCGCTGCGCCAAGGCCCTGCTCTATGCCAAGGACATCCACACTCGTTTCCCCGAGAAGGTGCGGGACGAGGCCAAGAAGTTCGAGGACATGACCGTGTCTGAGGAGGACTGCAAGGGCCGCATGGATCTGCGCGCTCTGCCCATCTTCACCATCGACAGCGCCGAGACCAAGGATATCGACGATGCCGTCAGCCTGACCCGGCTCCCCGGTGGCGGCTATGAGCTGGGCGTTCACATCGCCGATGTCTCCCACTACGTCAAGCCCGGCAGTGAGCTGAACGAGGAGGCCTTCAACCGCGCCACTTCGGTCTACTATGCGGATCAGGTCGTGCCCATGCTGCCCAAGAGCCTTTCCAACGGCATCTGCTCCCTGAACGAGAAGGAGCTGCGCCTGGCATTCTCCTGCCTGATGCGTCTGGATCAGGACGGCAATCTGACCGACTACAAGTTCGTCAAATCCATCATCTGCAGCCGGGTCAAGGGCGTGTATTCTGAGATCAACGCCCTGCTGGCCGGCACTGCCGATGCCGAGACGCAGGCCAAGTACGCCGAGGTGCTGGATCAGCTGCCCGCCATGAAGGAGCTGTACGCCCACCGCGCCCGCCTGCGCAAGGAGCGCGGCTGCATCGATTTCGAGAGCGGGGAAGTCAAGCTCATTCTGGATGAGAACGGCCACTGCATCGATGTGAAAAAGCGCACCTCCGGCGAGAGCGAGGCCATGATCGAGGAGTTCATGCTGCTGGCCAACCAGTGCGCCGCCCACTTTGCCCGGGTCAAGCAGATCCCCTTTGTCTACCGTGTCCACGAGGAGCCCAACGGCGAGAAGCTGGAGCGCCTGCACAGCCTGCTGCAGGCCTGCGGCATCAACGACCACTTTGCCAAGGAAGTGCCCACCCCCAAGGAGCTGAGCGCCATTCTGGAAGGTGTGCGCGGCACCCCGTTTGAGCAGATCGTCAACACCGGAATGCTCCGCTGCATGTCCAAGGCCTGCTATGAGGAAAAGCCCAAGGGCCACTATGGTCTGGTGCTCAAGGATTACGCCCACTTCACCAGCCCCATCCGCCGCTACCCGGATCTGGCCATCCACCGCATGATGACCGACCTGCTCAGCGGCACCGACAAGGAGACCATGATCGTCCGCTACACCGATTTCGCGGAGAAGGCCTCCAAACAGTCCAGCGAGCGGGAAGTGCTGGCCGTTCAGATCGAGCGCAAGGCCGAGGATTACTACAAGGCCGAGTACGCCCGCCGCCATCTGGGTGAGTGCTACGAGGGCATCATCTCCGGCGTGACCCAGCGCGGCATCTTTGTGGAGCTGGAGAACGGCGTGGAGGGCTTTGTGCCCGCTTCCAGCCTGACCCCTTCCGGCACCATGCTCACCGAGGGCATCCGCCTGTCCGACCCCGTCTCCGGCAGGAACTGGAGCCTGGGCGATACCATGATGATCACCATCGTGCGTGCAGACGTCAATCTGGGCAAGATCGACTTTGAGGTCGCCCCGGAAAGCGCAAAGCAGTAACCTTATAATAGAACAAAAGCAGACTGCCCCCGAAGCAGCGCACAAGACCGTGCTGCTTCGGGGGCGGTTTTTATGCTTTGCTGCAAAAGCTGTAAAAACTTAAATTTCCCTCTTGCATTCTGGCCGATTCGTGCTATAATAGTAAGGCAATCGTTTCCAAGGCCGCTCGACGGGGTAGCCGATATTGAAGGTTGTGATGGGCACATACATTAAATATGGCCCCAATAAGTCAGAACCAGAAATGAGGTGAAAAGAATGAAACAGGGTATCCATCCGAACTACGTTGACTGCACCATCACCTGCGCTTGCGGCAACGTCATCAAGACTCGTTCCACCAAGCCCGAGATCCACGTCGAAGTTTGCTCCAAGTGCCATCCTTTCTACACTGGTAAGCAGAAGCTGGTTGACACCGGCGGACGTGTTGAGCGCTTCAACAAGCGTTTCGGCCGTAAGTAATTACTGGTCTTTTCAGCGCCGTCTCCTTTGGGAGGCGGCGCTTTTTGTTGTTATGCCGCACAAAAGCTCTCTTTCTGTAATTTACACGCCGTTCCCTTATTTTGAACACATTTCCGGACTAAAATAAACCAGTATCTTCAAAAAGCGCTTTGCGCTGCCTTAGAAAGGAGCGTTGTGAACGTGATCGAAGTTTCTCATCTCACCAAACAGTATGGCAATCATCTTGCCGTGGACGATGTCTCGTTTACCGTGGCAGATGGCCAGATCTGTGGTCTGCTGGGGCCCAACGGCGCGGGCAAATCCACCATTATGAATATCCTCACCGGCTATCTGGCACCCACCGAGGGCGAGGTGAAGGTAGCTGGGTTCCGTCTGCCGGAGCAGGCACAGCAGGCCAAAGCCTGTGTAGGCTACCTGCCGGAGCAGCCGCCGCTCTACCCGGAAATGACCGTGCAGGAGTATCTGGACTTTGTGGCAGAGCTTAAGGGGGTAAAGCACGCGCAGCGCAAGCAACAGGTGCTGGCTGCTGCCCGCCGCACCGGGCTGGAAGAAGTGCTGCCCCGGGTCATCCGCAGCCTGTCCAAGGGCTACCGTCAGCGCGTGGGCATTGCGCAGGCGCTGCTGGGCAGCCCGCAGCTCATCATTCTGGATGAGCCCACCGTGGGGCTGGACCCCGCGCAGGTCATCGAGATCCGCAACCTCATCCGGGAACTGGGTAAGGCGCACACGGTCATCCTGTCCAGCCACATCCTCAGCGAGGTGCAGGCCGTGTGCCAGCAGGTGCTCATCCTCTCCAAGGGACGTCTGGTGGCTGTGGGCAGCCCGGAGGAACTGGGCGAGACTTTGAACCCCGGCAGCCGCCTGCGCGCCACCGCGCAGGGCGAGACCGATACCGTGCTTACCGCAGTGCGCAGCGTGCCGGGTATCTGCCGGGTAGCGCTGGAAAGCGCTGCAGACGGTCAGGTCACCTTTACCGCCGAAAGCGAGGATGCCGCCGACCGCCGCGCTGCCGTGTCCCGGGCACTGACCGAGGCCGGCTGCACCGTGCTGGCGCTTGCTGCCGAGAACCGCAGCCTTGAGGAGGTATTCCTTGCGCTGACCGAAAAAACGCCGGAGCAGGAAGCCCCGGCAGAAGGGGAGGGGAAATGAGATGCTTGCCATCTTTAAACGAGAACTCCGCAGCTGCTTTCACGGCATGATCGGTGCGGTGCTTACCGCCTTTATGCTGGCGGCTACGGCCATCTACTTTGTGGCGCTGAATCTGGGCTACGGTCTGCCGGATTTTGGCTACTATACACTGTACCGCACCATTTTTGTGCTGCTGCTCTACATCCCGGTGCTCACCATGCGCTCCTTTGCGGAGGAACGCCACAGCCGCACCGACCAGCTGCTGCTCACAAGCCCGGTGTCGGTGGGCGGCATCGTGCTGGGCAAATATTTTGCCCTTTGCGTCATTTTTGCGCTGCCCTGCCTTGTGGATGCGGGCATGATCCTTGTGCTGAAGGTGCTGGGCGCTACCGGCACCAGCACGCTGGCCAACTTTTCTGCCCTGCTGTGCTATTACCTCATGGGCTGCGCCGCCATTGCCATCGGGGTGTTCCTTTCCAGCCTGACCGAAAACCAGATCATCGCCGCCGTATCCGGTGTGGCAGCGCTGCTGCTGGCCTATATGATGCCCAGCCTCCGCAGTATGTTCAACGCGGGCAGCGCGGTGGCACTGGTAGTCTTTACGGCCCTGTCGGCGGGGGCATCCCTTGCACTGGGTCTGCGCACCCGGAGCTTTACGCTGGGCTGCTTTGTGTTCGCGGCCCTCTGTGCCGGTCTGAGCGCGCTGTTCCTCCTGCGCAGCACATGGCTTACCGAGGCCTTCAGCGCCGTGCTGAGCGCCCTCTGCCTCTTTGCGCCCTTTGAAGAGTTCGTCAACAACAGCTTCTCCATCCCCACGCTGGTCTATTATCTGACGACGGCGGTGCTCTTCCTCTTCTTTACGGCGCAGGGCATCGAGAAGCGCCGCTGGAACTGAGAGGGGGCAGACTATGAAGAAATTTGAGAAAAAAAGCGCAGACACGCTGGAACGTCTGCGGATACGCAGCGGCATCTATGCCTCGGCGGTCACGGTGCTGGTGGTCGTGCTGGCCGTCCTGCTCAACCTCATCGTCCGGGCCGTTCCGACGAAGTACACCGAGTTCGACCTCTCGGAGGCCGGGCTCTACACCCTCAGCGACAGCTCCAGGGACATCGCCCACGCCCTGACGCAGGATGTCACCATCTATTATCTGGCCGAGACGGGCAGCGAGGACGCCATCATCACAAAGCTGCTGGACCGCTACGCCTCCGAGAGCAGCCACATCAAGTGGGAGACGAAAGACCCCGCCGTCTACCCGACCTTCGCCGCCCAGTACGGCGTGCAGTCGGCTGAGAACGGCAGTCTCATCCT